>Ga0137306_104056_pt1 | contig 10341 bp, 7 predicted proteins | sample Inofroosms_March_FD_97187 | JGI IMG/M metagenome (GOLD analysis project Ga0137306, IMG submission 97187) | Mouse cecal microbial communities from Vienna, Austria - N-Acetylneuraminic and N-Acetylglucosamine D2O microcosms_March | ecosystem: Host-associated > Mammals > Digestive system > Large... | reverse complement strand
TTGAGGCGAAAGAAATGAAGACAAATAAGAAAACAATCAAGGTATCTGCTGCTATTATAAAGCACAAAAATTTTATTTTGGCAACTCAGCGGGGATATGGGCCACAAAAAGGAAAATGGGAGTTTCCCGGTGGTAAGATCGAGCCAGGAGAGATTCCAGAGCAGGCTGTGATCCGTGAGATTCGCGAAGAATTGGCCGTGGAGATTATTGTCCAGAAGCTTGTCACGATTGTAGAATATGATTATCCGGATTTTCACTTACAAATGTATTGCTTTTTATGTGAGATGAATAGGGGAAAGCCAGAGTTGCGGGAACATGAGGCGGCAAAGTGGTTGACAAGAGAAATGATGGATGAGATAGATTGGCTACCGGCAGACAATTTGATATTGGATCAAGTAAAACAACTACTACCCATAAAAAAAGAAATACCGCAAGAATCATGAAAACTATCTTCTTGCCATTTGCTATACTATCCATACCTCTGTTTCCAGAGAAGAGGACACGAAAATATAGGGAAAGCATAGCAAAAGCAAAGGAGGAAATGTGATGAAAAGTCATGATATAGAAAACATAGCAGCCATTATTTCATATATCGAAGCCCATCTGCAGGAAAAGCTGGATTTGGACAGGATTGCTGCCAGTATCCATTATTCTAAATTTCATCTGCACCATATATTTACACAGACCGTTGGCATTACGATTCACGACTATATCCGGCGAAGGCAACTGACGGAGGCGGCGAGGCATCTGGTGTTTTCGGAGAAGCCGATTATGGAGATTGCGCTGGCAGCCGGATATGAGAGCCAGCAGGCATTTACAGGAATTTTTAAGTCCATGTATAAACGGACGCCAATGGAATACAAACGAAATCAGAAGTTTTATCCTTTGCAGTTGGCTTTTGACCTGAACAGGAACCCATCGGTTTCTCGTGACAAGTCGGGGGAAATTTCGTATGCTGTTTTGGCAGATATTCCAGCATGGATGGATTTTATTTGGCAGGTGCTTGACGGTTTTCCGGGATTTTGTGAGGAACAGCACTGGATGTGCCTTTTGTCTCATGTGAAAGACAAACAGGCATTGATTATGCGGGATGGGACCGCGATTATAGGAGCTGCTGCTTTTTCTCGTCAGACTGGGAGTATTGATTTTTTAGGGGTGCATCCTCAGTATCGTTATTGTGGAGTGATTCGGGCATTATTTGATTTTATGATGGAGCATGTATTTGTGGGTGATGCGAGTGCGATCAGCATTACAACCTTTCGCGAGGGAGATCGGGCAGATACCGGGCAGCGTGCAGAATATATGGGACTTGGCTTTGTAGAGGCAGATTTTTTGACAGAATTTGGCTATCCTACGCAGAAATTGGTTTGGCGAGGGAGTTGGAACGAGAAACATGACATTGAAGGAGAATCAGAGCGTTTTGACAGGACAAAACGCCTGTGTATGAATCAATGAATGAGAATGTTTTGGACCAGGAATGGGACGCTTTATCTCTGCTGAAATTTGCTTTTCCCACGATGGTAATGATGATGTTTATGGGGTTTTATACGATTGTGGATACTATTTTTGTAGCGCAGTTTGTCAATACAGACGCGCTTTCTGCTATCAATATTGTTTGTCCGGTTATCAATCTTACTGTCGGTCTGGGAACGATGATTGCGACAGGAGGAAACGCGATTATTTCCCGTAAGATGGGAGCGGGAGCCAATCAAGAGGCGAGAGAGGACTTTACGCTGCTGGTGATTTTCGGCGGGGTTATAGGAATGGCTCTTCTGACAGCAGGATTTTTTTGGCTGGAAGAAATCATCACTTTTCTAGGTGCGAGTAACCGCCTTTTTCCCTATTGTAAAGACTATCTGACGGTGTTGGTTTTCTTTATTCCGGCGAACATTTTGCAGACTTTATTTGCCAATTGGTTGGTAACGGCCGGCAGACCGGGACTGGGACTAGGGCTGTCGGTTTTGGCAGGTTTGGCAAACATCCTATTTGACTATATTTTTCTTGTGCCGTGTGGCATGGGAATTCGGGGAGCAGCGTTGGGGACAGGGATCGGATATCTGATTCCGGCAGTGGCAGGTTTGGCTTTTTTTATGAGCAGAAAAGGGCCACTTTTCTTGGTCGGATTACATAGAAAGCGGAATAACACAACAAGCGCGCAAGTATCCGGGCAGTTACAGATGGTGGGAGAAAGTTGCCTGAACGGTTCTTCAGAAATGGTAAGCCAGTTGGCAACGGCGCTGACTACCTACCTGTTTAATATCACTATGATGGAGTTAGCGGGAGAGGATGGGGTCGCTGCCATTACCATTATTATCTATTCTCAATTTTTGCTGAATACGATGTTTCTAGGTTACACTATCGGGGTTGCTCCGGTGATTGGTTTTCATTATGGGAACGGAAATCATATTGGGCAGAGGAAAGTACTTGGCATCAGCATGAAATTCCTTGCCACAGTATCCCTGGCGATGTTTATATTTTGTCTGGCAGGCGGTTCGCAGATTGCGGGAATGTTCGCAGACAAAACTTCAAAAGTATATGAGATTGCGGTTCATGGTTTTGCGATTTTTTCTTTTGGCTTTTTGTTTTGTGGATGGAATATTTTTATTTCGGGAATGTTTACGGCATTGTCCAACGGAAAAATTTCTGCAATGCTTTCTTTTTTGCGGACATTTGGCCTGTTGGCTGGCGGTATCCTGCTGCTGCCGCGGTTATGGGGGATCACGGGAGTCTGGCTGGCAGTTCCCATGGCAGAAGGCATTATGTTTGTGGTTTCAGTGGGATGTTTGATGCGAAAAGGCTTTTCTTCATCTTACCTCTAAATTTCATTATTTCTTAATAAAAACAACGATCAAACTTCCCATGTCAGTTTCGATAAAGAAACGAGAAAATCAGCCAAGAAAGAGGGGAGAGAAGCCAGAAAAAATGGTCTGTGAATTTTGACTTTGCAGAGATTTAGAAGTCCTTAAATCCCTGAATTTGGCGTTGAAACGAAAATATACACTGTCTGAGCGGAGCGAGTTTGTATATTTTCGTTTCGATTTTAGCAAAAGTCAGGGGTTTTAGGAATTCTTAATCTCGAAACCGGAAAAAGGAACAGACCATTTTCTCTGGCTTCTCTCCCCTCTTTCTTGGCGTACCCTTTATCACCACTTATCCAAATAACATTAACGATGAATCAGAATATCCTAAGCCATAGTGAAAAATAATCCCTCTTAGTGATTTGCTTGCCGATAAATTTCATAGATATGTTCCTCATCCAAAACTTTAAAGGTTCCAATCGTTCTGCTTCTTTGGAAGGAGCAGCGGTAAGCCAGATCGCGGAGCACATCATCACTTTGGATACCGATATCGGCATTTTTCCCAAAGCAGACCGGCATTCCGAGTTCGGAAAAATAGGCCACGGTAGCCCGAATTCCGGCCAGGGCCAGAGCGTTCTCATCTTTATCTTGCAGTCCCCAGACATTCCTCGCAAACCGTGCGAAACGGGCGGGCTTTGTTGGGCAGACAGCTAGAGCCCAGGAGCCCCATACGGTAGACAGGGAAGCCCCGTGAGCAGTGCCAAACATGGCGGACAATTCATGGCCAAGCTGATGGACAGCGAAATCGCCGGGGCCGCCAAGACCGGTCAGACCGTTGTGGGAAAGAGAGCCGGCCCACATCAGTTCGCTCATGGCATCATAATCCTGGGAGTTTTGGATAGCGATGCGTCCTTTGGCAATTACGGTGCGTAAAGGCGCTTCGGCAATCGCGTCGGTCAGTTCATTGTCAATGGGATTAAAATAACGGTCGAGCGTGTGCATCATGATATCGGTTACGCCACAAGCCACCTGATAGAGGGGAAGCGTATAGGTCAACTCTGGATTCATGATGGCGAATCGGGGGCGATTGAGATCCGAGCTGAGTCCCCGTTTGCTGCCGGTGGCAGCATTGGTGAGAACAGAGGAATTGCTGGTTTCGCTGCCGGCTGCTGGTATGGTAAGGATTGCTCCGACGGGCAGTGCATGAATGGGAATCTCTTTGCGACACCAGAAGTCCCAGACATCTGTCTTTGCGTTGGCGCAGCCGATGGCAATCGCTTTCGCGGTATCAATGGCAGAGCCACCGCCGATTCCAAGGATAAAATCTGCTGAAAAATCCAGTCCTAACCGTATTCCTTCTCTGACATGTTCAAGGGTAGGATTGGGCATTGCGCCGCCGAATTCCTCACAGGGCAGTCCATCGTCCTCAAGAATCTGACGAACTTGTTTTAAAAGGCCGCTGCGGACGACACTGCCTCCTCCATAGACGAGCAAAATGCGGCTGCCACCGTATTTGCGGATATATTCGGCGGTCTGATTCTGAGTATCTTTACCAAAAACAACCTCTGTAGGAGACAGATAAGTAAATGATTGCATAATTGATTCCTCCTCATTTGTGAAAAATTCATGAAATATTTCCTTGTCCATTGAGGGTAGTATAGCATAAATTAGAATCAGATACCAGAGCGAAATATTGTTTAGGAAGAAAGTTTTAGAAAGAAAGCTTTAGAAAGAAAGAGGAAGAAGAGAGCGATGAGAAGAGGAAAGCTGATGGTTTGGCATTGAAAGGTATTGTTGGCAAAAAGGCAGCTTTGTGGTAAGCTTGTAAAGCAGATGCTATCATCATATCAGATAAGGACGGGAGAGATTGAAAAGAAAACATAGAAAAATAAAATTGATATTGCGTTATTTCCACGGTTCAAAACGCTATTTTCTGTTTGCCATAGCGGCATCACTGATAACTACGGTTTTAAATGCAGTGACGCCACAGATTTTTCGCTTCAGCATTGATGAGGTGCTGGGGGGAAGCGGGTACGGGTATTTGGAGGAAAATCTCTGGCTTTTATCGCTGGCGATTGTGGGAGTAGCCGTTTTGTCAGGGATTTCCATGTTTGTGAGCCGTACTTGCACGACGCGGGCCGGGGAGAATTTTGCAAAAAATATGAGAGATTCCCTGTTTGCACATGTGCAGAGATTGCCAATGAGTTGGCATGATAAAAATCAGACTGGGGATATCATTCAGCGGTGTACTTCTGATGTGGAGGTGATTCGAAATTTTGTGGTCACTCAGCTTTTGGAGGTGTTTCGCACGGCTTTTTTAATAGGGATTTCGTTTGTTGTGATGTTTTCCATGAATCCGGAGTTGGCGTTGGTGGTGCTGTTCTTTGTACCAATTGTAGCTGGTTATTCCGCTATTTTTTATCGTTTGATTGCAAAGCGATTTACAAAGGCGGATGAGGCGGAGGGGGAACTGTCTACAGTGGTGCAGGAAAATGCCACAGGAGTACGGGTAGTGCGTGCTTTTGGGCGGGAACGGTTTGAACTGGACCGTTTTCGTGAGAAAAACGAAGCCTTTGCCCGCATGTGGATTCATCTGGGAACGTTATCCGGACTTTATTGGGGCGTTGGCGATCTGATTACAGGTTTGCAGGTGGTGGCAGTAGTGGTGCTAGGAGCGGCAGCGGCTGTTCATGGAGAGATAACCGTAGGGGAGTTTGTGGCCTTTGCCTCCTATAATACGGTGTTGGTGTGGCCAGTTCGCGGGTTGGGGAGAATTCTTTCGGACATGAGCAAGGCAGGAGTATCGTTTGAACGTGTGGATTATATTATTCATGGAGAGGAAGAGGCATACCAGGATAAAGGACAGGGGCAAAATCCATTTCCGCAGAGCATGGATATCACTTTTTCACAGGTTTTTTTTGGCTATGAACCGGGCAAAACGGTATTGGATAATCTTTCTTTCTCGATTCCTCAAGGGCAGATTTTTGGTATTTTGGGTGGTACGGGAAGCGGAAAAACTACGATTGTGCAGCTTTTGACCCGGTTGTATGAACTGGATGCCGAAGAAGATAAAAAAACGACGCCGTGGAAGGGACGCATTGCTATCGGTGGCACGGATATTCGGGATCTGCCGTTGGAATGGCTGCGCCGGAATGTGGGGATGGTGCTTCAAGAACCGTTTTTGTATTCTCGGACGATTCGGGAAAATATAGCGGCTTCTGCTCCTGAAGCTATGATGGAGGAGATTCGAGAGGCGGCCCGCACAGCCTGTATCGATGAGGCGATCTTGAGCTTTGCTGATGGCTATGACACTTTGGTGGGAGAGCGGGGAGTGACTCTGTCCGGCGGCCAGCGACAGCGGGTAGCGATCGCTCGGATGCTTTTGCAGAAGGCGCCAATTATGGTTTTCGATGATTCTCTGTCAGCAGTGGATTCAGAAACGGATTCTAGAATCCGGAAAGCTTTGAAGGAACGGATGAAGGGTTCCACCGTGATCCTGATTTCTCATCGAATCACCACACTGATGGGGGCCGACCAAATCCTGGTACTGAATCAGGGGCGGGCAGAAGAGCTGGGAACCCATGAACAGCTGATTGAAAAGCAGGGAATTTACCGGCAGATTTATGAGATTCAGATGCGTAGAGACGACAGAGAACAGATGCAAGATGACAGAAAGACCAGAAAAAGAGAGGCGGTGCAGAATGGCAGCATATGAGGAACAGGAATATAAAAAACCTTTCAGCTTCCGGGGTTGGGCAAAAATGCTGCCCTTTTTCAAACCTTATCGTCGGTTTTTTGTGCTTACCATGGGATTGAATGTTTTTTTGGCCGCCGTGGATGTGCTGACGCCGTTATTTCAGAGCTATGCCATCGACCATTTTATCATGAAAAACACGCTGGATGGCTTGCGGCCTTTTGTCGTGCTCTATGTGCTGATGATTGTCGCACAGACGGTGAGTGTGTATTTTTCCGTACATGCGGCGACGACGATCGAGATGAATGTGGGGAGGGATCTCAAATGGGCTCAGTTTGAGCATCTGCAGACATTGTCCTTTTCCTATTATAATACAACGCCGGTGGGGTATATCCATGCCCGTGTGATGAGCGATACGCTGCGGATCGCCTCCATGATTGCTTGGGGGCTGGTGGATATGTTCTGGGCGCTTATCTATGTGGTCAGTGTATTTGTTATCATGTTTTTGATGGATGGAAGGTTGGCTTTGATTCTCCTGATGATTATACCGGGGATTGCCTTGCTGACTTTTTATTTTCAGAACCGGATTCTGCATTGGAACCGCAAAGTACGAAAGATAAACGCTCAGATCACCAGTGCTTATAATGAGGGGATCACAGGCGTGAGAACTTCCAAGACGATGGGAATAGAGCCAGATAATGATCGGGAGTTTTTCTGTCAGACATCAAAGATGCACCGTGCTGCCAGCCGTTCGGCAAAGCTGAATGCGATCTATATTCCGCTTATACTCTTCTGCAGTTCCATGGCCTCAGCAATTGTACTGATGAAAGGTGGCAGGATGGTTCAGGAACAAGCAATGCAGTTAGGGACTTTGTCGGTGTTTTTATCTTATGCCGTGATTCTGTTTGAGCCGGTTCAGCAGCTGGCAAGATTGCTTTCTGAGCTGATTTCCTGCCAGGCAAATATCGAGCGGGTCATGGATCTGCTGGAACAGAAGCCAGATGTGGTGGACGAAGAGACGGTGATTGCCCAATATGGGGATGCTTTTCATGCCAAGAAAGAAAATTGGGAACGCATCCAAGGAGATATTGTATTCGAAAATGTGTCATTCCGTTACCCGGACGGCAAGGATTATGTGCTGGAGCATTTTGATCTGCATGTGCCAGCGGGCATGAATGTGGCAATTGTGGGAGAAACGGGTGCGGGTAAGTCCACACTGGTGAATCTTTTGGGGCGTTTTTTTGAACCGACAGAAGGAACAATCCGGATTGATGGTAGGGATTACCGTGAGCGTTCTCAGCTATGGCTGCACAGCCAGATCGGCTATGTGCTGCAGAGCCCTCATCTGTTTTCCGGAACTTTGCGGGAGAATATTCGCTATGGTCGTTTGGACGCCACGGATAAAGAGGTGGAGGAAGCGGCCAGAGAAGTGTCGGCCGATGTGGTGGCAGAAAAGCTGGAGAATGGTTATGAGAGCAATGTGGGAGAGAGCGGCGGCAGACTTTCTGTGGGAGAGAAGCAGTTGATCTCTTTTGCCCGGGCGATTCTGGCAAACCCGGCAATTTTTGTGTTGGACGAGGCCACTTCCTCGATTGATACGCAGACCGAGCAGCTGATCCAGAAGGCGATCCAGCACCTTTTGAAAGGTCATACCTCCTTTGTGATTGCCCACCGGCTATCAACAATCCGCCAGTCAGATCTGATATTGGTGGTAAAGGAAGGAAAGATCATAGAGCGTGGAAATCACAGAGAACTGCTAGCGCAAAAAGGGTATTATTATGAGTTGTATTCCCGGCAGTTTGAAGAAGAATCCGCAATGCATGTGTTTGCAAAAAGAACTTAAGAAACCTTATGTTTCTGTATTTTGGGCATTTTCGTTTGCAAGCAAAATCCAGAAACATAAGGTTTTCTAAATTTCTGCAAAAGCATCCGACAGACAAACTGCCATTCCGCTCTTTTACCCAAGGCTGAATATCGCAGGGGGTTAAATGGAATGACGTGGATGCTCGCGCACTTTATTACAGGCTTTGATCAGCTCAGTCAGCATATAGATCTTGTACTTGTTCTCAGAGTAGCCAAGAATCGGAGATACCGAATCTTTACGAGCTACCACATACTTGGCTGGAAGACCAGTCAACACCAGAGCACAGACATCAGCTAGGCAACGTTCGCATTTACATACTCCATACTGCTCCAGATAACTATCCAGATCCTGACGAAGTAATAAAAGTTCCATCACATTAACAAAATGATAATCGTCGTGGTTCAGACGCTCGTTAAGCTTGCTCTTGGGCATGATACTGGGAAGGACCTCCTTTGTCGATGACGCGACAGGTGCAGGCTCTGGAGCGGTTTCTGTCATCTCCGGGGCAGAGAGGGTATCCGTAGAGTCGTTGTTAGTATCTGTGACAAGAGCGTCCTCAGCAGTCGACGCTTCTTCAGCAGGAAGAGTCTCTCCGGCAGGTTCCGCCGCTTCCGGCGCAGGCTCGAAAGCCTGGTCAGACGGTGTTTCCATGGGAGCAGTCGCCGCGTCTACTGCTTGAGCAGCCGGCGCGGCGGATTCTTCCCCGGAAGTCTGTCCGCTAACGTCAGATTCCAGCTCTTCGGAAAGTTTATTCAAAATCTCTTGGGAGAGCCGGTCATTTCTGCTGCCTTCATCTACGACAGTGACCTTTTTGGGAGAAACGGTGTGAGACTGGACGTCTCCTTTTTTCTCCTGGCCAGCGGCGCCTTCCGGGGAAGCGGCGGTCTCACCGGCGGGGTCATTCGCCTCGCCGGAAGCGCCGTTGGTCAGTAAATCCATTACATGAGATGTTTTATTGGTTTTCTTAGCCATTGTTTGATTCCTCCTTTAAGTGGATCTCTGGTGCGATCTCATCGAGAAACGCCATATAATCCTTAACCGCTGCTGAGCGGGCATTATAAGAAAAGATACTTTCGCCATGTGCCGGAGCCTCGGCAACTGCCACTCCGGAGCGAATCTTGGTATCAAATACTTTGGAATGGATCTGTACAGCAAGTTGCTGTGCCATTTCTAGAACATCACGGGAAAGAAGCGTGCGGGCATTGAAGCGGGTGAGCAGGATGCCAAGAACGTTCAATCCCGGATTGAAGGTGTCGCGGACTGTCTCAATCGTCTCCTTCAGCTGAGCAAGCCCCACCAGACTGAGAATATCCGAGGCCATGGGGATAATCAAAAAGTCTGAGACCGAGTAGGCATTGACGGTCAGCAGATTCAGCGCCGGCGGGGTATCTATGATAATATAATCGTACTGATCCACGATGGGGGCAATTGCATTCTTTAAAATATACTCACGGCGGGCGGGGGTGCTCTCCAAACCACTGCTGCTCAAGGTGATATCCGAGACCAGGAGATCTCCATAATCGCTTTTAAAAAGAGCCTCCTGAACAGGAACTGTACCTTTTAAAACATCCAGAACCGTATAACGGTTATCCATACCGGCGCCAAGACAGAAACCTAAGTTCCCCTGCGGGTCCAGATCAATGCCAAGAACTTTCTTGCCTTTGAGAAAGATTCCGGAGGCGATCGCCGCGGATGTGGTGGTCTTGCCGACCCCGCCCTTCTGGTTGGAAACTGTGATTGTGATAGACAAAACGGTACCTCCAATGTTAAAATAGTAAATGATTAAAATGATTTTTTTAGTTCAGATATTAATTTTATTATAAACCATGTCGATAAATAAGTATAGATTAAAAATGATTTTTTTCAGGGATTTCATTTTCAGATGAGAAACGAGTGGAAGAGAAAGGAGCTATAAAATGGCCAGTATATCATCAGCAACCAACAGTCTTGGCAATACTTCTTTGAGAGGCTACGGCGGCATGGCA
>Ga0137306_104052_pt1 | contig 10351 bp, 8 predicted proteins | sample Inofroosms_March_FD_97187 | JGI IMG/M metagenome (GOLD analysis project Ga0137306, IMG submission 97187) | Mouse cecal microbial communities from Vienna, Austria - N-Acetylneuraminic and N-Acetylglucosamine D2O microcosms_March | ecosystem: Host-associated > Mammals > Digestive system > Large... | reverse complement strand
ATAATCATCCGGACGGTAGTCCCTTTTTGTCCAGGGAACCCCCCATTTTTTTGCCTGCTCCCGATAAGCGGAACGAATCCTGCTCCCCTCCCGTCCTCTTAACTGCTGCATGGTCAGTTTTGAAACATCCTCATTCGGAAAACGGAGCTGATACATCATCCTGGCAACCTGTATATGCTTTTTCTCATTGCTCACCAGCTGCGCCTGACGAATTAAAAGTGTGGCATGGCTGGTAAGCGCCCGACCGTATGCATAATACCGGACGCCATGCTCCCCTACCCAGATCACCGTAACACCTGCATCTCCGATCAGTTCCATCGCCCTGTGGGTTACATCCGTACCTGGCCCCAGCAGCAACACTGAAATAGCTGCCGCCGGAATACTGGTAACGCCTTCCTGGTCTGTCACTGTGATCGCGCCGTTCTCCCTGCTGATTTTGCACCTTTCCAAATAAATAAACGTCATGCGATCCTGAATACGCGGCAGCGCCTGTATTCCGGGTTTTTCCACGCCCATCCTGTTTTCCATCTATCCCTCCATCCCCGCCACCGTAAGCAGTCCCATGCCATACGCTTTTCCCCTGCCTACACCATCCACAAGAGCCTGTTTCAGTAAATCCGCATTCTCCACTCTTAACATACCTTCATAGGTCACTTCCAGAATGCATACCTTCCTGCCCCTGTTTTGTTTATAAAATCTCCTCCAATTAACCCCTTGTACACGTGCAGTCTCCGGCAAGACATAAAATCCTTTTTTCGCCGCCTGCCGGTTCAGCCATTCCAGCTGATGCTTTTCTGAAATATGAGCGGTAACTTTTCCACGCCCTTCTCCATTTTTCACGCTGTGGGTAGGATTTGCCGTCAGGCGAAAGTGCCATACAGACCCTTTCTGTATTCGATTCAGCAGCTTTTCATATTCTTTTGATTCCCCGGGGATATTTTCATAGCCAAATTGCTTTTCTATCACAGCCAAATCAGGTTTTACGGCACTGAGCAGCAATAGATAAGTCTTTCCCTGCAATGTGTCGATGCGCCACAGATTCCTTTCCTGTTTTTCCGCAAACGCAGTCTCCACCGCACCGTGAAATTTTCCGGGAGAAGCCAGGGCCATCTGCGTTTTTCTTTTTGATATATCCAGCAAAACTCTGGACAAATACATATCTTTCACCCCAATTCCAGCATTGGATCATGCTCTGTTGCAGTATAAACCTGCTCTCTGTACACGGTTTTTCCGGCCATCTCCTTCACATACCGATAGCCATACTCTCTCCTGAAAGGAGAATAGGACAGAGGAACATCCTTCTTGGCAGCGTCTCCCCGAACATCTTCCATTACGATTCTCAGACGCAGCGTATCAGAAAAACGAAACAACTCCCTTCTTCTCCACTCCGGAACCATCCATTCATAGTCAAAAAGGTTCTGATACACATCCCCTTCCCATATGCCTTTTACCATCGGCTGCGTCGGCGGACATGACCTTCTCCCTAGAAAAACAGAAAAAACCGGGTGGATCAGAGCATCTTCTATCCTCTTCAAAAATTCAAGCTTCTCATGTCCCAAGCCGACCAGAAACATGGCGTCACTCAAATAAACCTTACTAGAAAGATTTGCATTCAACTTCTCCCCCATATAAGTAACCTGAAAATCATTCAGTCTCACTCCCTGACAGTCAACTCTGACTCCAAATCTCAATTCCTGTAAATCTTCCAGGGATTCCCCCCGCTTTCTTCCAAGCGCCGCTGCCAGAATACCGGTCACGCCGCTTTTCGTCGGCATATCGTCAGTCTCACGATTATCATACACTGACCCGGAGCCCCATGACTGCAAAGGCGCGCTTAATCTAAGCAGTAATGTATACAAGCTCTCACTCCTCTCCGGCAGCATACCGTTCCACTTCTTGGGAAATTTCTTCCAAAAGCTGATCGATATTTACTTTCAAAGCAAAATTCCCGCAATCCTTTCCTACAACCCATGACGTTTTGGGTGACGCCGTATAGTTCTCATATACATCGCATGCATGCTCGATCAATGCTTTCTTTGATTTCACCACATATCCATCCGTACCGGCAAAAACAGGCTTCTCAAATGCTCCTGCCAGGTTAATTGGCTGATCTTCGCGAACTGTCACATAAACCAAATCCGGAAGGGTTCTGTTTGCAAAAGTATTCTGCCTTCCTGTCGGCATAGACCGAATAAAAGCTTCCGCAAATCCTCTCACTGCTATTTTCAGCTCATCGACATTCAGATTTTCCGCCAATTCCTTTATATTCACAGATGCATACCGATATAAGGTGGCAGAATTAAACTCCACTGTGCCGAGATGCCCGGCTCCCATGTCCTCCTTCCTGTCACAGTCGTCCACTGCCGTAAAATAATCATATTCATTGCTGACCGTATGCGTCGATATACTGTGCGCCACCTGGGCTGCCGCATCATAGTTCAGGCTTGGATTGCTGGCCGCCATACGGCCAAACAGCAAAATATCCACACTCGGCCGGTCATTTAAAGCTTTCTCCAGAGCAGCTTTAAAGAGTTTATCCTTCTCTTTTTTGGCAGTTTTGTCATTGTGATACTCCACTGCCAATTCCGCAACCTTTGCAGCCTGCAGTGAGCTGATAAAAAACAACGCATCTTTTTTATCTGTCCCCGCTTTTACTCCGGCCAGCTCCAAAACAACCTCAGCCATCTTTTCCGCATCATCCCTCAGAAGCTCCGGATGCCGGGAACAAATTTGATCGGCAACAAGCGCCGCCGTTTTTTTCGTGCGGTAGCCGACAAGATCGGACGTAAATAACTCTTTAAACTTTAGCCGCATCGCCCTTTTCCATGCCTGAGAAGACACCCTGGCCCGCATAGTGCCCCCATAAACCGCCGTCTTCGGACTCCCCGTGTCGTCCCTGTTTACACAGCTTGGCGGAACGGTTTGAATAATGTGAAAATCAATATACATATTTTTCATTGTAACATATCCTCCTCCAATGATACCTTGTCATTTTATAATTTGATTTGCTGCCGTTTTGATAAAATCAACAGTAATAACTAACTTCACCAAAATAGTCATACCATTTTTCAATAACCTCCGCGCTGCGGGCTTCTATCATCCTCATCATATTTTTAAGAATCCGCTCCGGAATTTTCGATTTATTATGACATAAAAAGCACTTCCCCGCCCTTGTAATCCAAACCTTCGTCGCATTCTCCGTCGGACGCCCATCTGATATATGGACATGGATCGGTTCTAACGGCTTGCTTTCATTTGTCCAAAAATAAATCCGATATGAGCCAAACCTAAAAATTTGAGGCACACTGGAACCCCCCTTCCTGAGAAAATTCCATAATCAGATTTGCCGTCGATTCTATAATTTCCTGGAATTTCGCAATTTCTTCTTCGGAAAAAGCATAAATATCCTCCCAGGTATATTGCGGCAGCCAACAGGTGGCACGGCAAAAGCCTACCTTTTCATCAGGCCTTTCAATATACACCTTCACCTTTCCGTCCGATTTCATTTCCGAATGGACGATCTCCGTATCATCATTGAGCGTCATAAACGGATACATCATAATAAACTCCTCCTTCTTGACCAATTTTAAAACAATCCTAACCAATTCTAAAAAATACTCTTTCATCGGGTTTTTCACTTTGAAGATGCATTAGATCGGGTTTTACTTTGAAAAAACGACTGTCCCCACCTCAAGTGAACATGTTTCTTCCCATCCAGACATTGCAGCTCATATAAATCGGCTGCCAATATCCTGTAATTCAACGGAATCCCTTTGCTTTTTAACAGCTGAACCACTCCGCGCAGATGATAAGACAATTCTTTCATATCGGCCGAAGTGGAAAGCATCCGCATTCTCTGCAGCATCCTCTGCTCCGCATTGGAATCCTCATAACTTGATGCCAGTTCCCACATAGCCGTTCCGAGATCAATGCACTCCTCCGTATGCATCGACCGATTTCCCATCTCATTTCCCTGCTGATGCAGTGCATACAAGGTAAGCGCTATATAGCATGACCATTCCTCTTTTGTCGGCACCCCGTCTTCACTCATAAATTTTTTCGGCATGTCCATCAGTATGATTCCAAAGAGCTGCGGCAGCTCGCCAGGCTCACAACCGACGCCCCGCCGCAGATTAGCCAGCGCCGCCTTATTTTCTCCCCCATCTTTCCCTTCCTGCAAAAAATGTATTTTTCTTTCCACAAACTGTGCCACTTCATCCTTTTTTCCCATTCTGTTCCCTTTCCCCGCATGAACTGCGTCTTATATAAATTTTTCCCAGTTCTCTCAGATATTCGTTTAAAATCTTGGGAATCGCCAGCACTTCCTTGTCTGCATATCTGTAAACGCAAACGCCCATATCCAATGCCCCAACATAATCCTCAACAGTTTTTCTTGCAAAACCATAGGATGTTTCCTCCCATTGCGCCAATTTTTCTTCCTTTTCTTCCTCCTCCGGACATATACCTGACAGCCATTCCCGAAATGCAACATCAACGGAAAAATAATAACGGCTGACAAGAATATTTTTTATCTTATTTTTTTCAGAACCGTTTCCGTATAACAGCTTAGATACCTTCCCGGAAAAATGATCCAGCGCTGCAGATACCGCCTGGCATTTATCTGTCTCCTCCGATATCCGTTTTATCCATGCCCTTCCCAGCTCCTTTAACAATCCGGCTGACAGCGCCAATGCGTCATCAACACAGTCTCCATAAGTATATTTCATCTTATCCCCATATACCATGCCGATCATCCGAAAAGTGAGCAGAGAATCCACAAGCTTTTCATCACACAGCTTCCGCATCCACTGCACAACGCCCGGAATATGGCTACCCTCCACGCCACCGTCAAAAAGAGCCGGAAACTCCCTCCAGGCATGAACAGATGGATTACGGAGTTTCGGAAAAGATATACTTGGTTCCGCCTTTTCACTTTTGCTTTCCTGCCAGAGTGTCATCGGTTCATTAAAATCATTTTCTACAGGATAAAAGTCTCCGCCTATGGCAGAAAAACCTGTTACATGGCCGCATTCATCCCGCTTCAACAGAATACGCCTGGACTGCATGGTATACAATTCAGGCAGATTATCCGGCGGTGGAATCAGGCGGCTCTGTTCTTTGCAGACATTTTGCGCCCAAACCGGCCGGGGCGTCCCCCATGGTTCGTGATCAGGATTAAGCGGGCATAAATTCAGCATTAATATCCGGAACAGATTTTCCCCAGTCGCCATCACAAAGCCTAACTGCCCCATTCTTCCCGTTCCTACCGGTAAGGTGGTTCCCGGCGCTTTTTTATCAGCTTTTACATTAACGCCATACGCATTCAAATGAATCAGCCAGCGTGCGGCTTCCCCATAACCCAGCCTGTCAAGCGCCTCTCCCTCAGCCATACTGAAATGGTGTCTGGTCATTTTATTCATGCTTTCTTTTATGTTTCCAAGCATACACTTCGCATCATAATCCGTTCCGTAAGGCAGGCTGTCCACCTGCCAGAATGGCGTCTCCGGATGAAAAAGCCAAAAACGTTCCCTGTAAACCTCCAGATAGTCTTTTACCGCCTGTGATGGAAAGCTTCCTTTCTCCCAGTAGGCGATCCACCTCTCCATAATATCTGCTTCATCCGAATCATTTTCCTCAGATAATTCATCCTGCCTGCCATCTGCGTCATACCGGTAAAAAATCGTTATCCCAATCGCCAGCAGCACCCTGAGAAGCGCCGCATCCTGCGTAGGCATTTCTCCGGACAGCCCCATGTATTCATGGGCATAGACAAGAGCATCTGTCAGGGAAACTTCCTTTTGTTCCAATGATGCTGTCACTACTTTAACCCACGGCTCTTCCAATAAGTTAAACTCCCTCTCCTGCATCCGCCTCCCCCTTTCGATTCCGGTTCCGCAACTCTCGTTGCTGTCTTTGCAAATCATTTCACACTACTTTACTCCTGTATTCCAATCCTTTTTCCAGGCTGTATGACAGTTTATAATCATTCAGTTCTCCCTGATTATCCTGATCCAGCAGTAAAATCAGTTCTCCCTTTAGCCATGGAGACAACTGCCATGGAGACAATTCTTTTTTATTTTTGTCTTCCAGTTCTCTGATTGTCTCCTTCTTTTTAGAACCCAGGCCAAACACATAAGGCAGCCTCAGTCGCTGCATAGCAATCTTCCGCCCTTCCTCGCTGTCCGGAACCTGTGACGCCAGCAATCCGAAATCTTCTTCCCCATCACCTGTTGCAAACCGAATTTTCCCATCTTTGTCTTTTTTCATCAACAAAACTTCAACCGTTCCTGCCCCGTCTCTGACACTTGCTTCCGCCAGCTTCTCACTGGATTTCTCATCATTGTCAAGCATTCCCTTCAGTCCGTTCCTTGATACCGCTTTTGTCAGCACATAACGCTTTGCGTTTTCTTTTTTTGTTTGCAGCAGATTTCTATGCCCTTCCGTCACCTTCTCATACCGCTCCCCGCTCATCCCCAGATTGTCCTCCATGTTATATACCTTTTGCACCAAAAATGAAATGTCATCGGGTATCTTAATAACGTCCGGAAGTATCTGTGCCGTTCTCAACAAAAGATAATCCTTATATATTTTTCCGGTGCCGGAATCATAAAATTCTCCATTATCACGCAGAATCATACATTCCGGCTCTTGCAGCCCCACAGGTCTGGAGTAATTTTCTTTACACCCATTCCGTTTCTCATGCCTGTGCAGACGTCCGATCCTCTGCAACAATAAATCCATTGGACAAAGCTGTGTCACCATAATATCCGCATCATAGTCCAAAGACTGCTCCAAAACCTGGGTTCCTATGACAAGCAGCCGGTGCCGTTCCCTGTTTCCGGATAATTTCCCCATGTTTTTCAACAATTGTTTCTCTTTTTTGATACGGTCAGGCATCGTGTACTGGGCATGATATAAAATAATGTTCACATCTTTCATCTTTTGCCTGCATTCATCATATATTTGCTGCGCGCATTTTACCGTATTCACAATCACACATGCGCAGCCGCCTTCGCCAATACGTTCATCCAGCCGCCGAGCCATATCCGAGATGGAATCCGTATAAGTAATCTTCACCGTTTTGCCCGGAATAATCTGCTCGATCTTTTTCTGCCTGACAGTTTCACCTTCCGTCCACGTCAACAACGGATATCCTGCATCTTCCTTTCCGGCCAGCCATTCATATGTAACCTCCGGTTTTCTTTTCCCCAGATAATATTTAGAGTAAGATTTCACATAACTTACTGCCAAAGCCTCCCGGCGTTCCTTCGAAAGTGTCGCGGACAACAGAATTACCGGTACGCCATAAGCCGCCATCCATTCTATGGATCGTTCCAGATACACACTCATATAAGCGTCATAGGAATGGCATTCGTCTATCACCACTACTTTTCCGGCCAGCCCCAGATGCCGCAGCATAAAATGCTTTCGTCTCAAGGACGCCATCAAAAACTGATCTACCGTGCCAATCACAAATTCCGACAGCAATGCACGTTTACTTCCCTGAAACCAGGAATGCACTTCCAGTCCATCCTGTTCCATGTCATCTTCATCCCTGTCCTCATTCCCCTCTGCCTGGCCTTTCAACAGTAACTGGCGATACTCCTCCTGCAATTCTGCCGCACTGTGCGCCAGCTTGATTGCATTTACCGTCTCCTCCGAAACGCTCTGCGCCCACGTATACAGTCTTCCAAACAGACCGTTGCTGGCAGCCTGGGTGGGTAATCCGAAAAAAATTCCGCCTGTCTGTTTCCTGCAGGCAAAAATTTCCGCAGCCCCTAACGCCGCTTCTGTTTTACCGCTTCCCATCTGCGCTTCCAGAATAAAAATTCCGGGATTTTCAGTATTGTTTGCCACCTCAAGCATACATCTCTGTACTTCATTGGTCGGAAAGCCAAACCGTTCCTGAAACATTTCTTCATCCATAGAATTGATTCCGGAATGCCAGCCCTCGGGAAAATCCACTTTCTCCCAGCCCTTTTGAACCCTGTCCGGATACATTCCCTCATCCCCGTAATCATCCAGGGATATCAAGGGGAAATAAGCCGTATTACTGGCAATCCAGTCTGCGGCAATCAGCAAGCCGGACAGCAGAACCTGCCCGTTCGCAGATAAAACGGGCAGCTCGCTAACCGATTTTACGCCGGCCAGCTCCAAGGCCAGATTGATGAGATCCTGCCACACGTCTTTCCATAATTTTTTTATATTGCAGTCGGTTTCCGTACCATAAATATAAAACGGATAACACCCCAGCAGATCATCCGCTCCAAGAGCAATCGGCCGGCCATGATGCGCACCTACTGCCATGGCCAGGCTTTCATGAACTTGAAACCTTGTGGTATCACTTTGCAAAATCCATTGTCCTGCATGCGCATGGGATATATTCTTTGATTTCTGATAGACTCCTCGAATTGCAAACTTTCTGTCTTGCAGTTCCTCTGATTTTTCCGGGCATGATTTCGTGATAAGGTTCTGGAAAAATGCCGTAGATTTGCCAATATCGTGAGTGGCGGCAGCAAACACAGCTGCGGATAAAAACTGTTCATAATCCAAACCAGCCGCCGTATAAACCGACTCCGGAACCCATCTTGCCACCAGTTTTTTCATAATCCCCGCAGTATCTCTCAGATGCATCCATAAAGGCAGCCATCCTTCTTCCGTTTCACGGCTCTTTTTAGCCATAAGTATTTGATAGTTCTTTCGCATAAATGCCCCCTTCTTGTACCGCAGGAAAGTTTTACGAATTTCCCCATGGTACAAAATCCCCAATAAATAAACGTGGAGGAAATATGCTGCCACAGCATTACGTTAACATTTTTACTCCTTACTCTATTATAATATATTACATCAAGTAATATGTCAAGTAAAAAACACATTTATTAAAGATAAATTTCATATCACCTAAAAATTACGGAGCAACTGACAAAACGCATCACCGGCACATTTTATCGAATACTCCGTAATCAAAATCCAGCCCCGCATATGCAGGGAAAAGGTTATTGATCTTACGAGTTTTTCTCCTAACTCTTGGATCACCCCCGCCATATGCGGGGAAAACGGAAAACATCCCCCAAAAATCAATATACCTCCCAATACGCCGCACTATACCCAGGCATCAGACTTCCGCCCCCGAAATCATGATCTCGTCCGGTAATCAGATCCTTCGCCCGCCCGGCCTGGGCGTCAAAATGAGCCATATAATCCTCTCCGTCCGCATTAATCGCGACTAAGATCCGCTGGCTTTCGTAACGCCGCTCGATAATCAGCTGGCGGTTGGTCATCATGGCAATGCGAAACTCCCCGTAACAAAGCGCCGGGCTTTTCTTATGAATTTCCACGCATTTGCTGATCAGATCCGTCAGCTCATTCCACTGGGGCTCGTCAAATGCCGGGCGCAGGGCGCTGTCCCCCTGGCTTTTCTCACCCTTCGCTCCCCACTCGCTTCCATAATAAATGCAGGGAATCCCCGGCATGGCAAGCAGCAGGGCATACAGCAGCGGAATATGCTTCGGCTCGTTCAGGATACTCGCCACCCTGGTCACATCATGGTTGTCCGCAAAGCTAAGCAGATGCTTCCCCCTATACAGGCACCATGGCTCGGAGCCGAACTGCCGCTGCAGTGAATGGCCAATCTCAAACAAATTCATACTGTTAAAGCTGGAATACAGCCCCTTATAACACTCATAATTGGTCGCGCTGTGCAGAAGCTCGTCGCTGACCAGCTGATTATAATCGCCGTGGATCATCTCCCCCAGCAGGAAAAATTCCGGGTTCCTGCCCAGGCAGTGGCTGCGCAGCTCTTTTAAAAACTGCCTGTCCACCATATAGGCCACGTCAAGCCTGAGGCCGTCGATTTTGTACGTATCCATCCACTGGTCTACACAGGAAAACAGATAATCCTTTACCTGAGGGTTCTGTAAATTCAGCTTCACCAGCTCATAATGGCCCTCCCAGCCCTCATACCAGAGACCGTCGTCATAGCCGTTATTGCCGCCGAAGTTAATGTGGAACCAGTCTTTATAGGCAGACTGCTCCCGGTTTTTTAACACATCCTCAAAAGCCCAGAAGCCCCGGCCTACATGATTGAACACACCGTCAAAGACAATGCGGATACCCGCCTTGTGAAAGGCTTCGCACATCTGCCCCAGATCTTCATTGTCTCCCAGCCGGCAGTCCAGCTTCAGATAATCCCGGGTGTCATATCCATGGGCATCCGACTCAAAAAAAGGGCAGAAATACACCGCATTGATCCCCAGCCGGGACATATGGGGAATCCAGTCCGTCACTTTCTGAATCCGATGTGCCAGCACCCCGTCGTTTCGCTCCGGCACCTGGCAGAAACCAAATAAAT
>Ga0137306_104049_pt1 | contig 10357 bp, 6 predicted proteins | sample Inofroosms_March_FD_97187 | JGI IMG/M metagenome (GOLD analysis project Ga0137306, IMG submission 97187) | Mouse cecal microbial communities from Vienna, Austria - N-Acetylneuraminic and N-Acetylglucosamine D2O microcosms_March | ecosystem: Host-associated > Mammals > Digestive system > Large... | reverse complement strand
TCTTTGCGGGCACTGTCATATCAGAAATAGATACTGTCATTGCCGCACGGGTAGAATATTTATAGCCCATAGACTTGATATCGTCCAATACCTCTGCCGTCTTAGTCGCACCATGAATATTGATTACCTTCTCTAAGATCTGCTTTAATCCCTTTTTGCCTACATGGAAATCAACTTCCAGTTTTAACTGATCTTCCGGCTTGCTCCTGTCCACAAAGCCCAAATCCTGCGGCAAAATTTCATTAAAAATAAAACGTCCCAGAGTAGATTCCACATTTCCTGTGACAACTTCCCCATTTGGCATAGTACGCGTCATACGTGCAGTAATCCGAGAATGTAATGTCAGCGCTTCATTCTCATAAGCAAGAATTGCCTCATTCACATTCTTAAAGAATTTGCCCTCTCCCAAAGCACCTGGCCTCTCCTGGGTTAGATAATAAATGCCCAGCACCATGTCCTGAGAGGGAACTGCAACCGGTCCTCCATCGGAAGGCTTCAACAGATTATTTGGGGACAGCAGCAAAAATCTGCACTCAGACTGTGCTTCCACCGACAACGGCAGATGTACTGCCATCTGGTCGCCGTCAAAATCGGCGTTAAATGCGGTACATACCAACGGATGCAGCTTAATCGCTTTACCTTCAACCAAAATCGGCTCAAATGCCTGAATACCTAATCTATGCAATGTGGGAGCACGGTTCAGCATTACAGGATGCTCTTTGATTACCTCTTCTAGAACGTCCCATACCTCAGACTGCAGACGTTCCACCATTTTCTTGGCACTCTTAATGTTGTGTGCTGTGCCATTGCAGACCAGCTCTTTCATAACAAATGGCTTAAACAATTCAATCGCCATTTCCTTGGGCAGACCGCACTGATAGATCTTTAACTCAGGCCCCACGACGATAACGGAACGTCCAGAATAGTCCACACGTTTACCGAGCAAATTCTGACGGAATCTTCCTGATTTACCCTTTAACATATCAGACAGTGATTTCAGAGCACGGTTTCCTGGCCCTGTAACTGGACGCCCACGGCGTCCGTTATCAATCAGGGCATCCACTGCTTCCTGCAGCATTCTCTTTTCATTTCTGACAATGATATCCGGTGCACCCAGCTCAAGCAGTCTGCGCAGACGGTTGTTGCGGTTGATAATCCGACGGTACAAATCATTGAGGTCAGAAGTTGCAAAACGTCCGCCATCCAACTGTACCATTGGACGCAGATCAGGAGGAATGACTGGAATTACATCCATAATCATCCATTCCGGCTTATTCCCTGAACCACGAAAAGCTTCTACCACTTCCAGACGTTTGATAATCCTGGCCCGTTTCTGTCCTGTGGCATCCCTAAGCGCTGTCTTTAACTCCAAAGCATCTTTTTCCAGATCGATTGCTTCAAGCAATTCTTTGATTGATTCAGCGCCCATTCCCACGCGGAAATCACTGCCGAATTTTTCTCTCGCTTCCTGATATTCTGTCTCAGACAACACTTGTTTGTACTGCAGATCACTGTTTCCTTTATCCAATACAATATAGGAGGCAAAATACAGTACCTTCTCCAACGTCCTGGGTGAAAGATCTAAGATCAATCCCATACGGCTGGGAATCCCCTTAAAATACCAGATATGGGATACTGGAGCTGCAAGCTCAATATGACCCATCCGCTCTCTGCGCACACTCGCTTTGGTAATCTCTACCCCGCAGCGGTCACAGACAACACCTTTGTAACGAATCTTCTTATACTTACCACAGTGGCATTCCCAATCCTTACTCGGCCCAAAAATCTTCTCACAAAACAGACCGTCTTTCTCCGGCTTCAGAGTTCTGTAATTGATGGTTTCCGGCTTTTTTACCTCTCCTCTGGACCATTCCCGGATTTTTTCCGGGGACGCCAAACCAATCTTTATCGCATCAAAGGTAATCGGCTGGTAATTTTCTTTATTCATTGTTTCTGGCATTGTGACTCTCCCTTCTTCCATTCTTATTGGAGAACATCCTCGAAGTCGGCGAAATCGTCCTCTAATTCTAATGCTTCTTCTTCATCATCTTCGATATCAATCAGCTCTTCGCTTTCCTCATTAAACTCCTGCTTGCTAAAGCCCATCTCACCAAAAGATTCTTCCTCCTCAAAGGCAAAATTGCGGTCTCCTGCAATAATGGAATTCAAATCTGTATTGCCGTACTCGCTGGTTTCCATCAACTCAATTTCTTCCCTGTTTTCATCCAAAACCTTGACATCCAGTCCCAATGACTGAAGTTCTTTTAAGAGTACCTTAAAGGATTCTGGGATTCCTGGTTTTGGAATATTATCGCCTTTAATGATGGCTTCATAAGTCTTCACACGTCCAATGACATCATCGGACTTCACGGTCAAAATCTCCTGCAAAGTATAAGACGCACCATATGCTTCCAGCGCCCAAACTTCCATCTCTCCAAAACGCTGTCCACCAAACTGTGCCTTACCACCCAACGGCTGCTGTGTAACCAGTGAATAAGGACCCGTGGAACGCGCATGAATCTTATCATCTACCAAGTGATGCAGTTTCAGATAATGCATGTGGCCAATCGTTACTGGACTGTCAAAGTATTCTCCAGTCCGGCCGTCGCGCAGTCTTACCTTACCGTCTCTTGACAGAGGCACACCTTTCCAGACTTCTCTGTGATCACGGTTTTCATAGAGATATTCCAGCACTTCTGGAAGCAGCTCCTCCTTGTACTTTGCTTCAAATTCTTCCCAAGAGCAATTGACATAATCATTTGCCAAATCCAGAGTGTCCATGATATCATTCTCGTCTGCTCCGTCGAAAACTGGCGTGGCAATGTTAAATCCCAGCGCTTTTGCTGCCAAGCTCAAATGGATCTCCAAGACCTGCCCGATATTCATACGAGACGGCACACCCAACGGATTAAGCACAATATCCAATGGACGTCCATTGGGCAAAAACGGCATATCCTCCACTGGCAACACACGAGAAACCACACCCTTATTTCCATGACGTCCAGCCATCTTATCTCCAACCGAAATCTTACGTTTCTGAGCAATGTAAATACGCACCGCTTGATTCACACCTGGAGACAGCTCGTCGCCATTATCCCTGGTAAATACCTTGGCATCCACTACAATGCCATACTCACCATGTGGAACCTTTAAGGAAGTATCTCTTACTTCCCTTGCTTTCTCACCAAAAATCGCACGTAAAAGCCGTTCTTCTGCGGTAAGCTCTGTCTCTCCTTTCGGCGTCACCTTACCCACCAGAATATCTCCGGCACGCACTTCTGCTCCGATACGAATAATACCACGCTCATCCAAATCTTTAAGAGCGTCATCTCCGACACCGGGAACATCTCTTGTAATCTCCTCCGGTCCCAGCTTGGTATCACGCGCTTCCGCTTCGTATTCTTCTATATGAACAGAAGTATATACATCCTCCTGCACCAATCGCTCACTGAGGAGAACAGCATCTTCATAGTTATAACCTTCCCAGGTCATAAATCCAATCAGCGGATTCTTACCCAGCGCAAGCTCTCCCTTAGAGGTGGAAGGCCCGTCTGCAATCACCTGTCCCTGTTTTACCTTATCGCCTTTAAATACCATTGGCCTCTGGTTATAGCAGTTAGACTGGTTACTCCTAGAAAATTTTGTCAATTTATAGACATCACGTCTTCCATCTTCGGTCTTAATCGTAATTTCATTGGAAATGGAACGCTCTACCACACCAGAACGCTTTGCTACCACACATACACCAGAGTCCACCGCAGCCTTGGTCTCCATACCGGTTCCCACGGCCGGAGCCTCTGTGGTCAACAGCGGCACTGCCTGACGCTGCATGTTAGAACCCATCAGCGCACGGTTCGCATCATCATTTTCCAAGAACGGAATTAATGCTGTAGCCACAGAAAATACCATCTTTGGAGACACATCCATATAGTCAAACATCGCCTTCTCATATTCCTGTGTCTCTTCACGATAACGACCAGATACCGAATTTCTCACAAAATGACCTTCTGCGTCCAACGCCTCATTCGCCTGTGCTACATGGTAATTATCTTCTTCATCCGCTGTCATATAAACAACTTCGTCTGTTACTCTTGGATTTTTGGGATCTGACTTATCAATCTTACGATAAGGAGCTTCCACAAATCCATATTCATTAATCCTTGCATACGTAGCCAAAGAGTTAATCAAACCGATATTTGGACCTTCAGGAGTCTCAATCGGACACATTCTACCATAATGGGAATAGTGCACATCACGCACCTCAAATCCGGCACGATCTCTGGACAGACCGCCTGGTCCCAGTGCGGATAAACGTCTCTTATGTGTCAACTCACCAAGCGGATTATTCTGGTCCATAAACTGAGACAACTGAGAGGAACCAAAAAATTCCTTCACAGCAGCCGTTACAGGCTTGATATTAATGAGGCTCTGTGGAGAAATACCCTGCAAATCCTGTGTTGTCATTCTCTCACGAACCACACGCTCCATTCTGGAAAGTCCGATGCGGTACTGATTCTGCAAAAGTTCTCCCACCGCACGAATTCGGCGGTTGCCCAAATGGTCAATATCATCATCATTTCCCAGACCATACTCTAAATGCATATTGTAATTGATGGAAGCTAAGATATCTTCCCTTGTAATATGCTTAGGAATTAAATCTGCTGCATTTCTGTGAAGCGCTTCCTTTAAATCTTCTAAATTATCATTTTCTTCTAATATTTTTTCCAGAACCGGATAATACACTAATTCTGTAATTCCCAGCTTCCTTGCTTCCTCCTGCTCAATATCCACATAATTTGTCACATCCACCATCAAGTTGGATAAGACCTTAATATTGCGTTCTTCCCCTTGAATCCACACAAAAGGAACCGCTGCATTCTGAATAGCGTCTGCAAGATCGCGGTCTACTGTCTTTCCCTGTTCTGCAATAATCTCACCTGTGGATGCATCCACTACATCCTCTGCGAGAACCTGTCCGTTGATACGGTTCTTCAAGGCCAGCTTCTTGTTAAATTTATATCTTCCCACTTTTGCCAGATCATATCGTCTGGGATCAAAGAACATAGCATTGATCAGGCTTTCTGCACTCTCAACCGTCAGCGGCTCGCCAGGACGGATCTTCTTATACAACTCCAGCAAACCTTCCTGATAATTGGTAGCCACATCCTTACCAAAACTTGCAATGATCTTGGGTTCTTCTCCAAATAAATCAATAATCTCCTGGTTGGTACCAATGCCAAGTGCACGAACTAATACCGTAACTGGAACCTTTCTAGTCCTATCTACACGCACATAAAATACATCATTGGAATCTGTCTCATATTCCAGCCATGCGCCACGGTTCGGAATTACCGTGCAAGAATACAAAGTCTTACCCACTTTATCGTGTGCAATCCCATAATAGATACCAGGAGAACGCACCAACTGACTGACTATGACACGCTCAGCGCCGTTGATGACAAAGGTCCCTGTCTCTGTCATAAGTGGTAAATCGCCCATGAAGATTTCATAATCTTTGACCTCTTCAACTGCCTCTTTGTTGTAAAATCTGACTTTTACTTTTAGAGGAGCGGCATAGGTTGCATCTCGTTCCTTACATTCTGCAATTGAATATTTTACATCATCCTCACACAATGTAAAACCAACGAATTCCAAACTTAACTGTCCGCTGTAATCTGCGATTGGAGAAATATCGGCAAATACTTCTTTCAACCCTTCATTGATAAACCAGTTGTAAGAATTCTTCTGAACCTCGATCAGGTTCGGCATTTCCAATACTTCCTTTTGTCGCGAGTAACTCATACGAACGCTTTTTCCTGCTTTAATCGGACGTATTCTGTTTTTCTCCATTGACGTTTCACCTCTCGTTTTTATAATGATATCTATTACCTGGCAATAAGTACACGTCACCACAATAGTGCATCCTATATAATAGCATAACTGCTTACTGCATGTCAAGGAATTTTATACACAATCATTGCTCTAACATTTCCTTTAAAACGCAACACACTTTCGTTTCTCTGCACCGACCATGATAACGTGCATAAGATGAAATAGAAATACTGTGATAGGAGGAAATAGTATGAATACTAATCATAATAGATTATGTTGTAATTGTTGCTGTCGTGGTCCTGCTGGCCCACAGGGAGAGACCGGACCTATGGGGCCACAGGGAGAGACCGGACCTATGGGACCACGAGGACCTATGGGGCCGCAGGGAGAAACTGGGCCTATGGGGCCACAGGGAGAAATAGGGCCTATGGGACCGCAAGGACCAATAGGCGCTGAAAAAAAAACAGTATATTTTAATGCTGTCATGAATGGAGGATTCCAGGATGTACTCCCAGAGGGAGCTGTCAATTTTCTTCTCGCATTTCAGTCTGGAGATTTTTCATTTACTCCAAATACCGCGGAAATTATTGTCAACACTGGCGGCGTTTATCGAATAGATTATTCCTTATTGGTTCGTCCGGCCACTGGATTACTAAATATTGCTTATGCTGTAGCCATCAATGGGCTAGAAAATCCATTATCATTTTTTGGGGCTTACTCTAATGAGTTTACTAGCACAGAACGCATTCAATTATCAGGTATGTTTATCACTTCAATTGCAGCGGGTTCAATTGTCACCCTGCACAACAAATCTTCCTCTACAGATTATTTAGCTGGAACAGGCATTGACAACCAAGCCGTCAATCATGCCTCCATTTTAATACAAAAAATTGCTTAATATTACATTCTTTTTGTTTCAAGGAAATTGACTTTTTAATCGTGAACGCATGAATGAAGAGGGAAACATCGGTTCTTCCTCTTCCGTTGGCGTCACTTCCTCTCTATTCAAATATTTTATCCGGCAAATTTCCTTGTCTGACTCTCCGTTAAAAAATACAGCATAACAAGTAAAATCTGTATCCCGCTCACCTAAATAGATTCTCCAAAATCTCATTATATTTATCTTTTATCTGACATCCACCAGAAAATAACCACAGACACAACACTGCCAAAACAACATAAAGATACTATAATAACCAGGGCAGCAATACTGCTGCCCTGGTCCATGTCAACACTTACTGATAACCTTGCATATCTTCTATGGTAAGTGAATTAGTATCTCTGCAATTTTTACATTCATTTCTCCACGATTTTCTTCTGTATCGGTAAATGCCTCGACAATAATATCCTTCTGCCCATCATAGAGCACCTCGAAATTTTCTGTAAATAAGTCATTATAATCCCAATCTAAATTTTCAAGATTATTTCCCTCGGTATCTTTAACGGTGAACCATATATCTCCACTCTCAAAGTCGTAGGGCGGCCTTGTTGCATAAGTAGAATAATCTATTGTCAAAATCAAACCTGTTTTCGTCTTTGTGGCACTCTCTACCAAAATCCCATTATCCTCCTGATTGATTTCAAATGTCTGATTATCTGCATTGTCTACGGTAACAGGGAATTTTAAATTCCATTTACCTTCCACACAGGCTGTCTCGGTAAAATGGCCCTCATCGTCTACCCCCTGATCTAACAGCACCCCTGTCATTATCTCCACCGGACAATCTACAACTAACCTTCCTTTCTGTTCTATCTCAGACTTCAATTTTTCTTGCTGCTCTTTAGCATAAAAATTATCATTTGAGAAACTTATCTCAAGCATACCCACAAAAGAGCCATCCTCAGATTTCTTTAGTGAACCCCAGGTGCAACCTGTGTCCAGTCTCTTACCATCTTCTGATTCAACTTTTGGGAGGGAAAAGTCACCATTTTGTTTATAAAGAAGAACTGTGTCTGCCTTATTTAAATCTTCGTTGTCAGTAGTCATCGCTAACGTATAATACAGAGAATAGCCATCACAATAAACATCTGACACAGAAACGGTGACACCATTGTCTTCTACAGTAGTTACATAATCTTTTGAATCTTGATACTTATCTGTTTCTCCCTGGGCAGGAACGGCGTTCTCAGCAATCTTGGTATATACTTTGTTCTCTCCCACCCAAGATTCTTCTTTTTCTGAGATATCAATCAAATTTCCAAACACTCTGCTGAAAATTTGTTTTGCCAGTACTGGATTTGCCGCTGTCCCCGCTGCACCAACCACTACCGCACATGCAGCCGCAATTCCCACTGCTTTTTTCCAGATTTTTTTGTTGCCATTGTTTTTTGTGTTATCCTTCATATCTTTCACCTCCATTAAAATTTTTTGTTTATAATAATCTTTTTCTTCGGAAAATAATTCTACCTGTTCATATTCCGTAAAATCGGTTTCCACTTCGTTGAGTAATTGATAAATTGTTTTTTCCATATTAGACACCTCTTTCCATGTGAAATTGTCTGCGGAGCTTGCGCTTACTCCGTGATAAACGATTGTAAATGACTTCCTTTTTCATACCTGTCTCTCTGCTGACCTGATCAATGGGCTTTTCCTCCACATACAGCTTCATAAACAGTTCCCGATCTGAAGGTTTTAAAGAGTCCAGCATCATTTCCACTTCTTCTGAAATTTCCCGTTCAATCATCTTCGCCAGTATACGATCTTCTTTCACAATGGCAGTGTCGTCAATATTTACCGTTGCAAGTTCCCGCTGATATTGCCGTAAATAATCTATTGCCCGATAGCGGGTAATTGCAGCCGCCCAATTTTTAAAACTATTTTTACTCTCATCAAAATCCGCAATATTCTGCCAAATCTTCAACAAAACATCATTGAAACATTCTTCCTGGCGATGGGGAACTCCAAAAAGCTGCTTTCGAATAATAGACATCAGCAGGCCGCCATATTCATCAATCACAAACAAAAGCGCCTTCTCGTTATGAAGTTGTAATTGTTGAATAAAGTTGTGTTCTCCAATCCTCATAAGTAACCCTCTTTTCCAATCCTGTGCACATTGTGTTTTGTAATTACATTAATTATTACGGATATGGGATTAGAAATCTATCAATTTATCAAAAAAATATTAGAGAAAATTGGAAATTCAAGGCACACATCGCTCTATTTTCTTGAGACTTGCTCGCCCCCAAATGTAATTTGGGGGCACGCGCTGCGCTTTCAAATAAGAAAACAGGGGAGCAGTTCTATGCTAGCATAGAACTGCTCCCCTGTTTTCTTATTCTCAATCTGCTGGATCGCGATTATTTTAATGTTACTTTTGCGCCTTCCGCTTCCAGTTTAGACTTGATGTCCTCAGCTTCTGCCTTCTCAACGCCTTCCTTCACTACCTTAGGCGCTCCGTCAACTACTTCCTTAGCTTCCTTCAGACCTAAGCCGGTAACTTCACGAACAACTTTAATAACTTTAACCTTGTTCGGGCCAACCTCTGTCAGCTCTACGTTGAAGTCAGTCTTCTCTTCTGCTGCACCAGCACCGTCTCCGCCTGCTGCTGCAACTACTACACCTGCTGCTGCAGATACGCCAAATTCTTCTTCACATGCTTTTACAAGCTCATTTAACTCTAATACGCTTAACTCTTTGATCGCTTCAATAAATTCTTCCGTTGTCAATTTTGCCATGATTATTTCCCTCCATATAATATTTGATATTAAGATTCTAATGAAAAATAATTTGCAGTTGTTCTGTTTGCTAATCTCACAGAACGGCCTCGCAACACGCTCTGTCTTCGCCTTCAGCTCGCCAATCGCTAGTTGCTTTCGGCCTCTGCCTCAGCAGCGGATGCTGCTGGCGCTTCACCGCCCTGTTCAGCGATCTGATTAAGAACACGTGCCAGGTTGGTAATCGGAGACTGAATACTTCCAAGGAACTTGGACAGTAACTCTTCCCTTGATGGAACAGAAGCGATGGTCTTAATCCCATCTGTATCATAAAAAGTTCCCTCTACAACACCTGCTTTTAATTCCAGCGCTGGTGCAGTTTTTGCAAATTTTGCAAGGATTCTCGCTGGTGCAGTTGCATCATCTTTGGAGACAGCAATCGCATTTGGTCCTTCCAATAAAGAAGACATACTCTCAAAATCTGTTCCCTTAAATGCAAAATTCATCAATGTATTCTTATACACCTTATATGCAACACCAGCTTCTCTTAACTGTTTACGCAACTGTGTATCTTCTTCTACAGTCAATCCACGATAATCTACTAATACAACACATTGTGCATCTTTGATCTGTTCGGAAATCTCCTGTACTATAGGCTGCTTTAATTCTACTTTTGCCACGAATCGTGCACCTCCTTCTTTATTTAGAGCAATCTCGAACCTCCACCATAATCTGAGTTTCTGCTCTTTTTTATCATCTCAAAAGCCTGCCCTCTGGGAAAGCCTCTGAATTCATGCCATTATCTAAAACCGTATCAGAATCAGGCAAGTAATCCATCACACTTCAATAATACTAATTGTTCTTGGTATAA
>Ga0137306_104047_pt1 | contig 10358 bp, 8 predicted proteins | sample Inofroosms_March_FD_97187 | JGI IMG/M metagenome (GOLD analysis project Ga0137306, IMG submission 97187) | Mouse cecal microbial communities from Vienna, Austria - N-Acetylneuraminic and N-Acetylglucosamine D2O microcosms_March | ecosystem: Host-associated > Mammals > Digestive system > Large... | reverse complement strand
TACCGGCCGTATAATAAGGCGTCATACCCTCAAACCAGATATCCAGATTGTCTGAAGTAGTACCGGTCTTACCAGCAGTCGTCATATTGCTTAGATTTGCTGCTGTACCGGTACCTCCGGCTCCGCTGACTACATCCTTCATGCAGTCAACTAAAAGCCATGCATTCTGTTCTGAAATCGCCTGGTTGGTTTCCGGCTGATTATCCAGAATCACATTTCCTTCATTGTCCACCACTTTGGTATACAGACGCGGTTTCGTATACATTCCTCCGTTTGCAATCGCCGCATAAGCTGCCGTCAGTTCCAGATTGGATACGCCGTTCGTCAGCCCGCCCAATGCCGCTGACTGGTTGTAATCCGCCTGCGGTCCCTCCAGTACGAGAGAGGTAAACCCAAAACGAAGCAGATAATCCACTGCCGTCGTGGGCGTCACATCCGTAATCGTTTTGACTGCCATAACATTCATGGAACGGACGATTCCTTCCCTGCATGTTGTCCACCCCCGGTAACTGTTGCTGCCATCCCAGTTTTTCACCAGACGGCCCTGCCGCCCGTTCTCCGTATAAGCAAACGGGCCGTCATACTGGACCGTTCCCGGACCATAGCCGAGCGCTTCAAAAGCCGGTGCATACGCCGCCACCACTTTGAACGTAGAACCCGGATTGCGATATGCGCCTGCTGCGCGGTTCAAAGTCCGGTTTGCGGTCTTCTCGCCTCTTCCGCCGCTCATAGCCAATACTTCTCCGGTCTTCTGATTCATAATCACAAAAGAAGCCTGCGGCTGGATGATAAATTCACAGCGTTCATAGACCGTATCATCGTCCGTAATTCCAAGTGTAGCGACATATTCATCAATCGCCGCCTGCGCCTCTTCCTCTGTATTATACAGAATCTCATAATTTTTGTCCGACTTTTTAAAGTAAGCAGCCAGCATCTCCTGACTGTAATTTGTGGTTTCACCGTCTCCGTTCACCACGCTCAATGCCCACTCGATACTTACTTTGCTTCCTTCCGGAAAATTCTCCGGTTTGGCAAACTCTTCATCAATAATCTGCTGAATCTCCGGATCCTGTGTTGTATAAATCTTAAGGCCGCTGCTGTACAGCGCATTGAACGCCTGTGTCTCGGAATACCCCGCTTTTTCTACCAGATCATTTCTCACCTGTGCCGTTACTTCATCCACAAAATAAGAATAGACCGTATTGGCAGATTCCGATTCCTCATTATATTCCCTGATTCTGGAATAGACATCGTCTTCCATCGCCTCTTCATATTTACTTTGGGAAATATACCCCTGATCCAGCATATTCTGGAGTACATAAGTCCGCCTGGTAGCGTTATCCTGCGGATGCCTGATCGGGTTATATGCATTGGGACTCTTGGTGATCGCCGCCAGTACCGCTGCCTCTGACAAAGTCAGTTCACTGACATTCTTTCCAAAATACCGGTTCGATGCGGCCTGCACTCCAAGAGAATTCTGTCCCAGATTGATGGTATTCAGATAGCTTTCCAGTATCTCATCTTTGGTCATAACCTCTTCCAGCTTTACCGCCAGATACTGCTCCTGCAGCTTTCTCTCAATCTTCTCAGTCATCGTACTCTCCGACATGAAATCAAATACATTATTCTTGAGAAGCTGCTGGGTAATCGTACTTGCGCCTTCTGTCGTCTTAAAACCGCTCGCCACGCCTTTGACACCCGCCCTGATGATACCTCTGATATCAATTCCATTATGCTCATAAAAACGCTCGTCTTCAATTGCAATAAACGCCTCCTGCACATGCTGGGGAATATTCTCAATCTTTACATATGTTCGATTGGTGCCTTCCGCAATCAATTCCGCAGTTTTATTGCCTTCTGCATCATAGACGGTTGACTTGTAGCCTCTTGGCAGCACACTCGCACTCGTGATATCCGGAGCGTTCTCGATCACACCCTTCACGATACCGATACCACCGCACAGGCCTGCGACACCTACTGCAATAATCAACACCAGCAATGTCTTCAGAAAGACAACACCTACTTTTTTTCCCATTCTGGCTTTATTGGATTTCAGTGCTTTCTGCTTTCTGGAGGTGCCTTTTTTACTGTAATTCATCTGTCAGCCTCCTTTATCCTGTCTATTATAGCAAAGTTATCTCCGCAAGTCAAAGACCCCGCAAAAAGCAGCATTTTTCCCCGGAGTATCCGTGCACATGGAAAGAGCCGGAAAGCTCCGGCTCCTTCTTATTATCTGCAGTTTTTACCTGCTTAATACTTCAATTGCTTTCTGAAGCTGATTATCTTCTTCCGACTCTCTGTCAGCTTCCAGTACAATATCCGGGGTAATTCCCACTTCATGGATATTATTCCCGGAAGGAGTATAATAACGCGATACGGTAATCTTAACTGCGGACCCGTCGCTTAAAGGAAACAGACTCTGAACAATCCCTTTCCCAAACGTCTGAGTTCCGATCAGTGTTCCAACCCCATAGTCCTTAATTGCTCCGGCAAATATTTCCGATGCACTGGCACTGTTGCCGTTTACCAGGACAACCATATCGCCGGAAAAATAATTTTCCGCATCCGAAGTCTCTTCCTGCCGGTTTCCATATTTGTCTTCCGTATAGACAATCAATCCTTCCGGAAGCAGTCGGTCCAGAATCGAACAGGTGACATCCACCAGTCCTCCGCCATTATCCCTCAAATCAATAATCAGCTTTTTCATTCCCTGAGATTCCAGGCTGTCAAGCGCCTCCATGAACTGCTCATCCGTCACATCATCAAACTCCGTGATCGCAATATAGCCGATTTCACCATCAATCATTCGGTTTTCCACAGTAGGAACCTGAATGTTTCTCCGGGTCAGTGTCATCTCCAGAACATCCGTTTCCCTCAAAACACTGATATGAACTTCTGTCCCTTCCTTTCCCTTCAGGTCCGTTACAACAAGAGACAGATCTTTTCCCGTTACTTCCCCGTCTTCTACCATATAAAGAATATCACCGGGAAGCATTCCTGCCTCTGCTGCAGGAGAACCGTCAAATACGCGCACAACGGAGATAATGCCGGTAGAATAATCCTGCTGCAGCATGGCGCCGATCCCGCTGTAACTTCCGTTGGAAGACTCCATAAAGCTGGCGTATTCTTCCGGCGTATAATAACCCGTATAGATATCGCCCAACCCGGCCATTAATCCTTTATATATTCCGTTCTCTATATCCTCATCTTCATAATCAAATAAGTAGTACTCTTCAATATACTGGTTCAGCTGCTGAACCTTGGCGTCAATCTGCTCCTCATTTGTATTTCCTCTCCCTGCAAAACGAGGAAGAAAATGCGCCATTGCACAGCCGCTGACCCCAAAAACCAGAACCATCAGCGCCATGCCAAAGACAAGCCCTTTTCTGAAGGAATGTTTTTCCCTTCTGTCTTCCATCCACTGTCACTCCTTTTCTCTTCCTTTCATTCTATGTGACAATCAGTTCACATAGTTCAAAGGATTTACATAACTTCCTTTTGTAATCATGCCGAAGTGGAGATGAGGACCTGTGGAATAGCCCGTAGAACCCACTGCTGCAATTTTCTGTCCCTGTGCAACTGTATCTCCTTCCGATACATACAGCGCAGACGCATGCATATATACCGTAGAGACTCCGTTACCATGTGAAACCACCACATAGTTGCCCGCCGAATAATGATAGGTCGCAGTCGTTACTCTCCCTGCTGCAGCTGCGAGTATCGCCGAACCGGAAGGCGCACCGATATCAATCCCCCTGTGGTTGGCAGATGCACCCGCCATGGGAATCTCCCTGTTTCCAAAACCGCTCGTGATCCGGTGACTTGCCGGGCACGGCCAGACAAAACCGGATGCTCCGCCGTCTCCGTCCTCTGCTGCCGCTTTTGCTGCCGCCACTGCCGCGATCTGATTTATCACCTGTTCCAGCTGTTCCTCCTGCTTCGCGAGCTGTTTTTCATATTCCCCCTGCTCACCGGAAGCACTGTTTATCTGTGACTGATACGCGGCAATTTCCTGTGTTTTAACACCGATTGCACGGTTCACAGCTGCCTTTTGAGATTCCAGCTCTGCAAGCAGGCCCTCCTGCTCCGCCCTTTCTTTCTCCAGGGCCTGTTTATATGCGGCGATTGTATCGCATACTTCTTTGAGACGTTCCATCATCTGGCGGTCATACGCAGACATCTGCATCGCATATTCTGCACGGTTCAGCATATCCGCCACACTGTCAGACTCCAGAAGCAGTACAAGAAAAGAGTCTTCACCTTTTTCATACATAAAACAGATCCTTTTCTTCATCAGTTCATACTGTTCGTCCGCTTCTTTTTCCGCTTCCTGAAGCTCAGCTTCCTTCTCTTCGATCTCTCTTTTCTTTTCTTCTATCTTTGCTTCCAGATCCGCGATCTGAGAAGCAATGGAATTCATCTGCTCATCCAGCTGACTGATATAGGTCTGAAGATCGCTTCTCGCTTCTTTCAGATCCCTGATCTTTTTTTCCACCGAACTGATATCCGACTTCAGGGATTCGATTTCCTTTAATGTATCCTTCCGCTTCTGCTCCAGTTCCGCCGCAGTCTTATCGTAATTTTCCCTTCCCGTTGCGCCTGAGGCTCCGGGCTTCGCCGCTGCCCTGCAGCTTCCTGTCAGCCCGGCGAGCAGCATGCTTCCCAATAATACGGCAGGAACCAGCAGCCGAAAAATACGAATATTCATAATTGCATATCCTCTGTCAAACCTTCAAATGTCTCTGCGCTGTAAAAATACTGCCGAAGAAACCGATTCCCACTCCCAGCGCCAGTCCAACCGGCACCAGCGTACGAAACAGTTCGTTTACCTGAATAAAATTCAGCACATTGGTTAATATGCCAAATTTCATTGCAATATACAGGATCATCCGATTATACAGATAATACAGAATCGCCAGCGGAATCGCGGCGCCTACGACCCCGATCACTGCTCCCTCAATCAAAAACGGCGCTTTAATAAACGAATTTTTGGCTCCGATCAGGCGCATAATGGCAATCTCTTCTTTTCTGACAGAGATACCAATGGCAATGGTATTGCTGATCAGAAAAACGGATACTGCCAGCAAAAGTCCGATAATCGCCACTGACACATAACTGACCAGGCGGTTAAATCCGGTCAGCATATCCGCCACCACATCTGAACGATTGATTTTCCTCACATGCTCCATGGACGAAATATAGTCCACCAGATCCTGCTGGGTAGCCACGTCATTCATATAAATCTCCAGGTTGGCACTGTTTGCCAGAGGATTGTCCTCCACAAAACCGTCTGCCAGCTCCGGCGCTTCTTTAAAATAAATATCTTTATAACTCTCCCAGGCAACCTTTGCGGACACAAAAACAACCTGTCTTACTTCATCCCGAAGACTGATCCGGTCTCCGATCTCCTGAATCTCCTCCTCTGAGGTCCCCTGTTCAAAAAGAACGGTAATTGCAACGCCTTCTTCCACTTCTCTTACAAAATGCTGAAAGTTTTCAACAATACAGAAAAAGATTCCAAACATAAAAATACACGCAGCCATGGTCGCCGTGGATGCAAGGGAAAACATTTTATTTCTCCAGATATTTTTAAAGCCCTGTTGCAGGCAGTATCCTATTGTACTAAATCTCATCCAATATACCCGCTTTCTCTTTCGTCTCCGACAATAATTCCCTTCTGCATACGGATCACCCGTTTTTTCAAAGTGTTCACAATATCCTGATCATGCGTAACCACCAGCACGGTCGTACCTCTCGCATTGATCTCTTCCAGAAGTTTCATAATCTCTCTGGATGTTTTAGGGTCCAGGTTACCAGTCGGTTCATCCGCCAGCAGAATATCCGGACTGTTCACAAGCGCGCGCGCCAGCGCCACCCGCTGCTGTTCTCCACCGGAAAGCTGTCTCGGATAAGACTTGTATTTTTCCGCAAGTCCAACCAGAGACAGCATATCCGGAACATTTTTCTTAATCTCTTTTGTCGGAGTTACAATCACCCGCTGGGCAAACGCTACGTTTTCATAGACATTCCTGTCTTTTAAAAGACGGAAATCCTGAAAAACGCAGCCGATTTTTCTTCTGTACTTGGGAATCATCCTCTTTTTCATACGGGAAAGATTCACTCCATTCACGCGAATTCTCCCCTCTGTAGGTTCCAGCTCCTTGAGCAGAAGCTTGATCAGCGTAGATTTACCGGAACCGCTGTCTCCCACAACAAATACAAATTCTCCTCTTTTGATGTGCAGACTTATCCCGTTAATGGCACCCACGCCATTGGGATAAGATTTTACGACATTTTCCAATGCTATCATGGAAATCCTCCTGTATATTTTACTTAATAATCCAGAGTCTCCATATACTTCATGTACTTCACCACCATAAGGGCGATCTTAAAGGTAATGGCGTCCTCAAACACACGAAGATCCAGTCCTGTAGACTTCTGAAGCTTATCCAGGCGATAGACCAGCGTATTTCTGTGGATATATAACTGCCTGGAAGTTTCCGACACATTCAGACTGTTCTCAAAGAACTTATTAATAGTCATCAATGTTTCTTCGTCAAAATCATCCGGTGACCTTCCGTCAAAGATCTCCCGGATAAACATCTTGCAGAGCGGTATCGGAAGCTGATAGATCAGTCGCCCGATTCCCAGTGAACTGTACGCAATAATATCTCTTTCATCAAAAAAGATCTTGCCCACGTCAAGCGCCATGCGCGCTTCTTTATAGGAACGGGATACTTCTTTGATCTCACCGACAATCGTGCCCAGAGCCACATGAATCTCTTCTTCCTCTTCCACCTGCAGCACAGCATCCTTCATACCCTGAGCTGCCCGTAGCATCTCATTATAGCTTTCATTGGGCGCAAGTTCTTTCACCACAATCACATTCTTCTCGTCCACCGCCGTAACAAAATCTCTGGCTCTGGTTCCGCAGTGGCTGCGTACACAGTCCAAAGCGGCATTTACCTTTTCCCGGCTGCTTTCTATAATAAAAACAACCCGCCGTACTTCGGTCGGAATATGCAGTTTCTTGGCACGGTTATAGATATCCACCAGAAGCAGATTATCCAGAAGCAGATTCTTAATAAAATTGTCTTTATCAAATCTTTCCTTGTATGCAGTCAGCAGGCTCGAAAGCTGAAAAGCCGCCAGTTTCCCCACCATATACACATCATCACTGGCACCTTTTGCAAGCAGAACATACTCCAGCTGGTTTTCATCAAATACCTTGAAAAACTGATAGCCATGAACCACCTGGCTGTCCGCGGGCGAGATAATAAACGCCGCGACCTCACTGCTGTTATTTTCCGGCTGCTTTTCTGTAGAAGCCAGCACCTGCCCTTCCATGTCCAGGACGCATAGATCAACCCTGGTAATTTCTTTCAGTCCGTCGATTGTGTTTTGAAGTATCTGGTTTGAAATCATAAGCCCTCTCCTTTACATAATAGCATTTGTGCAAACTCCCCTGAAAAACATCACCAAAAACACACACTATTTATGCAGCATCTAAATACCTATTTTATATACTAATGCAAAATAACAAAAAAGGAAAGAGTTTTTTTCAACTTTTTTATGCATAACGCAACAGTTCAGCCTCCCGCTGAACGATTGCTGAATCCAGTTATTTAAAATCCGCCCCAGGTGAAAAGCCGGATCCACTCCCGATAAAAACAATGCTTTCCTGCAGGTTTTGCAGGAAATGCAGAATTCCGAACTGAACGGTTGCCGCATAACTTCCTGCGAAAATACCGCTCATAAACAGAAAGACTTCTTCATAGATTTAATCAAGAACTTTCTTAAACAGGAGCCTCACCATGAGCGCCAAAACCAGAATATGGGTATTCCATATGAAAGAACTGATCTACACCGGTGTCTTTGTAAGTCTCGGCATCATCTTTCTTATGCTTATGATCTTCATGTTTGCCTCCGACAGGAAACAGGAACCTGTTGCAGAACTGCCTCCCAAATATACGGCAGGAATCTATACTGCGTCCATGACTCTTGGCGGAAATCCTGTGGAGATTGCTGTTACGGTAGATGAAGACTACATCTCTTCGATCCATTTCCGCCAGCTTGATGAGACGGTATCCGCCATGTATCCACTCATGGAACCCGCCCTCGAAGCACTTTCCGAACAGATCTGTGAGACACAGTCCCTGGAAAACCTCTCCTATTCGGAGGAAAGCCAGTATACTTCTCTGATGCTCATGAGCGCAATCCGTACTGCCCTTGACAAAGCAGAGAATTAGACGAGGGGCAGGGCTGTCCCTGCCCTTAGCTGTCCGTCTCTTTCTTTATATCTCTGTTCTCCGCCGGTGTTCTCCCAGAAGGAGATCCACCATGCGTCCGTAACTTCTGCTGCCCTCCTGCTGGGCATTGACTCTCAAATATGTATCATTCACTTTATCTGATAATTCGGATACCGGTCCTTCGTACTGCGCCCAATAGAGCCTGTGATACGCATAATCCTTTTCCGCCTGGCTGCACAGCCGGCTTCTCACTGTCTCAAACCGTTCCCGATCCGCCCCGGCAAGCGCGTTAATACTGTGTGTATAGGCAAGAAGCAGGCCGCTGTAATTCAGATTTGGATCATCCGAACCCATACATGCCAGATAAGCAATATAATTGGCTTCATCTTCCCTCATAAACCCTTTCAGATGAGACAGTTCATGACACAGCACCGCCGGCTGGTTATATGCCGGAATATCCGGATTGTAATGCGCCTCCATCGTATATGGACCGAAGATTCCCTCCAGAAACTCCAGTGACAGCACTTTCCACATAAATACCGGCTTTGCCCGCGGATACCATCCGGCAAGTTCCGGGTAAGTCCCGCCCAGTTCTGTCATGGCGTCTCTTGTCTTTTCTCTAAGTCCTTCCGGAAGCGCCGTAAGTCCGTTCTCCTGCAGCATGGTCTGTCTGCTGGTTTCTTCAATCCGCTCAGTCAGCCACAGGCAGAGATCTTCCAGTTCTTCCACCGTAGAATTCTCGACCGGAAGTTCGGCCAGTTCCGAAAACGGCGTCCGGTGATAATTAATCCCGCAGGTGACCGTAAAGGCAAAAAACCATAAAACACCGACAGCCAGAATCCCTGCAAACGTAGTAAATACCCAGTGTTTTATGTCTTTCTTTTTCTTCCATATGCAGAAAATTCCATATGCGAGATATATAATTGTACCACATACAATGATACAGATCAAACATTCATCTATCGCGAAAGGAACCAGATCACTGATGCCTCCCAGAACGCGCAGCAGACCCGGATAGACCGTTTTCGCATACCACTCCGCAAATCCCGGCGCCTTTCTTGCCAGAAGCTGCAGGACCAGGGACGTCAGAAACAGAACACCCCATCCTGCCGCACATCTTCCGTCTACCCGTGATTCTTTTCTGTCTGCCCGAAACATATCAACAACGCTCCTGTCATGATAAAGAAATCGGATAGATTGAACACCAGCCGGTTCAGCCTTTCAAAAGGCGTGCGAAAACTCACATAATCCACTACATAGCCTTTTCTGCACCGATCATACAGATTGGAAAGAGCGCCTCCTGTCAGCAGAGCAAAGCCGGCCTTCTGCATCCTGTGACCCTCCTGACAGAGAAGGTACAGAAATCTTCCCGCACATCCAAGAATCAGTATTCCGCTGTACCTGATCACAGCCGGCATGTGTCCTGTGAACCTTCCGCCTGCCATTCCGTAATTCCGAAGTTTTTTCACCTGAATGAAACCGCCGCACAGGTCGTGCGCACCATCAAACTTTTCATTATTATCTATCTCGTGCTTTACTGCCAGATCTGCCTGAAACAGCCCCAGCATCAGTTGTAACCATACCAGTTTCATCTTCTACCCCTGCATTTCCAGAGCCGGAACCCCGCGCATGGTGATCAGCGGTCCCCCTCTGTGTTCAATATAATCTTCTGTAATCAATACCTGTCCAATATTGTCGTCTTTTGGAATCTCATACATGATATCCAGCATAAACTCTTCTATAATAGCGCGCAGTGCTCTTGCACCCGTATCCTTTTCCATTGCTTTTTTTGCAATTGCACGAAGCGCATCCTCTGTAAATTCCAGTTTCACCTCATCAAGCGCCAAAAGCTTTTGATATTGTTTCAAAATAGCATTCTTCGGCTCCTTCAAAACCGCAACCATCATATCTTCCGTCAGAGCATCCAATGTAAAAATAACCGGCAGCCTTCCGATAAATTCCGGAATCATACCGAACTTCCGGATGTCTTCCACCGTCACTTTCCGGAGCAGATTCTTCTCATTGTCATACTTATCCTTCAGATCTGCGCGAAAACCGATAGAAGACCGTTTATTCAGGCGTTCTTTGATAATATCCTCCAGATTGGGG
>Ga0137306_104046_pt1 | contig 10358 bp, 10 predicted proteins | sample Inofroosms_March_FD_97187 | JGI IMG/M metagenome (GOLD analysis project Ga0137306, IMG submission 97187) | Mouse cecal microbial communities from Vienna, Austria - N-Acetylneuraminic and N-Acetylglucosamine D2O microcosms_March | ecosystem: Host-associated > Mammals > Digestive system > Large... | reverse complement strand
CAGGTCTTGTCACCCGTCGTCTCCGTCTCCGCGTCGCTCTCCGCGGGCGCCTCTGTCTCTTCTGCAGGCGCCTGTGCCGGTGCCTCCTCTTTGGAACCGCACGCGGTCATCGAAAATGCCATGCATGCAATCATTGACATTACAATCAACTTTTTCATAGATTATGTACTCTCCTTTTCTCCCGGCCGTAAATGCCGGCCATTTTAAGCAGAAAGGCGATGTATCTGTCTACACCGCCCTTGATGCTCATGGATAAGTATAAATTTTTCCGGCATTTTTGTCAAGAAAAAACTGTATTATTGTATACAATTAGTAACAGTTCAGCCTTCGGCTTCCCTGTTACGGAATCTGCCCATTCCAAATCGCTTTCGGCGAGGGGCAGATTCCCCTGGCTCAATTTACGCGTTTTCACGGACTTTGCAGGAAGTGCAAAGTCCCGGGCCGAACTGCTATTACAATTGTCTTCGGTAGTCTAAATACCCTCTGCCGCCGCCAGTATCAGCCGGAATGCGCGTTCAATCCCCAGCTTTTCCGTATTCACGGTCAGATCAAAGTTTCTGGCATCTCCATATGTTTTCCCCGTATAGTATGCACAGTATTTTTTCCGCGCCTTATCCGCTGCTTTCACATCGGCCGCCACCTGATCCGCCGGTGTATCCGGCATCATCCCCGACATTCTCCTGACACGCCACTGGAACCCCGCATGAATAAACACATTCAGGCAATGGTCAAATTCTCTTAAGATATAATCGCCGTTTCTGCCCACGATCACACAGCTTTCCTTGTTGGCCAGTTCCCGGATCGCATCTTTCTGCGCTCTCCAAAGTTCTTCATCCAGAGGTTTATTATAGAAGTCAAACAGGCTCTGCGCAAAGCCGAAACTGCTGGGAACCTTCTCATCCCATCTGTGGACCTGTTCCGGATTCAGTCTGCTGTTCGCCATGGCCGTTTTCAGAATAATATCCTTATCATAGTACGGAATCCCCAGCTCTCTTGACAACCGTTTTCCGATTTCACCGCCGCCCGCGCCAAATTCGCGGCCAATTGTAATGATTTTTCTCATAACTGCCCGTCCTCCACTACTCATTCTGTATTCAAGATATCTTTATTATAAAATCATATAAATCACGGAGCAACTGTTTTTTGAACTTCTCTTATTATTCTTTGCCTTTTTCCATCAGTTTCCGTCCCATCAGCACTCCCATTGCCGATGCCATCATCAGGCCTCTCGTCCAACCGGACGAATCGCCAAGGCAATGAAGCCCTTTGATATTTGTGTTCAGGTCCGCGTCCATCTTTACTTTGTTGGAATAAAATTTCAGTTCCGGACTGTACAGGAGCGTCTCGTTACTGGCAAAGCCGGGCACCACTTCATCCATCATCCGGATAAATTCAATAATATTTGTCATGGCACGGTACGGCATGGCCGCGGTAATATCTCCTGCCACGGCATCCTTCAGCGTTGGTTTCACATTGGACTGAGAAAGCTCTTTGGGCCAGGTCCGTTTCCCATCCAGAATATCCCCGTAACGTTGTACCATAATATGGCCGGCCCCCAGCATATTTGTCAGTTCTCCGACTTTCTGAGCGTATGCAATCGGCTGATTAAACGGCTCTGTAAAATTATGACTCACCAGAATAGACAGATTGGTATTCTCGCTTTTCAGATCCTTATAGCTGTGTCCGTTTACAACAGCAAGGTTATCGTCATAATTTTCCTGCGCCACAAAACCGCCCGGATTCTGACAGAATGTACGGACTTTATTTTTCCATGGTCTGGGATAACCGATCAGTTTTCCTTCGTAAAGCACCTTATTGACCATCTCCATGATCTCATTTCTGCACTCCACACGGACGCCGATATCTACAGTACCCGGCCTGTGCGCAATCCCGTTTTCCTGGCATACTTTTTCCAGCCAGTCTGCGCCCCGCCGTCCGGTTGTAATGACTACCTCGTCCGCATGCAGGAGCTGTTCCCCGTTACCGGTCGTGACACGGACTCCGGTACACACCTCTCCCTCCAGGATAATGTTCTCGCATTCCGTCCCGAACAGGATCTCTACGCCCTGCGCTTCCAGGTAATTCTGAATATTCAGATAGAGCTGCTGCGCTTTCTCCGTTCCCAGATGGCGGATCGGGCAGTCCACCAGACGAAGCCCTGCACGAATCGCCCGTTTACGGATCTCGTCGATCTCTTTTCCTTTATAGACGCCTTCTATATGTTCATCCGCACCAAATTCCAGATAAATCTTATCGGTATAATCAATCAGTTCCTGTGCCGACGTTTCCCCGATCAGCGACGGAAGTTCCCCGCCCACTTCACAGGACAGACTCAGTTTCCCGTCCGAAAATGCTCCGGCTCCGGAAAAACCGGTCGTAATCATACAGTTCGGTTTGCAGTTCATGCATTTTCCGGTCTCTGCTTTCGGACAGTGGCGTTTATCCACCGGCTTTCCTTTTTCCACCATCACAATCCTTTTTCCACTGTGATTCCGTATCAGTTCCATCGCCGTAAAGATCCCTGCCGGACCGGCGCCAATAATGATCAGATCGTATTTCAGCATTGTTTCCTCCTTGTTTCTGACTTTTTCTATTCTTTCATGGGAATCCCGTTCAGCACACATTCTGTCAGTTTATCCTGTATATACGACAGTTTTAAGGAAAAAAACGGCACTTCCTCCGTCAAAAGCTTCAGAAAGATCCGGTCTCCCTCCCACAGCTTTAATTTAAAAATCTCTTCTTTGGGTACCCACCGGAGCACACCTTCTGCACAGTCTTCCACAGGCGTCCCCTCAAAACTGTCTGCCGTATACAGACACATATATTCTGTGGGGCTGCCATCCGCAGTGAATGTTACAATCCCGCGAAACTGCCAGGAACGTAATGTAAATCCGGTCTCTTCCTTCACTTCGCGAAGAAGGCATTCTTCCGGACTCTCCCCTTCTTCAAAATGTCCTCCTACTCCGATCCATTTACCCTCATTGATATCGTGTTCCTTCTTAATTCTGTGCATCATCAGATAACATCCATCCTTTTCCAGATAGCACAGCGTTGTCATGGGACTTTTCATGGCCGTTCTCCCCCTTTTTCCTGTTCCGTTCACTTTGATAAAATCAAAGCCCCCGCTTATCGTTCGTCTTCTACCTCCCTAGTCCCCCCTTCTTCACAGATCCTGATGCAGGTTCCCGCCTCCAGAAGCCACGCCTCCCCATGAAGAACGGTACGCCCGTTTTCCCGATACAGCCAGGAACCATCCGGAAGACCATAAAAAGGACGCACCCTGCTGTCCGGAAGCGAAATATCCTCCAGAACCCGAAGCCCGTCAAGTCTTGCGCCTTTCACATTCTGAAAATGAGGAAGCACGTTCACATGGGACAGCCCCAGTCCCTGCATGTAGCGCATATAATACGGGTTCACCGCCTCCCCTGGTTCCTCCGGCTGGGAATAGACTATTTCCGCACAGTTCATGGTACCCGCGCTGATTCCCAGCACAATACCCGCATATCTGTGTATTCTCTCCCGCAGACCAATCTCCCTGAAAAATGTATTCTGCGTGGGCACATGCCCTCCCGCCAGAATCAGGATTCCATAACAGCAGAGCCGATCCGCTGCCTGCATATTTCTTCGGTCGCAGACATCGATCCGGTTCACGGACATCCCGCTCGCCAAAAACGCCTCCTCAAAAAAGCGCTGCATCTCATCATTCATTTTTGCATGATCCGGATCGGAACTGATAAGCAGACAGTCCGTCTCACCTCTGCATGCCTTTCGGAACAAATTCAAAAAATCGTTTGTACAGTCAAAAGGAGCAGCCGCCCATCTTCCTTCCACGCAGGCGCTTCCCCCCGGACTGCTTGTCATAAACAACTTCATATATTCCCGTACCACCTCTGTCACGTTTTTCCTGTCTTTGCCATGGTACTACAGATTCTGTATTTTTTCAATATGATTTCCGGCCAAATCGAGCAGGGAAGGTTTGTCTTCCCCTACTCGTCGCGCGGGGTGCGTGCAGCAAAGCTGCTGATTTCCTTACGCACCCCTGCGCATAAAAGACGCGCAGGAGACCGTTACTGTTCTCCCGCGCTGATCATCGTCTCTGCAAAGATCCCGTATCCTTTCGTCGGATCATTTACAAACACATGCGTCACAGCCCCTATCAGTTTTCCGTTCTGAATAATCGGAGAGCCGCTCATTCCCTGAATCACACCGCCGGTCAGCTCCAGAAGTCCGGGATCGGTTACCTGAAAAATCATTCCTTTATTCACGTCATCCTCGTTCAGGCGAATCTCCTGAATCTGGATCTGATAATTTTTCAGTTCTCCTGACACAGAGCTTCTGATATACGCGGTTCCGCGCTGGATCTCCTGTTTAAATCCCACCTCCACAGGATCCGCATCCAGCTCCTTTCGGATCATCTGGTCTGTATATCCAAAGATCCCGGCGGAAGTATTTCTGCCAATGTTTCCCCGGATATGGCGGTCCGAATACGTGATCATCCCGCTGATCTCGCCAGGCGTCCCTTTTTCTCCTTTTACAATCTCCAGAATATTCGTATCATAAAGGGAACCGCCGGATGTCTCCAGCAGTTCTCCAGTATCCGTATCGGTAATTCCATGTCCCAGCGCGCCGAATCCCATATTCTCTGTAATATAAGTAAGTGTCCCGATCCCCTGGATATCGTCTTTTACCCAAATACCCAGTTTGTAATCTTCTTCTCTGGTCCGTACCGCGTTCAGACGAACCTGTATCACTTCTTTTCCCCTTAAAAGCTTCAGAATCATGATATCAGACCGGTTGGCCTGCACACAGGCAATCAGTTCGTCTTTATCCTGAATCTTCTTACCATTGACAGCCAGGATGTAGTCGCCTGTCTGAACCACCTGATAGGCCGGTTCATAATTCAGCCCGTCGTCTGCCTCCACCTCGCTGGTTCCCACCACATATACGCCTTCTGTCTCCAGATAAATACCCACCGGAATTCCTCCCGGAATCACCCGCTTTCTGTCCACGACCCGGACGGATACTTCTTTCAGTCCCAGATCCAGCGTCTGTTCATCTCCCATACCAACTCTGACCACATCCGGAATCTGTGTCCTCAGATACCATCTGACATAGAAAAACATCAGACAGACAGAAAAGAACAGAGCCGCCGACAGGCAGGCGCGATATATTTTTAGACGGTTCATGCAGCCACACCTTTCACACTTTTTCTATAGTATCTGCATAAATCCGTCTAAAATTACTGTCAGGTTTTTCCTGTTTTGTTTTTAAATTGAAGCGCCAGCCGTTTCATCTCACTGGCATTCCAGCGAACCGCGTCCGTAATCCTGGCGCCTCCCAGAATACGTGCCAGTTCCTCTGTAATCTCATCCCCGGCCAGTTTGCGGATACTGGTCCTGGTACCGCCTTCAAACGCCGTTTTCTCAATGCAGTAATGACTGTCCGCCATGGAAGCGAGCTGTGCGAGATGCGTGATGCAGATCACCTGACGGCTCTGTCCGATCAGAGCCAGCTTTTCCGATACTTTCTGCGCCGTACGTCCGCTGATACCGGCATCAATCTCATCAAAAATAACCGTATCAATCTCATCCTGATCTGCCATAACCGTCTTAATTGCAAGCATAACCCTTGACAGCTCTCCGCCGGAAGCAATCCGGCCCAGCGGTTTGATGGGTTCTCCCGGATTTGTTGAAATGAGAAACTCCACATCATCAGAACCTTTCATTGAAGGAATCTTTGTATCTCTGACAGCCGTCTCAAATTCCACATCCAGAAAATTCAGTTCTTCCAGCTGCATCTGCATCAGACGGGTCAGTTTTTCCGCTGCTTTCACCCGGATACTGTGGGCCTGTCCGCAGTATTCTTCCAGTTCTTTTGATGCGTTTTCATAATCCGCTTTTAACTTTTCCACATACTGATCATAATTTACAAGAAGATCCAGACGCCGCTGTTTTTCTTCCTGATACGCTTTGATTTCCGCAATTGTCTGCCCATATTTTGCTTTCAGGTGGTTAATCAGATTCAGGCGTTCTTCTGTCTCACGAAATTCCTGTTCCGAATAGTCCAGTTCTTCCATATAATCTTCCAGGTCTCTGGCAAAGTCCTGAAGCTGCCCGTCAATTTCCTGAAGCTGCTCATTCAGCGGGCCCAGATTTTCGTCGTATTTAAGAACAGCGGAACATTCCCTGCATGCCCGTCCGATCTGCTCGGATGCGGACACTTCCTCTCCGGCGCACAGGTTCAATATTGCAGTAAGCGATTCCAGTATGGTTCTTCCATTGACCATTTTCCGATAAAGCTGCTCCAGAGGCCCGTCTTCCCCGTCCTTCAGATCCGCTTCTTCGATCTCCTGCACCTCAAACTCCAGAAGCGACTGTTCCCTGACTCTGGTATTCCGGCTTTCAAGCGCTTCATCAAGCTCCTTTTTCAGCTTCTGTACAGCCCGGTAACGCTCTTCCAGCTGATCCAGCACCGGCAGGATTTCTTCGTGTGCATAGGTATCCAGTATCTCCATATGTTTCCTTTTATCCAACAGGGACTGATGCTCATGCTGGCCGTGAATGTCAATCAGCCAGGAAGATACTTCTTTCAGAACAGACGTGCTGACAGTCTCCCCGTTCAGCCTGCAGATGCTGCGGTTCCCGGATATCCGGCGTGACAGAATCAATTCCCCATCCTCCATGGGAATATCCAGTTTTGCAAGCCGCGAAAGCAGCTTCGGCTGATCAACGGAAAAAACAAGTTCCACAAGTGCGGGACCTTCTTCCCGCAGCATCTCCCTGGGAACTTTTCCGCCCAGAGCCATGGTCATCGAACCAATGAGAATGGACTTTCCCGCACCGGTCTCTCCTGTCAGAATATTCAGCCCCTCAGAAAAATCAATCTCTGTCTCCCGAATCAGGGCAAGATTTTTTACATGTAAGTGAAGCAGCATTCTTTTCCCTCTATTTTCTCACGATCTTTTCCAGTTCCGTCATCACGGTCACCGTATCTTCCGCTGTACGGATCACGCACATCAGCGTATCATCTCCTGCAATACAGCCTACGATCTCTTTCCAGCCGATATTGTCAAGAGCCGCGCCTACTGCCATAGCCATGCCGGAGACGGTTTTAATCACCAGAATATTCTGCGCACAGTCCATGGACACAAACGCTTCCCTCAGAATTCCCTCGTATTTCTCCGCCATCTGATGCTCCTGGCGGTTCAAAAGAACATATTTCTGGCGGCCTTCCCGCCCCGGTACTTTGGAAAGCTTCAGTTCTCTTATGTCTCTGGACACGGTAGCCTGCGTCACCTGAAACCCTTCTCTTACCAGTCTGTCAGCCAGTTCATCCTGTGTCTCTATATCATATTTTTCTATCAGTTCAATAATTTTTTCATGCCTTCTTCGTTTCATGAAAGCCTCCTTTTGTCAGCTCCTGCTCAATTTATTCCGGAGCACCTCCAGGAAGCTGACCTGATTGATCTTCATGATCCGGGTCACTTCCGTAGACTTCTGAATCTCCACATAATCTCCTGTTTTCATCTGCACACAGGTATCTCCGTCGAATGTCACGCACGCTTCGTCCATTCCGCCTCTTCTTCCTTCCCCGATCCTGATTCTGATCCGGTCATCGCTTGAAAAAACAATACTCCTTGAATTCAGCGTATGCGGACAGATCGGTGTCAGCATCAGCATGGAGGCTGTCGGAGAAATAATCGGCCCCCCTGCCGACAGGCTGTATCCTGTAGAACCGGTAGGCGTTGACACAATGATGCCGTCTGCCGTAAAAGAATTCAGATACTGGTCGTTGACATACACTTCATAATCCACAACGCGGAGATTCCCAAAACGGTTCAGCACAATATCATTAAGCGCTACATCCTGTTCTGTACATGCTCCTTTTGTATAGACGCTTCCGGACAGCATCATCCGCTCTTCGATTGTATATTCATCTTCGATCAGTCTCTCCAGCGCCGTCTGCACATTCTGTTCTTCGATCTCCGCCAGATAACCCAGATGTCCCATATTGATCCCCAGAAACGGGATTCTTCGATCTGCCAGCTCCCTGGCTGCCCGAAGAAGTGTGCCGTCTCCGCCCAATACCAGGATTCCTTCCACCTCTTCTGTAAAAAGCTGGCTGTGAACCGCCTCTCCTTCCTGTTCCTGGCTGCGGACCACGCAATGTTTTCCTCTGGAAGTCAGATAATCCGATATCTCGTAAGAAAGCCGCAGGCTTTCCTCTTTATCTGTGTTGGCAATGATATAAAACGTTTTCATATGTATCCCTATAAAGCCTGATGCGCCTGTTCCACAATGGCTGCCGGTTCCACTGTTATCTGCTCCCAGGTTGTTCCTTCCTCATGTTTCTTAAGATGAACCAGATATTCAATATTTCCCTCCGGTCCCTTAATGGGAGAGAATTCCAGATTCAGCACTTCAAAACCGATACCGGACGCGTATGCGAGCACTTTCTCAATCACTTCCAGATGAACTTTCCTGTCCCTCACCACACCTTTTTTGCCGACTTGTTCCCTCCCGGCTTCAAACTGGGGTTTAATCAGAGCAACAACCTCCCCTTCCGCGGTCAGCAGAGCTTTCACCGGTTCCAGTACTTTCGTCAATGAAATAAATGCCACATCAATGGAAGCAAACTCAATCGGTTCTCCAATCTGTTCCCCGGTTACATAACGGATATTTGTCTTTTCCATAACAATCACCCGCTCATCCTGCCGAAGCTTCCATGCCAGCTGCCCGGTTCCCACATCCACTGCATAAACTTTCGCCGCTTCGTTCTGAAGCATGCAGTCTGTAAAACCGCCGGTGGAAGATCCCACATCCATACAGATTTTTCCGGACAGTTCCACATCAAACTGTTTCATTGCCTTCTCCAGCTTCAGCCCGCCGCGGCTGACATATTTCAGGGGATTTTCTTTTACTTCAATCGCCGCTGTCCCTGGAAAAGAAGCGCCTGCCTTGTCCTCGCGCTGCCCGTCCACATATACATTGCCGGACATGATAATTGCTTTTGCTTTTTCCCGCGAATCAGCGTATCCCCTCTCCACCATCAGAACATCCAGTCTTGTTTTCATATCTGCCCCTCTTATCCACGTTCCGCCGCCATATACGGTTACCTGACTGTGATATATTTCTCAATAATTCTTTTGGTCACGGATTCTGCATCAATTCCCACTTCTTCATAGAGACAGTCCACATTGCCATGCTCCACATATTCATCCGGGATGGAGATATTCAGAAGCTGCACCGGAAGTTTCTGCCCGGTTATATAATCCAGAACTTTCTCTCCGTAACCGCCGCTTTGCACATTTTCTTCCATTGTCACCAGCAGCCGATGTTCTTTTGCCAGTCCATTTATTGCCTCCGTATCAATCGGCTTCACAAAACGGGCGTTCAGAAGCGTACAGCTGTACCCGATTTCCTTTAAACTGCTGCGCACCTTCTCCGCCGTCTTTACCATACTGCCCACCGCCAGAAGCGCAATATCTTCTTCTTCGTAGAGAAGCTCGCTCTCTCCGAAGACAATCGGCCTGCGGAATTCTTTCAGACCGTCATATGCTTCCCCTCTTGGATAACGAAGCGCAATGGGACCGTTGAATTCCACCGCAAATTTCAGCATATCCGACAGCTCCCATTTATTTTTCGGCGCCATAATATGCATATTGGGGATACTCGACAGATAAGACAGATCAAAGATTCCCTGATGCGTCTCTCCGTCACTGCCTACCAGACCCGCCCGGTCAATGGCAAACACAACCGGAAGGTTCTGAATACACACATCATGCAGCACCTGATCATACGCTCTTTGCAGAAAGGAAGAATAAACCGCAAAAATCGGCTTGATCCCCCCCGCAGCCAGACCCGCCGCAAATGTCACCGCATGTTCTTCCGCGATTCCCACGTCAAAGAAACGCTCCGGATACAGATTCTTAAACCGTTTCAGCCCTGTTCCGTCCGGCATGGCCGCAGTAATTGCCACTACATGTTCATGGCGCTGTCCCAACTTCACCATACAGGTGGAAAACACATCCTGATAATTGGCTTTTTTTCTTTTATTTTTCGGAAGCCCGGTCTCAATGTCAAACGGTTCCGCCCCGTGAAAACGCGCCGGATGGCGCTCCGCCGGTGCATATCCTTTTCCCTTTTTCGTCAGCACGTGAACCAGAACCGCCCCTTTTACACGCCTTGCCTTGCGAAACACGTCCAGAAGTTTTCCGATATCGTGCCCGTCTACCGGTCCCAGATACGTAATGCCCATATCCTCAAAAAGCATCCCTGGAATCAAAAGCTGTTTTATTCCGCTTTTGGTCTTCTTCAGTTGATTTGCCAGATGAACTCCCCCGGGAATCCGGTTCAATG
>Ga0137306_104044_pt1 | contig 10360 bp, 8 predicted proteins | sample Inofroosms_March_FD_97187 | JGI IMG/M metagenome (GOLD analysis project Ga0137306, IMG submission 97187) | Mouse cecal microbial communities from Vienna, Austria - N-Acetylneuraminic and N-Acetylglucosamine D2O microcosms_March | ecosystem: Host-associated > Mammals > Digestive system > Large... | reverse complement strand
AAGTGGTTTGGATCATATAAACAAATTTGCAGAAGAGGGATTGAACTTTGATCTTTATGAACTCTGGGTGCTGGAGAAGCCTGAAAATGTAAATGAAACAAATAAAGAAGGATGGAAGGTTTACCGCAGAATAGAGAATGAAGACCCTGATAAAGAATACTGGGAGATTTATTCCGAAGGGAAAAAAGTAAAAACAGTTAAAACATTGTCGTTTACAAACAGTAGTTTGGTAATACAGGATGATGTGATTGTAATTAAGGATAATACGGTAATTCGTTTAGTTGGTAAAAGCAATTCGAAAGACCACAATTATCCTGCAAGATTTTTTGATTATGATTATACAGGCGGCTATACGGAAAATGGAAAGTGCAATATTTATTTACAAGGTATTAATGATCCATCAAACTATCCTGAAAATATTGTAATTGATAACAATACAAACCTGGTAAAAGGGGCGGTATATGGATTTGGTAATGGCACAACTGGATCAACAGGACTACAGTTGTCTCAATTAGATAGATTCAATATTAATCAAGCAAATACACCAGCGGATAAATCAATACTTGGAAAATGTTCGTACGGGCTGGTTCAAAACAGTTTGTCAGCAAGCGGTTATCCTCAGATCAAAGCAAATGCTCCCGATTTGTTTTCTCCGGAAAATGGTAATAGTCAGGTAAAAGGAAAAACAGAGATTCCTGGTCGCTCGCTTAATTTTAAACGAGATGGAGACACATACACGCTGATGTCAGTGGGAGGGAGCGAAGCGCATGCGCAAAATTTGAATCAATTCCAAAAGGCTGGTCAAGGGTGGAAAAGTCCCGATTATGTATACACTAATCAGTTTTGGCCTATGGATAATGCACCTACATTTGGCGCAGAAAATCATGATCCAAAGTTCGGAGAGGCAGCGGTATCAAATGCATTAGGGGTGCCTATATCTGATGATGGAAAAATGCATAATTTCTTCTTTGGTATGACTTTTGAGGTTGAATTTGAGTTGACAGATGATTATGTAGGTCCGTTAAATTATTATTTCTTCGGTGATGATGATATGTGGGTATTTCTGGAATATCCGGAGGGGGAAGTTGGAACAAATGGAAAGACAACAGAGTTGATTTGTGATATTGGCGGCGTACATCAGGCTGCCGGCGAGTATGTAGACCTTTGGAATTATATTCAGAAACCGCAGGATGGGGATAAAGTAATTAATCCTGGCACAAGCGCAGAAGGAGAATTAGAAAAACGTCAAACAAAGAAATATAAGTTGAAATTCTTTTATACAGAGAGAGGGGCTTCGGGTTCTACTTGTTGGATGCAATTTACATTACCTTCTGTTAATGCTGTTCCAGTAATTGATTATACAGGTAATGTCAAGAGTACTTTAACAATGAAAAAGACAATAAATGGAGCGCCGAGTGATGAACAATTTGATTTTACGATAACGTTTAGCGGTAACGCTGATAATATAGCTTTTAATACTTATCCATATAAAATAACTCGAAAGAATGGAAAAATCGAAAAAGGTGATATTTCTTCGGGCGGAAAATTTAAATTGGGGGATGGGGACACTATCGAAGTGTTTAATCTTCCGGATGGTACAAAGTATGTTATTGAGGAGGCAGATTATCCAAATTATGAACCAGGTTTAGGAGATAAGAATACTACGGGTACAATAACGAAGGATGAAACAGTTGAAGGAAATATTGACTGGGAGAAAGATGATATATTGGATTACATCAACAAAGAAATCCCCTACAACCTCCCTGAAACCGGCGGCCCAGGTTCAAACTTATATACAATGGCAGGCGCTATATGCTTAGTATTTGGCGCAGGCTTTATGTATAGAAAAAAATTCAGAGGAAGGAGGGTGTAGCGCTTCTCCTTAATCTGAAAGGAATGCAGATTTGTGGAGTAACTAATAACACAGAAATCGTTTCAAACAAGAATCAAAAAACAAGATTAAAAGGAGGATGAGGTTATGAAACGAATTAAGAAACTGGCCAGCCTGATGTTAGCAGCAATTTTAGTGTTGGCTATGGGAATTCAGGTAATGGCTAATGAGGTGCCAGTAACAATTACATTGCCTGAAGATGCTTTGTTAGATGGACATGAGTTTACCGCATATCAGATTTTTACAGGTACGCAGGCGAATGTAGAAGATCAGCTGGCATCTGTGGAGTGGGCGAGTGAGATTAATGCTAAAGACTTTCTTGCTGAATTAAATGGATTGGAAGCCTTTAAAGACTGCACAACAGCCCGAGATGTTGCTGAAGCGTTAGCTACAAATACTGCACTTGCAGAGCAGGTAGCGCAGATTGCATACAAACATGTACAAGGTGTTGGTAGGAAGTTGCAGGCTGGTGCTAATTCTATGCCTGCAGGTTATTATCTGATTGTCGATACAACTAAGGATGTTGGCGAAAATGGCGTTTATAACGCAGCTTTATTGCAGGCAACTAAGAATGTTGAAGTTAAGGTGAAAACAGATAAGCCGAGCCTGGACAAAAAGATAACAGAAAATGGAAAGCCCGTAGATTTTAACAATGGTGCTATTGGCCAGGTGGTAAATTACGAGTTGACTTCTAAAGTCCCTGATATGTCACATTATGTGAATTATAAATATGTAGTTACTGATGTGATGTCAAAAGGTTTAACACTCAATAAGGATAGTGTCAAAGTAACAGTTGGTGATGTTGAGGCGTTATACACTCTAAATGAGATAAATATTCCTGAAGATGCGGGAAATGAGTACGCTGAAGGAACTGCTTTTAAAATTGTTTTCACAAATTTTTACGAAACATATAAGAATAGTAAAGGTGCTGAAATTAAAATTACTTACTCAGCAACAATAAATGAGAACGCAGTTATTGGTACTGTGGGAAATCCCAATGAAGCGAGCCTGAAATATTCTAATAATCCTAATAAAGTAGGAGAGGGTGATGATTTTCCTGAGAATCCAGATGAGAATGATCCTTCTGGAAAAACACCTTGGGATGAAACACGTACTTTTGTAACAGCGATTGAATTGTTTAAGACAGACGAAAATGGAAATGCACTTCCGGGAGCACAGTTTAAAATTACAGGTACCAAATTGATTACGACTTTGGTTACAGGTATTGAATATGTAGAAAAAGCGAATGGAGGATATTGGCAGATTCAAGATGATGAGGGCAATATTTCTTATACGGACGTAGCTCCTACAACTCAGGGCTTGAGCGATGCTGCAAAAGCGAAATACGTAAATCCGGACGTTCAGTATGGTAAAGAAACAGCGAATCGTAAAGTAACAGAAGCAGAAGCAGTAAATGCGACAGCGGAAGTTGGCGTGGATGGTATTTTAAGGATTGAAGGTTTGGCAGCTGGCGATGACTATGTGATCACTGAGATTATGGCACCAAATGGATATAACTTGCTGGCCAATCCTATCAAACTGGTTATTAATTACGCTGATCCAGCTGAGGGGCAGACTACATGTACATGGTCAGGTACCTATGATCTTCAGGATGGTAATGGTGCGAAAGAATTGGGATTTAATGGGGATATAGGCGCATTGACATTTAGCGTTGAAAACAAGAGCGGTTCCCTCCTTCCTTCCACCGGTGGTATCGGTACTACGATCTTCTACGTAGTAGGCGGTGTTCTGGTTGCCGGAGCTGGCATCCTGTTAGTTACCAAGAAGCGTATGAGCGCACGCTAATCATTCATTTTGTAAAAATCATTTGATCTCAGACGGCAGATTTCAGATCACAGGTCAGAATACCTGTCCGATATCTCTGATCACGGTCTGACTGTCAAATGAAACACTCCGGGGACGGCGGATTCCGTCCCCCGGCTATGCCGCACAGACTGACACCTTCCCGTGGTGTGCGGCGAGCAACGGATTTGTAAGAAGTAAGGAATCCGGCCGACGTCAGTGAAGAACATCATCCCGGAACGCTTTTTTGCGGCACTGGCCGTAAAGAGGTATATTGAGAGGAATCTGATGAAAAAGAAGAAGCAAATAGAAGAGCAGACAGAAGAGCAGACAGAGGGCAAGCCGAAAAAAAAGGGGCCTTCCGTCTCTACAATCATATTGGTGGTCATATTGGTGGTGGGCATGGGTATTTTGCTCTATCCATCTGTCAGCGACTGGTGGAACTCTATGCATGCGACTCAGGCGATTGCAGGCTATTCGGAGGCCGTGGAGCAGTTATCCGGTCAGGAAAAGGAAGCGATCTTGAATGAGGCCCGTGCGTATAATGAAAGTCTTGCGAACGGCGTAAATTTTAATCTGACTGATGACCAGTTCGAGGAATATACCCGAATCCTGGATATTACCGGAACGGGAATCATGGGATATCTCCAGATCCCGGTGATTGGCGTAAACCTGCCTACCTACCACACGGTAGATGAAGCGGTTCTTCAGATCGCCATGGGCCATGTCCCCGGTTCTTCCCTCCCCGTAGGCGGAGAACGTACCCACTGTGTCATGTCCGGCCACCGCGGCCTGCCCAGCGCCAAGCTGTTATCGGATCTGGACAAAGTCTGTGAGGGCGACATCTTCACCTTCACCGTCCTTGACCAGACCGTTACATACATGGTGGACCAGATTCGTATTGTTTTACCGGAGGAAACCGACGACCTGGCGATTGTGGATGGGGAAGATTATTTTACGCTGGTCACCTGCACCCCTTACGGCATCAATACCCATCGGATTCTTGTACGCGGCCGTCGAATCGAGAATATCGCCGGGGAGATTGTGGCGGTTGCGGAGGCGGTCAGGATTCCTACTTATATCGTGATACCGGCTATCGGCGTACCGTTATTGTTTATATCTTTAGCGTTGATGCTTCTTTATTATAAGATCAGGAAACCGAAAAAATCCACGGCGGAAATGTTAGAAGAGCTGAGAAAATCATAATGAAAAACAGCAGCGGACCGGAAAGCCCCCGGGAGGAGAGCTGCGGAACTCTAAAAGGAGGGATTGCCCATGAAAAAGAAATTGATATATCTGCTTGCGGCCGTGACGCTTGCGGCGGCTGTCTGCGGGGTGAAGCCGACGCGAAGCGGGGCGGCTCCGTTTGATCCGGATACGAAGGGTTCTTTAAAGGTTCATCCGATGAAGGTGACGGATGAAAATGCGGATATGGCGACGGATCTGAAAAGCGCGGAAGCCAGGGTGGACATTTATCTGGTTGCGGAAGCGGTAAAGATGCCGGGATATGACACTTATCAGTATAAGGCCACGTCGGCTTTTCAGGCAATGTCCGAGAGTATAGAGAAAGAGACGGAAAAAGCGGAGGACTGGGAGGCTATGGCTCAGGAGGCGGCTAAGATCGTTTTTGAGCCGAATAGTTCTGCGAAGGTATCTGCAACGGGGAAGGTAGATGGCGAAACAGCTGTCAGTAATCTTACCCCGGGCCTTTATCTGCTGCTGGCCAGAGGCGGAGTCGGAACCGATCGTGTGGCGGATTTCCGAAAAGACGTGACGGATGACGAGGGCAATCCCATAATCGCGACCTATGCGAATTCAGCCCAATATGAGTATACATTTAAGCCCCAATTGATTTCCCTGCCGATGAGGGACAGCGAGGTACCGGTCAATCCTCCTGTTCCGCCGAATACGGCCGACAGAGGAGACTGGGCATATGATCTGGATGTTTATCTGAAGCCGGAGCGGTCGGTGCGTTATGGCTCACTGACGATTAGAAAGGTTCTTTCCAGCTATGAATCGGAGGCGGATCTCCCTAATGATCCGGTTACTTTTGTGTTCCAGGTAGACGGGGAGACGGAAGGGACTTCGGAAAACGGTGGGGTCCTTCCCTCCTATCACGCGGTAGACAGCCTGACCTTTACGGCAGCCGGAGAGGATACGATCACCTTTGAAAAAATCCCTGTTACCCTTAAGCTGACTGTCAGTGAGGTGTATGGCGGTTCCGGTTATGAGATTGCGCCTGATACCGGCGGTGTGATACGGGAGAATATCGAGATCACAGCGGATGAGACGCAGGTAGTGGAGATCCCTTTTATCAATGTCCATAACGACGACCTGAAAAGAGGACACGGAATTAAGAACCAGTTCACCTATGCGCCGACAAATCCGGACGATCCTGCATCAGGCGGCGCATGGGATTGGGAATCTGAACCGTCGCAGAATCAGTAGGGGGTGAGTGAATGATGAAAAAAATATGGTATGCAATAGCAGCCCTGGCTGTGGCGGCGATTATGACGGCAGGATTAGGGCAGGCTTGGGCCTACTTTACCACCTATGCCGCCGCGGAGGGGGGCTATACGATTAATCTGGGAGACAGGACCGAGATCACCGAAGGATTTTCTGACTGGACAAAACGGGTTACGGTAACCAATGAAGCGGGCGCCGCGCCGGTTTATGTACGGGTAAAGGCCTTTGGACCCAGCACTTGTCCTCTGACTTATACTGGCAGCGGCTGGACGGCCGGAGAAGATGGCTACTATTATTATGGGACCCCGGTGCCCGGAGGGGGAAACACTGAAGTCTTAAATATTGTAATCAACAATATTCCCACAAAGGAAGACGGCCTGGAGGTTGGCGATCAGTTTAATGTAATTGTAATTTATGAGAGCACGCCGGTACTGTATGACGAGGGTGGAAATCCCCTTCCGGCAGATTGGAACGCAACCCTTGATGTGGTTACTAGTATGGAGACTGTGAGACCTTCTGAGTCAGAGACCACAGTCAGTCCGGAGACACCGGCTGGTTCAGAAACGACTGGCGCTTCCGGTGAGGATAACAAACCAGGTAATAAAGGTGGCATATCCGGTGAGGAAGGAGGCGGTGCATCATGAAAAAATTGATCATGAAAAAGCCGACCATGAAAAAACCAAAAAGGCTGCTGCCGCCCATGGCGATCTACGGGTTATTTGCGCTGGCTGTGGTAATGCTGTTTAGCAGCTCCATCGGCGGGGCGAGAGCGGCATTGACCTATTATTCCGAAACCTATTCCTCTCGGGTGCAGATGTACAGCATTGGTGTCAGCCTGCTGGAAAATGGAAATCCGGTTTCCTGGCGCAACTATGACAGCGCGGGGAACGGAAGATGGGATGAGGAAACCGGCGAGCTGCTTACCGGTCTGCTTTCCGACGGTGAGAGCTTAACGCCTGGCAAAACCTACAGGGAAGAGCTCTGCGTGGAGAATACCGGGAGCATTAACCAGTATGTCCGCGTCAGAATCTATAAATACTGGGTGGACAGCGTGGATGGAAAGGATGATAAGTCCTCCGAGCGGCTGCGGACATTGTCCCCCGATATGATCGATTTGCATCTGGTGAATCTGGGAACGGACTGGATCGAAGATACGCAGGCCTCTACCGAGGAACGGACGGTTCTTTACTATAATAAGGTGCTGCCCGCAGAGGCCGGGGAGGCTTCGAGGACACCGCTGTTTGCAGACCAGCTGACCATCGACGGCGAGCTGGCGAAGAAGGTATCCCAGACGGAGTCAGCGAATGGAAAATATACGACGATTACAACCACCTATCTGTACAACGGCGTGAAGTTCGTGGTGAAAGCGGAGGTGGATGCGGTGCAGGAGCATAACGCCGAGGATGCGATCCTTAGCGCCTGGGGCCGGAAGGTGTCGGTAGATGGCGGCACACTGCGTCTTGTGGATTAAGGAGGTCTGTATGAAAAAGAAAATCAGTTTGTTTCTATTGCGAAGAACTCCGAAATCTTCCGGTAGGGTTGCGCACTTGCTGCGCAACCCGTACAGCGCCAGGCTGCGTACGGCAGCCTGTGTGCATCCGCCGGAGGCGCACAGGAACGCCCTTACATTTATGGCGGGGGCGGTAAAGCTGGCAGGGGCGTTACTGTGCGGCCTGATTTTGTTTCAGGGGCTTCCCGCCCATGCGGAAACTTATTACGGCGACGAGACCTGGAACGTTACCTTTAACGGGGAAAACCAGATGGTCAGCAGTTTCAAAACCTCGGATATCAACGATGTGGTGGGCGGCATGCAGCCCGGGGACAATGTGATTATTACCCTGTCCCTGAAAAATGATAACAGAACCTCCACAGATTGGTATATGAAGAATGAGGTGCTCTATTCTCTGGAGGATCGGAGCAGGAATGCGGCGACCGAAGGCGGGGCGTATACCTATAAGCTGCTCTATACAGCGGCGGACGGCACGGAGACGACCTTGTTCGACAGTGATGAGGTCGGAGGGGAGAATGTGAACGGAGCGGGCGAAGGCCTGCACCAGGCGACGGACGCGCTGAGCGATTATTTCTTCCTGGATACCCTGAAGAAGGGGCAGAGCGGCAAGGTGACGCTGGAGGTTGCGTTGGACGGCGATACCCAGGGCAATGATTATCAGAATACGCTGGCGGACCTGCAGATGAATTTCGCGGTGGAGCTGAATGAGACGGAGACAACGCCGGCGGCAAGGACGCCCGGCACGCCGGGTACGCCGGGCAGACCGGTGAAGACAGGGGATGAGAGGACGCTGACGCCCTTCATCATCGTGGCGTGTGTGACAGGAACCCTGTTCCTGCTTCTCGCCCTGCTTGGAATGCGGGAGAGCAAGGAGGAGAAGAGAACGAAGAGGAGAGGAGGCGCGGCATAGTATGATGAGGATAAAGCTTCGGAGAAGATCCGATCGTGGAAGAAAGGCCATGAGACGTTTGGCGGTGTTATGCGGCGCTGCTCTGTTCGCTGCGGTCAGTGCAGCCGGTATGACAAGCGAGCCGGTCCATGCGGCAGATGAGGATTATACTTACACGGTACGCCTGTACTCCGGCGAGCACAGCACGCTGAAAAACGGCGGCGAGGTGCTTGTCCGTACGGATGTGGCATACGGCAGCCCGCTTCCGTTCAGTATCGGGGATGTCGTACAGCTGGACGAGAACGACAAGTATTATGTCCGGGGTATCCGTGAGAGCGGAAGAGATAATAACACGACTCCGCTGACAGATGCAGAATTGAAGCAGGCCTATACAGTTACGGAAGACCGGGATTATGTGGTCGCGTATGGGGTGCGCGGAGACCATACGGTTGCCTACACGGTGCGCTATGAGGATACGGCCGGCAATGAGCTTGCGCCTGCACAGACTTATTACGGCAATATCGGAGACCGCCCGGTGGTTGCGTTCCTGTATATCGAGGGTTATATTCCGCAGGCATATAACCTGACCAGGACGCTTACGGGCAATCCGGAGGAAAACGTCCTTACCTTCCGGTATACCCGGATGAGCCCGCAGGCGCAGGCGGCAGCAGATGAGGTGATATCTGCGGGAACCACAGGCGGCGGTACCGGCACTGCAGGAACAACCACTACAGGGACCGGCACGGGTACGGCAGCCGGTACAGGAACGGGAGCAGGGACCACAGCCGGTACGGGGACCGGAACACAGGCCGGAACAGAAGGGACGGCAGGCGGGGAAGCCGAAGCGGCAGTGGAGGCGGCGGCAGCTGAGGACGGCCAGGACGTGGAGAATCTCGTATCGCTGGATGACGGCGAAGTGCCGCTGGCCGACGGAGAGAGCAGCGGAATATCAGGTGCGGACGGCGGCGGGGAGATGACCAACTTAAGCGATACCGGCACGCCGCTTAGCAGCGTGGATTTCGCCACATTGCTGTGGGATGTGCCGCCGGCGGCCAAGGCGGGAATATTTTCCACACAAATACTTGTCGTACTGGCGGTCGCCTATGTGGTGCTTCGCAAGAAAGGGAAGATCCCGTCGTATGTGGATAAGGTGCTGGAGGCGTTCGGCCATCCGGAGTCTGGTAAGAAGGAGAAGGCGAAAGATGCAGAATAATTCGCCGCCATCCGGGAAGCGCAGGAGAAGGGGAGGGAAGGTGATCCCTGCCCTATGCAATATTGCCGGAATATTGATCCTGCTGAGTGTGATCCTGACATGCCTGCCTGTTACGGTGCCGAAGCTTCTGGGATACGAGATCTATCATGTGGTCAGCGGCAGTATGGAGCCGGAGATTCCGGTTGGGAGCGCTGTCTATGTGAAGCCGGCGGAACCTGCGGGTATTCAGGAAGGGGACATCATTGCGTTCTGGAGCGAGGAGTCCGTGATCACCCACCGGGTGGTGAAGAATAAGACGGTAGAGGGTTCATTTACCACCAAGGGGGACGCTAATGCCGGGGAGGATATGAATGACGTGCCCTATGCGGCCCTGATCGGTCTGGTCACGGCGCATTATCCGATGCTGGGTGTGGTGATGGAACTTCTGACAAGCAATGTGGGGAAGGGCTACACGATCTGTTTTGCGGCCTGCGGAGTCATGTTCAATATCCTGGCCGGAAGATTAAGATGGCGCGAACAGCAATGGAGTAGTATAATATGAAGAAATTGATCAGACGGACCATTATGGCGGTGCTTCTGCTTCTCTTC
>Ga0137306_104042_pt1 | contig 10364 bp, 10 predicted proteins | sample Inofroosms_March_FD_97187 | JGI IMG/M metagenome (GOLD analysis project Ga0137306, IMG submission 97187) | Mouse cecal microbial communities from Vienna, Austria - N-Acetylneuraminic and N-Acetylglucosamine D2O microcosms_March | ecosystem: Host-associated > Mammals > Digestive system > Large... | reverse complement strand
TTATGCTAAATTGTATAATGAAATCATATAAATAAGGAGAGGGATCATGCTTGCAGAGAAAAAATATTTCTTGTTCGATATAGACGGGACGCTGGCGGTAGACGATATGCTGTATCCGGGCAGCAGGGAGCTGATCGCGTATATAGAAGCCGCCGGAGGGCGGGCGTTTTATATTACGAATAATTCGGTAAAGAGCAGGAAGGATTATGTGGCGAAGTTCGCGCGTTGGGGGATCACGACGCAGGAGAGCCAGTTTATGACAGCTTCCTATGCTTCCTGTTGCCACCTGAAGGAGCATTACAGCGGGAAGAAGCTTTTTGTGCTTGGCACGCCGTCCTTTGTGGAGGAGGTAAAAAGCTTTGGCCTTACAGTTACTGAGTGTGCAGAGCCGGATGTGGCCTGCGTGGTAGCAGGCTTTGACCGCACGCTCCGATATGAGAAGGTGGAGGCGGCCTGTGAGCTTTTGTTCCGGCAGGGCGTGGACTTTATCGGCACCAATCCGGATCTGCGATGCCCTACGGCTTTCGGGTTCGTGCCGGACTGCGGAGGTATCTGTGCTATGCTCCATGCGGCGACGGGCAGGACGCCCCGTTACATCGGAAAGCCGGATGCCGGGATCGTGGCACTCTGTACGGAGCAGGTACATGCCAGGCCGGAGGAGGTGCTGGTGGTGGGAGACCGCTTCTACACCGATATCGCCTGCGGGATCAATGCAGGGGTGGAGACAGCTTTGGTCTATACCGGCGAGGCTCGCCCCGCGGATCTGGCGGAAGCAGAGTTTATGCCCGATTATACCTTTGCGGATATGGAGATGCTTTATCAGGAATACAAAAAAAGCAGGGGAGAGGTCTGATGGTGGAGATGAAGGGAATATTTAAGGCGGCGGCTTTCGCGGCGGTTTTCTTGTGCGGGGAGATCTGGCGGGAGATTCATCACTTTTGCACGGTGACTTACCGGATCAGGTCGAAAAAGCTTAACGGGACAGGAGAAGGGATAAGGCTTGTGTTTTTAAGCGATCTCCACAATCAGTCCTACGGCAGGGGAAATGAGCGTCTGCTAAAGAAGATCAGGGAGGCGGATCCTGCTCTCATCCTTATCGGCGGAGATATGCTCGTGGGGAAACGGGAAAGCTCCTTTCGCGTTGCCCTTGAGCTTGTGTCGGGGCTTGCGGGGCAGTACCCGGTCTATTACGCCAACGGAAACCATGAGCAGAGGATGAAGGAGAACCCGGAGCATTATCAGGCATCCTATGCGGAATATAAGGAAAAGCTGGAGAGAGCGGGCGTGCATTTCCTGGAAAATGCATCTCAGGAGCTTTTGTGCAAAACATGCAGGATCAGGCTTAACGGGCTGGAGATTCCAGGGGATTGCTACGGTCATTTTAAAAAGCATCCCATCCCGGACGGGGCTATAGAGGGGCGTCTTGGGAAGGCAAAAAAAGAGGACTATGAGATTCTTCTTGCCCACAATCCGGCATATATGGAGGAGTATCTTGCATGGGGAGCGGATCTGGTGCTCTCCGGCCACCTCCACGGGGGCATCGTGCGCTTCCCAGGCGGCGTGGGGGCCATTTCCCCGGCCTTCAGCCTGTTCCCCAGATATTCCGGCGACCATTACCGGGAGGGGGATCAGGATATCGTCGTCAGTAAAGGTCTGGGCGTCCATACTATATGCGTCCGGCTGTTCAACCCGGCGGAGCTGATTGTCCTTGAACTTGGCGGGGATGACGGGCAGAGGTAGAAGTGTTGCTATTCACGGCCCAGGGGCCGCGGCATCATTTTCTGGTTGAGAAAATCGGAGAAATCCTGTATAATAGTTTGGCTGCGGGTTTTGTATCATTTGCGGCCGGCAGCGCTTAAGCTTTATGACTGTGAGGGAAACTAGATGGGTATTCCGATAAAACTGCAGGTGTTTGAAGGGCCGCTAGACCTGCTTCTGCATCTGATCGATAAGAATAAGATAGATATTTACGATATCCCGATCGTGGAGATCACGAACCAGTACATGGAGTACATCGAGGCTATGGAGAGGGAGGACCTAAACATTATGAGTGAATTCCTCGTCATGGCGGCGACGCTTCTGGATATCAAGTGCAGGATGCTCCTTCCGAAGGAAGTAAACAGCGATGGGGAGGAGGAAGACCCCAGGCAGGAGCTGGTGGAGCAGCTCCTGGAATATAAGATGTACAAGCTGATGTCCTATGAGCTTAAAGACCGCCAGATCGATGGGGAGCAGACCTTCTGCAAGAGCCCGTCTATCCCGGAGGAGGTACTTAGCTACGTGGAGCCGGTTGATTTGGACAAGCTGTTAGGGGATCTGACGCTGGCGAAGCTTAACCGGGTGTTCCAGGATGTGATGAGGCGTCAGGTAGATAAGATCGACCCGGTGAGAAGCAAGTTCGGCAAGCTTGAGAAGGAGGAGGTTACGCTTCCGGACAAGCTTGAGTATGTGGCCAGCTATGCCAGGGAGCATAAGCGGTTCAGCTTTCGGGAGCTTCTTACCAGGCAGAGCTCGCGGACACAGATTGTCGTGACATTTTTGGCGATCCTGCAGCTTATGAAGGAAGGGACCATATCCATTGAGCAGGAGCAGCCCTTTGATGATATCATGATCGGCTCTGGCGCGGCAGTCCGGTGACGCGCCGGTATATTGACGGTCTGGAGTCGTTAGGAAGAGAAAGGGATGAAGATAATTGGAGATAAAAAAACTGGAAGGCGTGATAGAGGCGATCTTATTCGCTGCGGGAGATTCCGTAGAGCTTGGCAAGATTGCCGCTGCCATTGAGCATGACGAGGATACGACGAGAAAGATCATCCATCAGATGATGGACAAATATGCGAAGAAGGACCGGGGGATAAGGATACTGGAGCTTGAGAATTCCTTCCAGCTCTGTACGAAGAAGGAGATGTATGAATACCTTATCCGGATCGCTAAGCAGCCGAAAAAATATGTCCTGACGGATGTTCTGCTAGAGACGCTCTCCATCATCGCCTACAAGCAGCCGGTTACCAAGCTTGAGGTGGAAAAGATCCGGGGAGTGAAGTCGGATCACGCGGTGAATAAGCTGGTGGAGTATAATCTGGTCTGCGAGGTAGGGCGGATGGAAGCGCCGGGGAGGCCGCTGCTGTTCGGGACTACAGAGGAGTTTCTCAGACGGTTTAGTATCCAGTCGGTGGAGGAGCTTCCCACGATGAATCCGGAGCAGGTAGAGACTTTAAAGACAGAGGCTGAGGAAGAGGTGCAGCTTAAGCTGGATATTTAAAAAGATACATAGCAGGAATTCGGCGCGCATATACTGCAGTAATGGAAAATCTGCGGTGCGGTGCATGAAGAGAAACAGACAATTACAATTATATATGGTTTTGGCAGTTTTGGTGATAGTACAGATTCTGGTGATGTTATCCGACAAAAGCCGCTTGTCCGGCAAAAAGGACGGGCAGCAGGAGCCGGTAAAGGAAGCGTCACAGGAGATCATTAGCGAGCCGAAAGACCTTTACGCCCAGTCGGCGGTACTTATGGATGCTGACAGCGGGCGTATTTTGTTTGGGAAAAATGAGCGTAAGGTGCGGCCTATGGCCAGCACCACGAAGATCATGACCTGTATACTTACACTGGAAAATATGAAAGAGGGGCAGAAGGCCAAGGTTTCCGACAAGGCAGCAAGGCAGCCGAAGGTGCATCTCGGGGTAAAGAGCGGGGAGAAATATTATCTTAAGGATATCCTCTATTCTCTTATGCTGGAGTCCCACAATGACAGCGCGGTCATCATCGCTGAGGCGATCGGCGGTTCAGTAGAAGGGTTTGCCGGCATGATGAATGAGAAGGCGAAGGAGATTGGCTGTGAGGACACCCATTTTGTGACGCCTAACGGACTTGACAATCAGGACGAAGGAGGGGAGCACGCGACGACGGCGGCTGACCTTGCCCGGATCATGAAATACTGTATTACCGAGTCGCCCGAAACAGAGGAATTTCTTAAGATTACGCAGACTCCAAGCTATGAATTTACCTCGGTGGATAAAAAGCGGCAGTTTTCCTGCGTCAACCACAATGCATTCCTGACCATGATGGACGGAGCGCTCTCTGGTAAGACCGGATTCACGGCGAAGGCCGGGTACTGCTATGTGGGTGCGCTTAAGCGGGATGAGCGGACTTTTATCGTGGCGCTCTTAGCCTGCGGCTGGCCCAATAACCGAAGCTATAAGTGGAAGGATACGAAAAAGCTTATGGAGTACGGCCTGAACAATTATGAATACCGGGATGTGTGGCAGGAATTCCCAGAGGAGGAAGTGGCGGTAAAAGGCGGGGTAAGCCCAGAGGACGATTTTGAATTTGACTGCAAGGTGCGCGTTGGCGTGAAGTCTGGAAAAGAGGATGGCGGGATTTACGTCCTTCTCAGGAAGGACGAAGAGGTGACGACGGAAAAGAAGCTCAAGCCTGTGCTGAACGTGCCGGTAAAGAGCGGGCAGAATGCGGGAGAGCTTGTCTATAAGCTTAACGGGGAAGAACTCAGGCGGTGCGATATCGTCACGCTGGAAGCGATAGAAGAGCGTGATGTGCGGTGGTGCTTTAATAAGATCGCTGAACTGTTTTTACTCTAGAACATCGTTGCATTACTTCAAGATTGATGCGATGATATAGCCGGAAATAAGACATTACGCTGGGGTGGATGTATAATGTATCTTTCGGAAATCTATTGACAGCCGTCTGTTTCAGAATTATAATGAGTGTACTAAGAATCTTAATACACTTAGTCCACTAACATTTTGGAAGGAGGACGTCATGATTTTGATCGATTACAATGATAAACGTCCGATTTATGAACAGATTGCAGGACGCTTCCAGGCGCTCATTATAAGCGGCGTCATGGAAGCGGACGAAAAGCTTCCTTCGGTCCGGACTCTGGCGGTTGAGCTGTCGATTAATCCTAACACGATCCAGCGGGCCTACGGGGAGCTGGAAAAGGACGGGTTCATCTATACGGTGAAGGGAAAGGGGAATTTTGTGAAAAGAGATGAAGGACTGATACACAGGCAGAAGGAGAGGCTTCTTGGAGAGCTGTATGAGCAGGCGCGCATCTGCCTTATGCAGGGGGTGAACAGACAGGAGCTTTTGGACTGCGTAGAGAAAGCAGCAGGGGAGGTGCTGGTATGATAGAGATAAAGCAGGTCAGCAAGTCATTTGAAAAAATCGAGGCTGTCAAGGATATCGACCTTAAGATCCGTTCCCAGTATATCTTTGGTATGCTTGGGACCAACGGCGCCGGGAAGAGCACGCTCCTGCGCATGATGGCGGGGATCCTTACGCCCGGGCAGGGGGAGATTCTCATCGACGGGCAGAACGTGTGGAACAACCCGGAGGTGAAAAAGCGCTGCTTTTACATTTCGGACGAGCAGTTTTTCTTTCCGAATGCGACGGCGAAGGATATGGCCACATTTTACGGGAGATACTACGCTAAGTTCGATTATCCGAGATTTGAAGAGCTTTTGAATAAGTTCGGGCTTGACGGCGACAGGAAGATCCAGACCTATTCCAAGGGCATGAAAAAGCAGCTATCCATACTGATTGGCCTGTGTGCTAATGTGTCTTACCTTTTTTGCGACGAGACTTTTGACGGCCTTGACCCGGTGATGCGCCAGGGCATTAAGAGCATCTTAGCCAAGGAGATTGACGAGCGGGAGCTGACGCCGGTCATCGCGTCGCACAATCTGCGGGAGCTTGAGGATATCTGCGACCATATCGGGCTTCTGCACAAGGGCGGCGTGCTGCTTTCTAAGGAGCTTTCTGACTTGAAGTGCAATATGCACAAGATTCAGTGCGTATTCCCGGAGGATGCAAAGATTTCCCTCTACAAGCTGTTCAGTATCCTGCAGCTTAAGCAGAAAGGGCGGCTCATTTCCATGACAGTCAGGGAGAGTGAGGAGGATATCAGAAAGAAGATGGAGGACTTATGTCCGGTCTACTATGAGATCCTGCCGCTGTCTCTGGAAGAGATCTTTATCAGCGAAACGGAGGTGGTCGGATATGACATTAAAACGCTCATTTATTAATTTAAGGCGGGAAAATATTAAGCACCGGATCGGGATGATCCTTATCACCTTTTTCCTCTTCTTCCTGTCTATGCTGGCGTATTTGATGTCCGTGCAGAATATATGTGGCAGGGATATCAAAGGGGAGGAGATCATGAAAGGGATCACAGACCTCTCCAGGCCGGAGTTTGGGTTTGGCATACTGTCCATGGGGGCGGCAGCGCTTCTTGCCATCAGCAGCTTCCGGTATCTTCATTCGAAGACAGAGGTTGATTTTTATCACTCTCTGCCGATAAGGAGGCGGGAGATCTTATATATCCTGCTGAGTAATGATACCGCGCTTTTTGTGGTCCCGCTTGCGTTCGTCCTTGTGTTCAGGTGTGCCGTTGCGGCGGCGGTGGGATATTTTAGCCGGTCGTTCCTCGCGGGAAGCTTCTGGTCGGCAGTCTGCTATACGGTTATATTTGCCATTACCTATCTTACCATGTCGCTGGCGATGATGATGACGGGGAATAATTTTATCGGGCTTCTGGGCTTTTGTGTGTTTGCCGGATATTCGCCCTTCGCGCTTGGCATGCTGTATCCGTCTCTGGCGTCTACATTTTTTGAGACTTACTGCGGGACGGAGACGCAGACGGGGATTTTTAACTATTTCTCGCCGGTCTCGCTGACGAACCTGCTGTTGTATGCGGATAACCGGTTGTGGAGGGATAACCGGCTGTGGAGATGGGAGGAACATGTGGCGCACTTTGCGGCCATGGGCGTATGGATCATCGTCCTTTTGACCATCAATTACCTGCTGTTTGAGCGGCGGGCCTCCGAGATGGCGGGAAAGGCCATGGCATTTCCGAAGTGGAATCCCATCATCCGTTTCCTTCTGGTGGTTCCGGCGGCGGTCTATGTGGGACTGGGACTTTATGCCGTCTCCTTTACCGCCTTTAAGCCTTGGATCATCGCGGGCGTGGTCATCGGCGGCTTCTTTGTCCATGGTGTAATCGAGTGTATCTACCAGTTTGACGTTCGGGGGTTATGGTCGAATAAGCGGCAGATGCTGGCCTCTATAGCCGTTTCTTTTCTGATCGTAGGATTCTTCTGGCTGGATCTGAGCGGATTTGACCAGTACTGCCCAAAGGAGGAGGAGCTTGCCTCTGTAGTGGTGGACAGCCCCTATGTATCCGACGGTTCCTTCTGGGGCAAGGAAAGGAAAGGGATGACCGGGGAGACGATGACGGGTACCCTTGCCGTTCTTGATGACATTATCAGGGAGAATGATCAGAATAAGGACATCCTGGCAAACGGCGTGCCGGACCAGTCCAGAGGCTTTAGCTACTACACGTTTACCTACAGGCTGAAAAACGGGAGGGAGGCAAGGCGTGAATATGTTCTTTCGCCGAAGCTTCAGGATGAGCTGATGGAGCAGGTGTTTGACACGATGGAGTATAAGAAGGATACCTATTCCCTCTATACGGCAGACTGGTCTCTGGTGACGGATGTGGAAATAAGCTATCCGGTCTGCTCTGAGACGCTTGACCTGACGAAGGAGCAGCGCTCGGAACTGTTCCGCATCTACCTGGAGGATCATGCCGGACTGGACTATAAGACGGCGGGGAATACCCTTCCCTTCGGACAGCTTTCAATCTCGCACAAGCTAAACCTTTCGGCCGATAATTATTACAGCGGGATAGGCGGGGCAGAAACATCTGAGGCTTATCATATCTATCCGTCGTTTAAGAAGACGATTAAGTATTTGAAAGAGGAGCTTGGAGTGGATGTACAGACATCCATGAAGGATATTGAGATTACCAGCCTGACGGCTTCCAGATATCAGGAGAGCACTGAGCAGTGGGAAAGCTTTGATATCTACGACGAAGAGTTTATCTCATCCATCAAGGAAAAGCTCTGCTACGGGGATGTCCTGTGGCTTTCCGGAATCGAGCAGATAGTGGATACGAGCATTGATATCTCGGTTACGATAAAGACAGAGAGCGGGGAAGAGATCTGTGGGGTGTACACGGATGCTGAGACAGTGGAGAAAATAAAGCAGCAGGGGACTTTTGAATGATCACCGGGGGAATCCGTAAGATTGCTATATGAATTTGATCCGGGATATGTTATGATGGAATCAGCCTGTTTAGGCTGGTTCCATAGGCATGTCCGGAAAGGCAGAAGTGTCTTCCGGTAAGTCACAAAGATGAGGAAAGGATAGAAGACATGGGAAAAGAAACAGATGTGGAATTAGAACTGGAAGTGGATGTCGTCACGCTGATGACAGATGAGGGGGAGATCGACTGCGGGATCGTTACGGTGCTTGAGCTGAATGATAAGGAGTATATCGCAGTTTCCCCGCTGGATGATGAGGGAGAGCTGACGGAGGAGATCTGGTTCTATCAGTTTGAGCGGGATTCGTCTGGCGGCGATGAGCATGATATCGTCTTCATCGAGGATGAGGACGAGTATGACCAGGTGGTCGATAAATTTGACGAGTGGCTGGACACGCTGGAGTTTGAGGAGGAGTAGGGGTATAGGTCTATACCCCTGTCTTTAAGGTCAGTGCTGCGGTGAATATTCCTGACGTCTGGGATACATGAAGCTCTCCGTCTAAGAGGCGTATCATCTTTCGGACGCTTTTCAGCCCGATATTGTTGTTATCCTCCCGGGAATGTTCTGTTTTGACCGCATTTTTTATCGTAACGGTGAAGGTTTCCTTCTGCAAAGTGAAGGAGACGAGCACCGTTTCTTTTTTGTCCCCGTATTTGAAAATGTTTGAGAACAGATTGTCCAGGATCCGCTTGAGCATAGTCTTATCGCTCTTGAGGACGATGGAAGGTGTATCGAGGCGAAGCTCTGGGGTGAAGCCGGCCAGCCGGATGAAGTCGGCATTTTCCCTCAGGCACTGGCGGATAAAATCTGTGGAGATCCAGGTAAGCTTTGGGCTTTCCTGCTCCTCCGAGACGAGGGCGTACTCAAACATCCGGTCCGTCAGCTCCTTGATGTCTTTTGTCTTGATCAGGCACCGGTCAAGATATTCTTCCTGAAGGCGGGGATTTTTCTTCAGCTTTATCACCTCAAGGTAACCGTTCAGTATGGTGAGGGGCGTGCGCAGGTCGTGGGACAGGGCGGTGATCAGATCCTGGTTCGCCTGGCGGCTCTCCTGTTCCTTTTCAATATTCTCATTGAGGGTAGTCCGCATATGGTCAAGCTCCTTGGCCAGAATTCCGATCTCGTCTCCGCCAAGGTTTGGCACAGGATGGCTCAGATCCCCGGAGGACATGACGAGAATCTCCTGCTCAAGCTTAAGCACAGACTTCATCTTGCGGTTTAAGAAGAACAGGATGATGAGGAAAAACAGCAGGACGGAGACAAACAGGCTGATCAAAGCATAAGGATACAAAACCACCGAACGCTTGTAGCTCATGATCAGCGCGCTTCCGGAGCCGTTGCTGAATTTGAGCGGGACATACCGGAAATCTTCAAAATCTCCGGCGGTAAGCTGGTCGCCGATACCGAGGAAGAACAGAAAAATACTATTTTTTTCTGAAAAGATATCTGCCATCCGTGTCGTGCGGTGGTATCCATCCTCCAGCCCGTATATGGAGATGGAGGTATATCTGTCCGCCAGGTCAAGAAGGGGGGCAAGGGCTTTGATCCTCTCTTCGTCGTCCTCCGATTCCGGGAGCTCGTAGTTTGCTGCCTGCTCGTAAAGCCTGTCCGACAGATACATGTAATCGCCGTAAGAATTATAATAACCGCCCAGTCCGATCAGATTGAAGACAGACCATTTGCTTGTCCAGAGCAGTTCAAATACCGTGAATGCTGCGATCAGGGCACACAGGATAAGCAGCGCAAACTGTGTGCGGATCTTCAGATCAGAGAGCTTCTTCCATACCTTTTTAATCACACCGGTACCCCCTTCCCCATATTGTCTTGATCAGAACCGGGTTTTTCGGATCTTTTTCGATCTTGCGGCGCAGATTCCGGATATGCACCATGACGGTGTTGCTGGCGCCGTAATAGTAAGGCTCGTCCCAGACTGCTTCGTAGAGACGCTGGGCGGAAAATACCTGCTTTTGGTTCTTGATGAGCAGAAGCAGCATGGCATATTCCGTGCCGGTAAGCGTAAGGAGCTTTCCGCAGGAAAATACCTGTTCCTTTTCTTCATTAATCTCCAGATGGCGGAAGCAGATGTTTTTTGGAGACATGCCGTCATGGGCGGCTGTATCCTTCTGACGATTCCTTGAGTCATCCTTTCCTTTATAGACCTGATACCTTCTGATCAACGCTTTGCTGCGGCTGATGAGTTCGTTGTAGGAAAAGGGCTTTGCCAGATAGTCGTCC
>Ga0137306_104040_pt1 | contig 10367 bp, 9 predicted proteins | sample Inofroosms_March_FD_97187 | JGI IMG/M metagenome (GOLD analysis project Ga0137306, IMG submission 97187) | Mouse cecal microbial communities from Vienna, Austria - N-Acetylneuraminic and N-Acetylglucosamine D2O microcosms_March | ecosystem: Host-associated > Mammals > Digestive system > Large... | reverse complement strand
TTCAGGCGGATTCAGGAGAAGAGGAGGAAAAGCGAACGGAGCAGGTGTCCGAAGGAGACTCTAAGGATGAAGAACCGGAGCGGGCAGAAGAGGCGTCTGCGCAGGGGGAAGCGCTGGGTGAAGGAAGCGATTCCGAACCGGAGGAGGAAGATCTGTCCGGACCGGGGGACGTCATGGAGCAGGAGGGGATGCCGGAGAATGCGGAAACAGAGACGGTCTATGCCACCTCTAGGGTGAATGTCCGAACGGCTCCCGGTACGGATGCGCAGATTCATATGACGCTTGGGATACGGCAGACTGCAGAGCGTATTGCGGATGACGGAGAGTGGAGCACCGTTGTCATAGACGGGGAGCGCTATTATGTGGCAAGCGAATACCTGGAAGTAAAACCGGACAGAACGGCAGAGGAAGCAGATGAGGAAGCAAACGGTCAGCTGGTCGTTATAGACGCCGGACATCAGCAGAAGGGCAATTCAGAAAAAGAGCCGGTAGGTCCCGGTGCATCCGAGACGAAAGCGAAAGTGGCAGGAGGGACATCAGGAGCCGCCTCCGGGTTGAAAGAATATGAACTGACGCTTCAGGTAGCGCAGAAACTGGAAGGGGTCCTTGAAGAGCGCGGCTATGAGGTGCTGATGGTTCGTAATTCCAATGATGTGAACATCAGTAATGCGGAACGCGCCGCTGTGGCCAATGATGCCGGCGCCGGTGCATTTATACGCATTCATGCCAACGGTTCCGAAGACAGCAGTGTGAGCGGAGCCATGACGATCTGCCAGACTCCGTCCAATCCGTATAACGGCGGAATCTACAGTCAGAGCCGTTCTTTGGCTGACTGTGTACTGAATGCGTTTGTGGAAAAGACCGGGGCAAAGAAACAGTATGTATGGGAGACTGATTCCATGAGCGGAATTAACTGGGCGTCTGTTCCCGTGACTATTATAGAGATGGGGTATATGACGAATCCGACGGAAGATATGAATATGGCATCAGAAGATTATCAGTATCTGATGGCAGAAGGAATCGCGGATGGAATTGACCGGTTTTTCGGAAGAGAGTAAAAGTGAAAGAGATAGAAAAAAGGAGGTGTATTGACATCTCCTTTTTTCCCCATTCTGTCATTCTGTTCTGTCATTCTCGCATAATTCTCAAATCAAAAATATATAAGAAGATGTAAATACTTATAGAAAAATTTAATATAAGAATCCGTAAATGTTCAAATAAGAATTAAAGTCTGGTTACATTGGTGGCCTGCGGTCCTTTTGCCCCATTCACAACTTCGAATTCAACAGCCTGGCCTTCCTCAAGGGACTTGAAACCTTCCATGTTCAGTCCGGAGTAGTGAACGAATACATCATTTCCCTCTTCATCAGAGATGAATCCGTATCCTTTCTGGTTGTTGAACCATTTAACCGTACCTTTATTCATTGTGGTACCTCCTTACTATATATGCATGCATAAATTGCATATTCTAAGACTATCATAGTTTAAGAAGCGTGTCAAATAAAATCGATTGACAAAGCGGGAGAAAAATCGACCGTCATGAAACCATCGGCGGAATCATAAACTGGATAATAACGGATTGAGGACAAAAGTATATTTTGAAACGGATTCTGTTTGTTAATGTTTTAATACTTTTTATGTTTGCAGGTATTTCTTACTGGTCGGAAGAAAAGCAGAAGATCGCAGCTGCTCTGGTGGAAAAAGAAGTCATACAGGATGCCGGAATGACACCGATATCAGGTTCGGAAAACGGGAAGACGGAAGAGGCGGAAAAGGCAAAAGAAGATTATATCCGCTGGGTAGACTTTGGAGTGTCAAAATTTGCCCTGACGGAAGCATATGAGTATGACAGGGATACATATGGAACAGATGCACATATCAGCTGGATCGATCTGCTGGCATATGCAGCGGCTTATACAGGCGGTGTATTTAATGATGACCGTACAGTCTGTGAGCATATGAAACAGCTGGAGGAAAGGGTTGCCGATGGAGAGAAATTTGAGAGAATTGTAAAGGATCTGGAATACTTTTCGTATTATCAGGAAGCGTATGGAGCAGTATTGGGAGGCATGGTTGGAGAATATGAGATCGAAGTTCCCGCACAGGACGGACGCAAAACATGGGAAAAGAGGTATGGACTGAAAGCATTCAGCCCCATTGCCAAAGGTTTTCCATACAGTGATTATGATGATTTTGGCGTATCCAGAAGTTACGGTTACAAAAGGAACCATCTGGGGCATGATATGCTTGGGCAGATCGGCACGCCGGTCATCGCAGTTGAATCCGGATATGTGGAAGCGCTTGGGTGGAATCAGTATGGAGGCTGGAGAATTGGAATCCGCAGCTTTGATAAAAAAAGATATTATTATTATGCACATTTAAGACAGGGTTTTCCCTATCAGCCGGATTTAAAAGAAGGCTCGGTAGTGCTTGCAGGAGATGTGATTGGATATATGGGACATACAGGTTACAGCACTACGGAAGATGTTAATAATATTGATCAGACTCATCTGCATTTCGGGCTGGAACTGATCTTTGATGAATCTCAGAAAGACGGAGATAATGAGATCTGGGTTGACTGCTACCAACTGGTAGGCTTCCTCTACCGGAATCAGTCGGAAGCGGCCAGAAATGACGAGACGAAAGAGTGGAGGAGGATTTATCAGATGAAAGATCCGGATGCGGAGGCATATGAACGTACGGCCGATTTTTCGATGTATCCGTGATGTGTAAAATCCGTTCATCCGGAAGTGCATTTTACGTTATACAAAAAGGACGGAGGAAACCCGCACAGTCCTCACTGAAAGGATAAATAAACATGCGGGCATGTTTACTTGCCTCACGGAGGTAAAAATGATAAACTGTGTACAGATAAACACAGGATGGAGGAAAAAATGTTTCATGAATGTCATGCCCATATGATTATGGACGGAGTCAATTATAAAGAAGCGGTGGCATTGCATAAAACAGGGGTCTGTGAGGAAGTTGTGCGCAGGCATCTAAAAGAATGCCAGGAGGCGGGAATTACGTTTGTAAGGGACGGCGGGGATGCCAGGGAGGTATCCAAAAGAGCGAGAGAGCTGGCGCCGGAATACGGGATTGAATACCGCACGCCAATTTTTGCGCTTCATAAAAGAGGGCATTACGGCGGAATTGTCGGCCATCCTTTTGATACCTGGAAAGATTACCAAAGACTGGTAAAAAGGGCAAAGGAAGAAGGGGCGGACTTTGTTAAGATTATGGTCAGCGGTCTTCTGGATTTTGCTCATGCAGGGACGCTTACGGAGGAAGGACTGGACGCCGGGGAGATACGGAGTATGATCGATATTGCACATGATGCAGGGATGGCGGTTATGGCGCACTGCAACGGTGACAGAACCTGTTTTTACACACTGGAGGCAGGGGTGGACAGCCTGGAACACGGATTTTTTATGGAGGATGAGACGCTGCACCTTCTTGCAGAAAAAAAGACACCATGGATTCCGACCTTCGCTCCGGTAGGAAATCTGCTTGGATGCGGTCGTTTTCCGGATGAGGAAGTACAGAAAAATCTGGATATGCAGAGACGCCGGGTAGAAAAGGCTGTTTCTCTTCATGCATGCATTGGACTTGGAAGTGACGCCGGAGCTTATCTGGTCCCCCATGGGAAGGGAACCAGAGATGAATATTGTTATCTGAAAGAGGCCGGTGTGTCGGATGATATGCTGCGGCAGACAGAAGAATTCATTTGGAGAATCTTCAGAAAACCGTCTGTTTAATTGGAAAAAAGAGCAGGAAGGTCGGAAAACTTCTGTATAACATAATCCGGATTATTCACTTTACCGAAGCCATAGGCAGCATGACAGAAAGGAATGCCGGCCTGTATGGCGGCGATATGGTCGCTTTCGATATCACCTATATAGACAGGTTTTTTTAGTTGGTTGCGTTCCATAACCAGTCGGATGTTCGGGCCCTTGTTAAGACCGGTATTTCCCGGACATTCAAAATCTGTAATACAGGGGCCGAGGCCTGTCTTTTCCAGAAAAAGTTCAATATATCCGGACTGACAGTTGCTGACGATAAAAAGAGGGAAGGCATCAGAGAGCTGTCGTATCGTATCCGCAACTTCCGGGTAGAGCAGATCCTGCCGGGTGGCAGATAAAAATGCATGTTCCTGATCACAGCAGTTATCCATCAGTGCATAACGTTCTTTTTCTGGCAGAAGCGGAAATGAGATATCCGCAATCTCGTTCATGGGGTGGCCGAAAAGCTGTGTCAGCCGATGGGGTGTGAAACGGAAAGCAATATCAGGTACTGCCTCAAGAGCTTTGTTCCAGGCATCTGCCACAACAGGGGTAGAATCCCAGAGGGTACCGTCGATATCAAAGATAATGCTGTCTGGTCTCATAAATAATAGGTTTCCTTTCTGTGATTAATACAGTAACTGTTGTTTTAATTTTAGGGGAAATGAGAAGAAAAATCAAGGAGTTGTGACTTTAAATGTTGAAGCAGATTGTAAAACCACTGCTTTCATGGTATGATGGACATGCCCGTGTTCTTCCATGGCGGGAGGACAGCAGTCCTTACAGAGTATGGGTGTCGGAAATCATGCTGCAGCAGACCCGGGTGGAGGCAGTGAAGCCGTATTTTGAACGATTTCTTGAGGCTCTTCCGGATATACAGAGTCTTTCTGAATGTCAGGAAGATGTTCTTTTGAAACTGTGGGAGGGCCTCGGTTACTATAATCGGGCCAGAAATATGCAGAAGGCGGCCCGGATCATTGTGGAGGAATACAAAGGGATTTTTCCTGCAGAATATGAAAAAATACTTGCGCTTCCGGGTATTGGGCGTTATACGGCGGGAGCAATCGGCTCGATTGCCTTTGGTATCCGGATGCCGGCTGTGGACGGGAATGTTCTTCGGGTTTTATCCAGAGTAAAGGCGAGTTATGAGGACATACTGAAATCATCCGTGAAGACCATGCTGGAGCAGGAAGTTCAGAAAATCATACCGGAAGACCGTACCGGAGATTTTAATCAGGCGCTGATTGAACTGGGCGCGATTGTCTGTGTGCCAAACGGCAGGGCGAAATGTGAGGAGTGCCCGCTTGCTTTTTGCTGTCAGGCGAAAGCGAAGGGCATAGTGGAAGAACTCCCAAAGAAGAAATCAAAGAAAGAGCGCCGTGTGGAGGAAAGGACGGTGCTTATCCTGAAGGAAGGGAACCGGGTTGCCATAAGGAAACGTCCGTCAAAAGGGCTGTTGGCGGGGCTTTATGAGCTTCCGAATCTGACCGGATATCTGAGTGAGAAAGAAACGCTGGATCAAGTCCGCCGCTGGGGGCTGTCTCCTCTTCGTATCCTGCCGCTTGCAGGAGCAAAGCATATTTTCAGTCATGTGGAATGGCGGATGACGGGATATGCAGTCAGCCTTGAGGAGACAGAGCATATGGATCAGGACGGACTGTTTTTTATCGATTCGGAAGAGACAGAAGAAAAGTATCCGATTCCTGCCGCTTTTGCGGCATATGCAAAATATATGGATATTGCACTGGGACAGGAGAAATACGAAGAAAGGCAGAAAGATGTTGGATAGTGTGATTATTGGAGCCGGCGTTGCCGGAAGCGTGGCGGCGAGAGAACTGGCGGAAGCAGGTAAAAAAGTGCTGGTGCTGGAGCAGAGAAATCATATCGGCGGAAACTGTTATGATGAAAAAGACGAACATGGGATCCTGATTCACAAATATGGTCCCCATATTTTTCACACAAAGGAAAAACGGGCATATGATTATCTGTCCCGCTTTACCGACTGGTACGCGTTTGGTCATGAGGTGGTGGCAAATGTGCACGGAACTTTGATTCCGGTGCCGTTTAACCTGAATACGCTTCATATGGTGTATGATCAGGAAAAGGCAGATGCATTGGAGCGGAAACTGGTAGATGCCTTCGGCATGGAGTCAAGAGTGCCGATTCTGAAACTGAGGGAGCATGAGGATCCGGATATCCGTGAGATTGCAGACTATGTATATGAGAATATCTTTCTTCATTATACGATGAAGCAGTGGGGGCAGACGCCGGAAGAGATTGATCCGGCAGTCACCGGGCGGGTACCGGTGCTGATCTCCTATGATAACCGGTATTTTCAGGAACCTTATCAGGGAATGCCGCTTAAAGGGTATACAGCAATGTTTGAGGCTATGCTGGATCATCCGTCCATCCGGGTAAAGACCGGTGTGGATGCCCGGAACAGGCTGGAGTTTACAGAAGACCGGGTGCTGTTTGACGGGGAGGTGTTTGCCGGTGACGTAATCTATACCGGACCGCTGGATGAACTTTTTGACTGCCGGTTCGGACGGCTTCCGTACCGTTCCCTGAATTTTGATTTTGAATATATGGATCAGGAGGATTATCAGGGGCACAGCGTGGTAAACTATACGGTAAGCGAGAATTTTACGCGTATTACGGAGTTCAAATATCTGACCGGTCAGAAAGCGCCGGGGACGACGATCGTACGGGAATATCCGTTTGCCTATACGGGAGCGGAGGGAGAGATTCCCTATTATTCCATTGCCGGTGAGGAGAATCAGAAGTTGTATGAAAAGTACCGGGAGCTGCTTTCGGGGATTCCAAACGTATATCTTCTGGGACGTCTGGCGGAATATAAATATTATAATATCGATGCCATGGTGATGAAAGCGCTGGAGCTGACGGATGGGATCGGCTGACAAAACGACAGGATAAGGAGTGTACGATGAAATTATTATCAATAGCAATTCCATGTTATAATTCAGAAGCGTATATGAGACACTGCATAGAGACACTGCTTCCAGGCGGCGAGGAAGTGGAGATTATCATTGTGGATGACGGATCAACGAAGGATCAGACTGCAGAGATTGCCGATGAATATGCGGCAAAATATCCGTCAATTGTGAAAGCGGTTCATCAGGAAAACGGAGGTCATGGAGAAGCAGTCAATACCGGACTCAAAAATGCCACGGGTCTGTATTTCAAAGTGGTGGACAGCGATGACTGGGTGGATGCCCAGAGCTATCAGAAAGTGCTTGCCAAACTTGCGGAACTGGTGCATGAGGGCGATATGATTGACATGATGATCTGCAATTATGTTTATGAGAAGCAGGGGGCAAAACGGAAAAAGACTATCCGCTATACGACGGCATTTCCTCAGGATCAGATTTTCACATGGAGTGATGTGAAACGTTTCCATCTTGGACAGTATATTCTGATGCATTCAGTAATCTATCGTACCCGTATGCTGCAAAACTGCGGTTTGGAGCTTCCAAAACACACATTTTATGTGGACAATATCTTCGTATATTATCCTCTGCCTTATGTAAAAACGATGTATTATATGGATACAGATCTGTACCGGTATTTTATCGGCAGGTCGGATCAGTCCGTCAATGAGCAGGTGATGATCGGACGGGTGGATCAGCAGATTAAGGTCAATAAGATAATGATTGACCAGTATGATTTGAAAACCATACAGAATCCCAAACTTCGGAAATATATGGTCAGCTATCTGGACATCATGATGACGGTTTCCTCAATCATGTTGATTCGTTCCGGTACACAGGAGAGTCTGCAAAAGAAAAAAGACCTGTGGCAGTACCTTAAGAAAAAGGATGCAGGTCTTTTCTATAAATTATATTTCGGCATCTTTGGCCGGGCCATGAATCTTCCTGGGAAAGGCGGGAGAAAGGTCTCGGTGATCGCGTACAAACTTGCCAACAAGGTCATGGGCTTTAACTAAGAAGCCGGATTCATAGACAAACTGATTCATGGCAGCAGCCAGCGTAATTCCCAGGATGACATCCACACAGGAATGCTGCTTTAAAAACATAGTGGACAGGATGATGGATATGCATAGAATACATGAACATCGGACTGTCCATTTTTTATGCCGGAAATTCGGCAGGTGCAGAATTGCCATATGTGCGGCAATGGAATTGAACACATGGATACTTGGAAGAATATTGGTGGAAGTATCAGCCCAGTATAAAAAGCATACCATGCGGATGAAAATATTGTCCCGTTCAAATTCCGCAGGGCGGAGCAGGTGTCCGTTGGGGTAGAACGTGGATACGACCAGAAACAGAGTCATACCTGCATAGAGGAAGACAGTGTAGCGGTAGAAATTCTGCCGGTCCCTGAAGAAGAGCCAGATAAAAACGGCGGCAATATATGCGAACCACAGAAAATAGGGGATGACAAAGTATTCACAGAACGGGATATAGTCGTCCAATGGAAAGTGGATCACATGGTAGGGCTGGCTGGCGCGGCCTTCCAGCCAGATAAACCAGGAAATATACACTGCGAAATACAGGATTGTCCACGTATGCGGATATTTTTTTAAAAATGTTTTGTACCTTTTCACCTTAGATTCCTCCAGATATACCCGATAAATTGTAATTAATCTTCGCTAATGATAGCATATGTATTTTTTGAAAACAATAGCAGAAAAAACAAAGAATTCTTAAGAAAATCTGAAAATATGAAGAAAATGTAAGGAAAGAAGACAGTGTCTGACAACAACTGTCTTGTCAGATGTAAAGAAAGAGTGTATAATCTTCCTGAAATCAAAACATGCTGCCTGCAGGATACCGGAAAAAAAAGCAGTTTTATGAGTCTGCAGGTTGTCGGATGATGTCTGTGAGGCGGCAGAATCTACGATTCCGGGAGGAAATATTATGACTGTAACAGAACAGATTCAGGCACTGAAGAAAGAAAAGAACGCTGTGATTCTGGCACACTATTATGTGCCGGGTGAAGTGCAGGAGGTTGCCGATTATATTGGAGATTCCTTTTATCTAAGTAAAGCAGCTGCGAAAACCAAAGCGGATGTTCTGGTTTTCTGCGGCGTATCTTTTATGGGAGAGAGCGCAAGGATTCTGAATCCGGATAAAACGGTGCTTATGCCGGATGCGCAGGCAGACTGTCCCATGGCGCATATGGCGGATATTGAGAGAATCCGCGGACTGAAAAGTCAGTATGAAGATCTGGCGGTGGTCTGCTATATCAATTCTACGGCTGAGCTGAAGACATATGCGGATGTGTGCGTGACTTCTGCGAATGCTCTGAAAATTGTGAAGGCGCTTCCTCAAAAAAATATTCTGTTTATTCCGGATGAAAATCTGGGAAGATATATTGCATCAAAGCTTCCGGAAAAACATTTTATTTTTAATGACGGACGGTGTCCAGTCCATGCATGCCTGGCAAAAGAAGAAGTAGAACAGGCTAAAAAAGAACATCCGGGAGCAGAAGTACTGGTTCATCCGGAATGTGTGCCGGAGGTGCTTGCACTTGCCGATTATATTGGGAGCACTTCCGGTATTATCCGTTACGCGGGAGAGAGCAGCTGCGGTTCTTTTATTATCTGCACGGAAGAAGGGGTTCTTCATGAATTGAAAAAACAGAATCCAAAGAAAACGTTCTATATGGCGGGAGACGGTTTTCAGTGTCCGGATATGAAACGTGTTACGTTGGATAAAGTGCTGAAGGTGTTGAAGGAAGGCAGTAATCAGGTAGAGGTAGATCCGGAATTGTCCAAAGCTTCCATGCGCCCTCTGGAACGGATGCTGGAACTTGCCAGATAAATGTGCGTCTGCAGTGGAGGAGATGGACTGTGAAAACGGATATTGTAATTGTAGGATGCGGCGTGGCAGGATTGTATGCGGCGCTGAATCTGCCGAAAGAGAAACAGGTTTTGATTATTACCAAGTCGGATGCCCAAAGCAGTGATTCTTATCTGGCACAGGGCGGCATCTGCGTTCTTAGAGATGAAGAGGATTATACTTCTTTTTTTGAAGATACCCTGAAAGCCGGACATTATGAGAATAACAGAGAGTCTGTAGATATTATGATTCGTTCTTCCAGAGAGGTCATTGAAGAACTGATATCTTATGGAGTGGACTTTGAACAGAAGGACGGAGAACTTCTGTATACACGGGAAGGAGCTCACAGCCGAAGCCGTATTCTCTATCATGAGGACATTACGGGAGAGGAAATTACCAGAAAGCTGCTTTCCCGTGTGAAAAAGATGGAAAATATTACGATAATGGAATATACTACAATGGTGGACCTTCTGGTGGCGGATCATGCCTGCCTTGGAATAATAGCCAGAGACAGGGCCGGGAAGGCATTTCCCATACAGGCGGACGGGACACTGCTGGCCTGCGGAGGGATCGGGGGGCTGTATGTTCATTCTACGAATTTTCCTCATCTGACAGGAGATGGACTGGCCGTATGCCTGTTGCATCAGGTGGAACTGCTGCATGTGGATTATGTGCAGATTCATCCTACCACGTTATATACCAGGAAGCCGGGCAGGCGCTTTCTGATCTCGGAATCGGTTCGGGGAGAAGGGGCCTGTCT
>Ga0137306_104039_pt1 | contig 10368 bp, 13 predicted proteins | sample Inofroosms_March_FD_97187 | JGI IMG/M metagenome (GOLD analysis project Ga0137306, IMG submission 97187) | Mouse cecal microbial communities from Vienna, Austria - N-Acetylneuraminic and N-Acetylglucosamine D2O microcosms_March | ecosystem: Host-associated > Mammals > Digestive system > Large... | reverse complement strand
TTTCTTTTCCTCTCTCTCCATTATATGTTGCGCTTTTTGGGTTTGAAGAGAATAATACTTATCATCAAGATAACCACAAACATATTTATTTGTATTCTTTTTCCAATCTTTAATATATCCCACTTTATCAAAAGCGTCAGCTATTTTGTTCCACCCTTCATCCTGGTCGATATATTGGAACCTAAAAAGTAAAGGGGGTGTTATATTAAACTCTTTCCCCTCTTTTAAAATACACGGCATTTTAACTCCAAAAATATCCATTAAGGAATTGCTATATTTATGAAATTCATCTGATTCAATTATACATAAATATTCGCCTTTCGACTGCTCAAAAATTTGAAATTTTTTACCTTGCCGTATTATGACATATTGATTTTTCCCATATTGAAAAAAGATTAAATATGAAGATATAAGCTCTTTCCAATCCTTTTCTATTCTTTTAAGTTCACACCCAAAAGTATAAAAAATGCTTTTGATGATTGAAGATTTTCCAGTCTTATTCCCACCTAAAATAATATTCAATCCTTTTGAAAAAGGAACTTCTAATGAACGTGACTCACTCTGACTGATTACAATCAGTTTTTTTATTATCAGCCTTTTCATTTTTCTTTTCCTCCTCTCTTTTTCGCATATTTCTTATTAAAAGTCGATATTTTTGTTCTATCTCAAATTTCTTTGCTGAATCTTTGCTCATAATACAACACCTCTATTAATGTTCTATCTAATGATTGCGACGAAAGCCCTTGTTTTAACAACTCATGCATACATTCTTTCTCTAAAACACTTGCATCATAAAAATCCCCCATACATTCAATATATGTAGAAATAACCTTTCGTAATGTAATGACAATTTCTTGGTACTTAAAATCATTCACATTAAGCCACCTTGAATCATGTAATGTTTTTGCAGATTCAATACAATGCAATTCCTTATCCGTTAATCCTTGCGTTGATAAATAATTATAAAAATCTGTATAATTTCCCTTTTTGCTAATTGTTGAATTGATTTTATCATTTATTTTTGAAATTTCTATTCCTTTCTTATCCACTAAACTTTTGAAGCTAATAGGCGTTTTTATTTGTTCTGTACTCTTTTTTCTCACGTCATTTACCAGCTGTTGAAAAATAAGATGCGCCGTATCTGTTGGTATATTTTTATTTGCTAACTGGTCAAAAAACATACCTGATGTTTGCGTCGTATATGTTGATAATTGTAATTTAGATTTATGTACAAAAGTATTTTGAATAAATATATCAAATACACTATCAAAATTAGATGGTAATGAATCTACATATTCGTCCTTAATTCTTCCTTTAATCCTTTGATAGAGTTCATTATTTTCGACCGCAACTATTTTTCCATCTTCAATATATGACTGCCAAAGACGAACATCTTTATCATAATCGTTATTTGAAATGAAATAGCAATGTGAACATTCTACTCCAAAATTCAAAAAATTGTAATATATAAACCCTAAAAAGGATTTTTTATATCCTCCACTTTTCTTTTTTTCTCGTTTTGATAACTCCGCAACCGTCCAATCTGAAGAATCTTCTTTCGTCTTAATTTGATAAAATTGGTACTCTTCTTTCTCTGGTATAAATTCTGCCATATCGTCATGAAACTCACAAAACACAATACATTCTGCGTTATTTTCAAGTTGACCTATAATATGACACACAATCCAGTGAACTTGATACTCAAAACGATTATATGAACCAGAACCTGCCTGTTCCCTCTGTTCCAATTCAAGAACTTTACCCATTCTGTATCCCCCCTTTGTTCATCTGTTCCATTTCTGTTTGAAAGTCCAATTCTTCTTCCACTCTTCTTCATCCACTATCGCATCAAACACAGGCTCAATGAAAGTCTGAATCTCCGCAATTATTACCTCAAATTCAAGCGTAACATCTTTCATATTTTTCAAAAAATATCTCCACCGCTTCTGTATATCTTCATCTTCGGAAAGTGCCAGAATACGCTTAAAGCTATCTCTGTCATAAGGTGTTTCTCTTTTCTTCAATGTTTCAAAAATTGCCGCCCGCAGCTTCGCTCCCTCAAAATCGAATGTTCTTGCCAGATAATATATATCGTAAAAGTCTTTCATCCTGCCAGTCAATTCAAATCGCTGCAAGATAGCGTCAAATTTCTCTGCTATCGTACTTTCCAAAGAATAAGTTTTTATCACTGGCTTTTCAAAATCTGGAAGCTGTGTATTGATTCTCCTTTCCTCCGCTTTCGGCACAATAATATCTCCCACACCAATATCAACATTAAATGGCACACGGACATTTTTTATCTGACCGATAATTTGAGTGCTGATGCCGTGGTATTTCCTCTGTGGGGAAATTTCTTCAAATCCCTTTGCTGTCATGGAAACAAAGTCATTTCCTGTTGATGTCTCAATAATCTTACCAATCATACTTTTTACATCTTCTATGGAATTGGAAAATCCACGAAGCAGGAAATCAACATCTATCGTTGCGCGGCTTTCAAAATTAGTAAGCGTATAGATGAACAATCCGCCTTTCAGAATAAGATTGTCTTCATAACCAGATTTTGAAAGTTTCCGCAAAAATTCCTCCTGCATAAACAACTGCAAACACTGTTGATAGCTGATTCCAGAAATCTTAGCTTTGTTTTTCAATTTTGCAAGAACAGACGCCGCCTTATCTGTCATTACAACCACACTCCAATCAAATCCTTTACACGCTTTTGCACCCGCAAAGTCTTTGCGTACTGCATAAGGTTCGGAATATTTTTTTTCTGGTCTTTTACATAGCCTTGTACTGCCTTATTAAAAATCTCTTTATCCATCTTATTCATATTCCTCAGCACATCGCAAATGGTACGGTCACGGTCATAAATATGAACTTCTTGGAAGTCAATTTCTCCTTTTGTTTTTCCAATGAAAAGCAGCTCTGGCTCAACCCGATAAGCCTTAATGAAAGGATAATCTATATTTGTACGCTTTCTGGAAGTATTTTTGTCAATGGTAATATTCCATTCAGCGGGATTCCTGTCACTGTATCTATAATAGAAAAGGGCTGTTTCCATACAAAGAACTGCATCAGGGAACAGGCGGTTGACAATAACCACCTCACTCGTACCATAGTCATCCACCCAATGGTAACAGCCCCTTTTTATTCTTTCAATCAATCCTTGTTCCAGCATACGTTGAATATCTCTATAAAACAATTTTTCATTTGTAAGCTGTGCCGTTGTCATGACATAGCCATAATCAGAAAATATTTTGCTTAGTATTCTTATATCATTTTGTGTTAGCATTATTTCCTCCTTCTGACGCATTTACTGCGTCATTCAGGTAGATTTGGAAGTTTACTTCCAAACTTTCACCTCTGCACTAAAATACGCATAAATTTTTTATCGCTTGTGTGCTTTACTACATTATATCTATTCAACGCAAAAAAATCAAGCGAATCAAATCGAACAACTTCAAATCTTATACTTGTGTGCTTTACTACATAAAATCAGACCTACTTGTCCACAATAAAACAAATAGGTCTGACACAATTTAACCTGCTATATCAAATCTCGTTGAAGCAATGCCATATATAGTTATCGTTCTTTCCGTATCTCTAACTTCGATAGAATAAGGCTTCCCGACATTCCCCGCATCCTCATTTTCATCATACTTCTTTATCCTCTCAAATGTCGAAAAGCTATGTATCGGGAATCCCACCGTTTCATGCCCGTCCGAAAATACAATAAGTGGAACATTACCGCTGCTTCTCTGGGTACAGAAGAATTAGCCCACATGGAAATCATCTGTGCCATCGTCCACCAGCTTACCAGGGATCTCAACCCGGAGCAGATCGAAAAATCCGGCTTTGACAAATACTACGTGGACCACACCCTCGCCCTCTGGCCGCAGTCTGCAGGCGGCACCCCCTGGACGGCCACTTACTTCCAGTCCAAGGGCGACCCAATCACAGATCTGCATGAGGATATGGCAGCAGATGCTGCGAGCATGTAAAAACAACAGCCAGACTCAAAAATCCTTTACCGGACAGCAAAACTAAAAAAACACTGCTCATTCCGCATCCGGCAGCCTCAAAAATTCCAATAGATTTTGACTGGGACATCGCGGGTACCAGGAATCCGCCTGCCCACAGCAATATGATCAATCAGCTTTTCAACCATCTCCCTGTCCAGCTTCTCAACCTTAGTATACTGCTCAATAAGCTGGCGGCGGCTGTTTCCCCTCTGCTCATTTTCCCTGAGGGCAGCAAGCTGCTCCCCGGCTCCTTCCGCCAATCTCTCAAGCCGCTCCTTCTCGGCAGAAAAATCCCTGGAAAATTCCAGATATTCCCTTTCCGATATAATGCCCCTGACCTTATCCAGATAAAGTTCACGGATACAACCGGCATATTCGCCGGCCTTTTTCCGGTACGCGGCAGCATCTTTTTTCAGCCGCTGTTCCTTTTCCTCCAGGTTATGATGGAATTCAATCTTTTCCTCCAATTCATCCTGGTCAAGATATTCGTCAAAAAAACGATTGAGCGCAGAGACTACCGCCTGCGCAAGCCCCGTCACCGAGATAAAAGCGCCTGCGCAAGCCTCCTTTGACACATGACGGCTGGAGCAGGTAAGATAGCGCCGCCCGTCGGACATTTTACGGGAGCGCATGGTGCAGCCGCAGTTGATACAGCAGGCTTTGCGGGCAAACAGGCCGATCTCTCCGGTGGAGAAAGGTTTTGTCCTCTCCGCCATAAGTACCTGGACCTTATCCCACAATTCGCGGCTGATCACCGGCTCGTGGGTGCCTTCCACAACGTACCACTGCTCCTTCGGCCGCGGCCTGTTCTGCTTCGTCTTATAAGACACACTCCCGTACCTGCCCTGCACCATATTCCCGATATAGATCTCATTGCTCAGCATCCTGGAAATTGCGGAATAACTCCAGAGGGTGCTCTGCTTCTTTTCCGGCTGCCGGTACCTCAGCCCCTGCCGCCGTTTGTACTCGGTAGGATTCGGCACTCCCCGGTCGTTCAGCATCCGGGCGATCGCAGTCTTTCCATACCCCCGGGAAAATAAAGTGAACACTTCCCTGACGATTCCCGCCGCCTCCTCGTCAATGAGCAAATGTCCCTTCTGCCCGGGGTCTTTTTTATAGCCATATAATGCAAACGCCCCGATATGCAGCCCGTTTTTCCGGCGGTTTGTCAAAACGCTCTTGATATTTTCAGACATATCCTCCAGATACCACTCATTGACAAGACCGTTAATCTGCCGGGACTTTTTATTTCCCTTGTTGGCCGTATCTGCATGGTCAACGACACTGACAAAACGGACTCCCCATACCGGAAACAGACCGTGGATATATTTTTCCACAAGCTCCAGCTCGCGGGTAAAGCGGGACTGGGTCTTGCAGAGGACCACGTCTATTTTCCGCTGCTGCGCATCCGACAACAGTTTCTTAAATCCCGGGCGGTTCCGGTCCGCGCCCGCGTAATCATCGTCACTGTAAATTTGATAAATCTCCCAGCCCTGTTCCAATGCATACCGGATCAGCATGGACTTTTGATTCTGAATACTGCCCGAATCATCTGTCCCGGATTGCTTATTTTTGTCTTCTTCAGATAAACGGCAATAAATCCCTACCTTCAGCGCCATCAGCTGACAGCGGTACTCCCCTTATCCTTTTCATGCGGATTGGCCAGCCCGCCCCATCTTCTGGTAAATTCCTTCTTACGATTCTTTTCATTGCCGCTTTTGAAGATGTCTGCACAGATTACCTGTGTCTCTTTCATCATGCAATCACCTCTTTCTGCATTAACAGCCTATGCAGCAACGCTTGTACCTTATGTGATGACAAAAAGGTCTGAAAAGAAATCATCTTTCATCCACAGGAATAAGCCTGCCTATCCGGCCGACATAGCTGCAGATCAGGTCTGCGGCAGCCTCCTCGCCCACCGATGCGTCAATACACAGCTCGTAGCCATGGGGATCGTCCCATTCCTTCCCGGAAACACTTTTGTAGTAGGCGCCTCTGGCGGCATCAGACCGGGCAATGCTCTTTTTCGCCGCTTCCGGGCTGTCCCCATACATCTCCATTACCTTCTTCTCACGGTAGCTTTTGGGCGCATAGATAAAGATACGCACCACATCCGGATAATTTTGCAGCACATAATCAGCCGAGCGCCCGATGATGACGCAGGAGCCCGCATCCGCAATCCGGCGGATCGCCTTTTCCTGTGCGGCGATGGCACGCTTCACCGGGTCGGCCGTGAGGTAGAGTTCCTTCATAACGGCATTTTCATCGGAATTGATGCCGGAGATAAATTCCTCCGCCAGGCTGCTTTCCTGTGCAGCGACTGCCACCAGCTCTTTGTAATAGCAGGGAATGCCCAGCCGTGCGGCTGTTAGCTGGCCGATCCGTTTCCCGGCAGAGCCATGCTCCCTGGCAATCGTGATGATGGCTCCCTGCCGGGACGGCTGAATGACCGCCGCAGGCTCTCCGGCCTTAGTCCCGTGCCCTAATTCCTCCCATACCCGGACCATGACAGCCCCAGTAGCCAGTACAGCCAGTATATCCGCAATAGGTGCGGCCCAGAAAATGCCCGTAACGCCCATGGGAACCGGAATCAGCAAGGAAAAAACGATTAGCAGCACATCCCGCAGGACAGACAAAGGCGCGGCTGCCCTGGCCTTGCCGATAGACTGCAGAAAGATGGCGCAGACCTTCTGGGCGCAGGTGACCAGGATAAGGGAAAGGTAGATCCGCAGGCAGAGCACGGCGAAACCAAAGTAGACCGGGTCGTCCGCCGAGCCGAACATCCGGATAAATACGCCGGGAAGAGCCTCGAAGAAAATTGTGCAGGCCAGGCCCACGATCACCGTCCACCGGATCATCAACCGCAAAAGCTCCCTCACCCGGCCATAATTTTTTGCACCATAGTTATAACCCACGATCGGCTGCGCACCGGCGGCGATACCGATGGCAACGTTCAATACGATCTGGAAAAGCTTCATAATAACTACAAACGCCGCCAGAGGAATATCTGCACCATAGGGCGACCTGGCGCCGTACTTCACCAGCAGGATATGCCGCCTTATCCTCCGGCAGCACTTCAGAATAATACTCATCCACGCCAATCCTTGACGCAATAGTACGTGCCGTCCTCTCACTGTCCCCCGTCATCATAACGATCTTTTTAAAGCCCGCCTCTTTTAACGACGCGATAACCTCCCCGGCCTCCTCCCGCAATGGGTCTTCAATACAGATGACCGCGGCCAGCTTACCTTCAATCGCAAGATACAGGTGGGAATATTCCGCCGGAAGGCGCTCAAACATCTCCTGCATCCCCTCCGGCACCCGGCAGCGCTCATCCTCAAACACAAAATGATAGCTCCCGATGATCACCTTTCTGCCGTCCACCACAGAGGATATCCCATGAGCCACAATATACTCTACTTTAGAGTGCCTTTCTTCATGAACGATCCCCCGCTCCATGGCTGCCTGGACAACTGCCCTGGCCATAGAATGGGGAAAATGCTCTTCCAGACATGCCGCCAGCCCTAAAAGCCCATCCTCGCTTTCCGAAACAAATGGCACAATCTTTGCCACAACAGGATGCGCCTTCGTCACCGTCCCTGTCTTATCAAAAACAATCGTGTCCGCCTCTGCGATCCTTTCCAAATATTTCCCGCCTTTAACGGTAATCTGATGTGTACCCGCTTCCCTGATCGCCGACAATCCATGACAGCATTTTATTCTGTGCTGTCTGTTTCCTTGCATTCTTCATCCTCAGAACCGCTTTCATCCTCAAATTCCGTCTCTCCTGCAGCTCTCTCTTCATTAAGCTGCACAGCTTCCGCATAGACATCCTCCGCATTCTCCTGCACGCATGCAGCCGTCTTCAGGACACATTCCTTCGCCCGGAGCACCGCAGCCGTACAATGGGTATATACCTTTTTCGCATCCTTGCTGGATAAGATCTTAATGCCTGCCGTACCAAACAGCACCCCTGCTGCAAAAATCCCTGTTTTTTTCCCGTCAAGCTTACACAACACATCCATCATACCAATATTCCTCCCTCGTCTATTTATGATTGTAACCTGTGTAGAATACCATAACCATACAGATCACCGCAGCCCACGCCCAAAATCTGTGCTTTTTCATATGTAGCCCTCCTTTATCCTCCAATTATACTTTCTGGATCCCCTAATTTCCAATACATTCATCTTATTGACAAATTTTCTCATTAAAAGGTACTGCCGCTCACTCCGTGGCCAGCAGCACGAAAAATCCCGCCGGACGCCCGGGCTTAAGGATCATTCTTTAGGAATGGTTCCAGTGTAATGCTGACAATCTGCTGTTCATCCGCATATCCGCAGGCTCTCAGCCCTTCCAGGACAACCATGAAACAGCGCTGGGCAGAAAGGCAGAAAACAGTATGGTCATCCAGCTCGATGACACATGCATTTTTCCTGCCAGAATCCATGCAGCAGGAGATTTTATACATATTTTCCCTGCGGATCGCCCCTATTTCTTCCAGAAGGTTGATCATCCGGTATACGGTAGCCGCGCCTATACTGCTGTCCTCTTTTTTCGCCTTATAGTAGATCTCCTTGCAGCTGGCGCATTCCTCCTGTAAGATCACATCCAGAAGCATCTGCCTCTGCTTTGTGATCCTGTATTTCTTTTCCCTTAGCCGTTTAAGGATCAGCTCCTTTTTCATTTTTGTACTGCAGAAGCCCTCCGGCCTCTTTTTCTTCCTATATGCCATCCCTGCTCCCTCCCGCTAGTAGAAAAGCCTGAAAATCTAACGCAGTAGCGGGAAAATCAGACAAGTGATATGGCTGGTTCTTCTTTTCCCCTGATTTTCTTTATCGTATACTGCTCCCCCGTATCCATCATTGTCAGCGGCATCATTCGTTATTCTCTCTTCTTTCTTTTGCATAGTAAATCTCCTCTTTCAGTTAGTATATGCTAACCAAAAGAGGTTGTCAATTTCCTTATTGAGAAAAATTATCATTATAAAGCACTCCGTCCGGCTCATAAACCTTTGGCAGAGCAAGCGCGAACCCCACACCGAACACGATCTCCCTGACCATGGAGAGCATGGTTGAGGCATATGCTTTCCCCATTGCCTCCATATCTGTCTCCTTTCTCCTTAACTGGGCAAAAGCTAGTACTACGTTGCGTAATTAACAGTAACTTTTGCCCCTGTGCATAAAAGAAGCGCATAACCCTGGCTGCTGGATTTAGGCCAAAGGCTACACGCTGGATGCACTACACTATTTTTATCGAGAAAAAACGCATGGCAGGTAACTGGATTTACGCAGTATAAGCCACACATTCTTGTTTGTTATACATCTTTTGCAGGAAAAATTCAAAGGAAATTTTGCACAAAAGATTTTTCGGGGAACTCCTTCGATACTGTTCATGGGTCAGGAATGCGCACTAGTACAGCGAAAATTAAGTTTTGGACAGTTTGGCGCAGAATGTTTTCTGAGCGTGCTGCTTCACAAACGTAGGCGTAGCGATGGCTACGCCGAGACTTGGGGAGTAGTGCTATCAGGAAAATCAGCAGGCCAAACTGCCAATTCCTTAATATTCGCTGTACTAGCTGCGCATTCCGTAAGAACATGATCCAGGAGTGAGGGGCGGCTTTTGCGCAGCAAAACTCGGAATGCCGCCACGAATCGTTGCTATGAGCGGCTCCTGGGCCGTGAATAGTAACACCCCTATCACCGCACATTCCCATGGTGCCTGTGGCCATCACGGCGTCCATGCCCATGGCCGCCGTAATGACCGTGATGATGCCCGTGTTCGTGACCATTCCTATCCCCGCCGTAACGCTCTCTCCAATCCGCACAGACTCTTTCCAGCAGCGACAGCAATTGCCGGCTCTCCTCTTCCGAGAGACAGGAAAACATCTCTTCATGCCGTTCTTGGCGCTGCACCAGCGCTTTTGCTGCAAGCTCCCTGCCGCTTCCGGTCAGGAGGAGATCTGTTATCCTACGGTCGGCTTTATTCTTTGTGCGGACGATCAGTCCTGCATTCTCAAGCTTAGAAAGGATTTCACTGGCCGAGCCCGGCATGATTCCCAAACGCTCTGTCAGGTCCCTCTGCGTCATCCCTTCTGACTCATTCAGGATGATCAGGATACGCTTCTGGCTTGCTTTTCCCTCATACATCTGGCGCATCATATGACTTAAATCCCGCAGATTGATGATCAGCTTATCATTCCTGTCTGCGTTGTGGTCATACGCTGTACCTCTCTCATGGCCATGCTCTTTTGCATGCCGCTGCTTTTGAATGTTCCCGGTGCGGCCATATTCCTCCCCTCTGCCGCAACGCGGCTCACTTAGATCACAGTGCCTTTCGCATCCTGGGC
>Ga0137306_104037_pt1 | contig 10372 bp, 6 predicted proteins | sample Inofroosms_March_FD_97187 | JGI IMG/M metagenome (GOLD analysis project Ga0137306, IMG submission 97187) | Mouse cecal microbial communities from Vienna, Austria - N-Acetylneuraminic and N-Acetylglucosamine D2O microcosms_March | ecosystem: Host-associated > Mammals > Digestive system > Large... | reverse complement strand
CAGTGTAAGAGACTACCGCCTTCCTGGTAACAGGGAGGGCATATGTAAACCCCATCCGAAGCAAGACCGAGCAGAAGCGCTGACGCGGCCCGCCAGCTTCAGGTAGGTTGCTTGAGGCGGCTGGTAACAGCCGCCCTAGATAGATGATCATTCCAGACATAACCCGGCTTATAGTCCTGCTTGTGTTTTACATGTTAATAAAATATAAAGTTTCTCAATTTTTTCTGAAAACACGCAAAATCCCATTGACAGAAAAATGTTTCGAATATACCATAGTTGTGAATATGTAAAATTTAGTGAGAGATTCTAGCAGAATGTTGTTTGCATATGCAGATAGGAGTGTGGAAACATGAATGGTTTTCGTGAACGAATGACAAGATTTATGTATGGCAGATATGGGAATGACCAGTTATCCAGGTTTTATCTTGGACTGGCACTGGGATGCTTTGTTGTGTATGTATTTACGAGGCTGAACCTTGTCTATCTGGCAGGGCTTGCGCTGCTGGTATATGGTACGTACCGTTCCTTTTCCAGAGACATTACAAAAATGTCCGCGCAGAATCAGAAGTATTTAACATGGCGGTATCAAAAAGCCGTGAAGTTTCAGAATGCAAAAAAACACTGGGCGCAGAGGAAAGAGTACTGCTTCTTTAAATGCCCGAAATGCCGCCAGAAGGTCAGGGTGCCGCGCGGCAGGGGCAGGATTGCGATTACCTGTCCAAAGTGCAGTGCAGAATTTGTTAAAAAGAGCTGAAGCGTATGTTTGGATATATTAATGTAAATCGCGAAAAATTAAAACCGGAAGACGCCGGCATGTACCAGTCCTATTACTGCGGGCTCTGCCAGGTGCTCAAAGATGAATTTGGCAGAAAAGGGCAGATTCTGCTGAATTATGACATGACTTTTTTAATCGTGCTGCTGACAGGCTTATATGAGCTGGAAGACAAAGAGACGGAATTTATCTGTCCGCTGCATCCTGCCAGAAAGAGGCTGGCGCGGTGCAACGAGGCTACCAGCTATGCGGCAGCAATGAATGTCCTGCTGTCAGCGAAAAATTTTGAGGACGACTGGAAGGATAATCATTCAGTCGCAAAAAAGGCACTGCTTCAGATCTTTAAAAAAGATTATGAGAGGATCAGTATCAAGTATCCAAGGCAGGCGCTGGCGATAGAAGGATATCTGCGCAGGCTGGCACAGGCAGAGAAGATGAATGAGCCGAATGTGGATGCGGTGGCAGGCCTGACAGGCGAGATGCTCGGGGAGATCTTTGCATGGAAAAAAGAAGATATCTGGGCAGAAGAGCTGCGGTGCCTTGGATTTTATATGGGAAAATTCATCTATTTGATGGATGCCTATGAGGATATCGAAAAAGATCGAAAGAATAAGTGCTATAATGTATTGAAGCTGATGCAGAAGGAGACGGAGCAGGACTTTGAGACGTTTTCCAGCCTGATGCTGACGAGCATGATTTCAGAATGTGCGAAATCTTTTGAACGGCTGCCGATTCTGCTTCATGCAGAAATATGCCGCAATATTTTGTATTCCGGCGTATGGACCAGATATGAATATCTGCGCATGAAAAAGAAGGCAAAAGAAGAAAAGAAGAGCAGATCCATCGCGAAAATGGATGCGGAGAAAGCGGAAAAGGCCGAAAAAGCTGCCAGGGCTAAAAACGAAAAAGATAAAAAGAAAGAAAAAATACAAAAGAGCAGTAAAGTAAAAAAGAATCAAAAAGAAAAAAAGAATGAGACAGTAAACAATGAAGCCGTAGATCATAAATTGGTAAATAATGAGACGGCAGAGACTGAAACAGCGGAATATGAAGCGGCAGACAATCAAGCAGTAAATATGGAAGCCGCAAGGACTGAAGCCGCAGAATATGAAGCGGTAAACAATGAAGCAGTAATAACTGTTGAAACAGCAGGTCATGAAGCAGCAAAGACTGGGACAGCAGGTCATGAAGCAGCAAAGACTGGGACAGCAGGTTATGAATTGGTAAACAATGATGCTGCGAAGACTGAAACAGCAGAATATGAAGCGGCAGACAATTCAGCCGCGAAGACTAAAACAGCAGGCCATAAAGAATGAATACAAAAGGATGAACATGAGAATGAGATGAAAGACGATCCGCATGTTTGGACAGATGGACTGCGTTTACAAAAAAGATCAGATAAATGGCAACAATCCTGCAGGATTAAGAGTGTAAAAGAAAGTATAAAGGAAACTGCACAGCATGGGAAACCCTTATGACGTACTGGGCATCAGGCCCGGTGCAACGGATGAAGAAATAAAGAAAGCATATCGTGCCTTGAGCCGCAAATACCACCCAGATGCAAATATCAACAATCCAAACAGAGAGCAGGCTGAAGAGCGTTTTAAGGAAATACAGCAGGCATATAACCAGATTATGCAGGAAAAACAGCAGCAGAGCAGTTTTGGCGGATACGGCTCGTCCAGATATGGCAGTTCGTATGGCCGCAGGACGCAGGAAGAGCCTGAGATGCAGGCAGTGGTCAATTTTCTGGCAAACCGCTGCTATCAGGAGGCGCTGAATGTGCTGAACGGCATGCAGGAGCATAATGCGCGCTGGTATTATTATTGTGCGATTGCACATGCAGGGCTCGGCAACAATATGACAGCCTGCGAATATGCAGAGCAGGCTGTTTCGCTTGAGCCCAGCAACTTAGAGTACAGGCAGCTTATGCAGCAGCTGAATTTTGGCGGTGCATGGTACAGCAGCATGGGACAAAGCTATGGCAGGCCGTATGAGAATTTTGGCCGCTTCTGTATGTCAATGGTGCTTATGAATATGTGCTGTACCTGCTGCTGCGTATAGCAGGGCCATATGATTTTATGACAGCTCCTCGGAGCGGTTTAACAGGAAGACCGCGCATAAGGATGTCAGGACCTGGCTGGCCAGCATTCCATAGAGGTATGCCCGGATTCCATGTACAGGCACAAAGATCCAGATTACGGCAATGCGCAGCAGGCAGCCGCTTAAATTCAGGGCCAGTGTGGCAGTCGGATGGCCGAGTCCGTGCAGTATGCTGTTTAAAGTCGTAGATAAAAACATAAACGGACAGATAAAGCTGAGGGTACGGATGTACAGTCCTGCCAGCGTATTGGCAAACAGGTACTGCCCGATCAGAGAGTAAGTCAGCAGGAAAAATAAAGTACTTGCAAATCCCAGAACCAGACAGGATTCTATCGTACGCCGGATCGTACGTTGGATCAGGAGCTGGTTTTTTTGTGCTTTTGCCTGTGAGATTGACGGGAGCAGCATTACAGAGACGGAGTTGGTCAATACCGAAGGAAACAGGATCATCGGCATTGCCATGCCCGTCAGTATGCCGAAAATGCTCAGTGCATCTTCATTTGCGTACCCGTAAGATTTTAGGCAGATTGGAATCAGGATTGCTTCTGCACTGTTGATAAAATTGATCAGCACACGGTTTGCAGTCAGGGGCACTGAGAATGCAAAGAGACTGCGCATAGAGGCAAGCATATGCTGCGTGCACTTAGTAAACCGTATGACAGTCAGGGAAAAAAGTGCTCCGGCCAGCTCCCCGGCTACCATGCCCCATACAGCCATGGCCGCAGTAACTGAGCGTTCCTGTGTATGGCATATGCGGTAGATCAGGTATACACAGAGGACACGGCATACCTGTTCCAATAATTGTGAAACAGATGGTACGAATGTCTTCTGCAGGCCGTAATAGTAGCCGTTTATGCAGGAATGGACCGCGGCCAGGGGCAGTGAGAGCGATATGATCCTAAGCAGCGTGCCGCAGCGCGGTTCGTCCAGGACAGCGGCTGCGACGAGGTCGGAGCTGGTATATATGGCTGACGTGCATACAAGCGACAGGCTGACAGATAAAATCAGCCCCGCATACAGGTATACCTGCGGACAGCGTCCTGCACCGACTGCTTCTGCGGTGTATTTGGAGATGGCAGTCTGTATGCCGGCGCAGCAGCAGGCGATGCCGAGTGTAAATACCGGAAAAATAAGCTGGTAAATTCCCATTCCCTGCGCACCAATTGTATGGGAGAGGAATATTCTATAAAAGAAGCCTATGATTCTGCTGGCAAGTCCGGTGGCGGTTAACAGTGCCGTCCCAAGGAGCATAGGATGACGGGCGTATTTTTTAAAGGAAGACAGATGCGGCATAGATGAATCCTTTCAGTTACAAGTAGCTTCTTACTATATATACGGTAAAATATGGATATTATGCGCACTGCCGGCAAAAACGCCTGTAGCGGCCCGAAAAAGCAGACAGAGGGATTTTTATGGGAAACAGGAGGGAGAGCTATGATTTATCTGGATCATGCAGCTACAACGCCGATGGCGGGACAGGTGGCAGCAAGCATGCAGCCGTATTTTGCAGGCGATTATGGCAATGCATCTACGATCTATGAATTTGGAGAAAAGAGCAGGGAGGCGGTGGAGCATGCAAGGGGAATCGTTGCACGTTCGCTGCATGCGCAGCCTGACGAGATATATTTTACCGGTGGAGGCAGTGAGTCCGACAACTGGGCGCTGAAGGGGACGGCAGAGGCATATAAAAAGTATGGCAGGCATATTATTACGACGCAGATTGAGCACCATGCGGTACTGAATACATGCAGGTATCTGGAAGAACAGGGGTATGAGGTAACATATCTGCCGGTGGACAGCCAGGGGTTTGTAATGCTCCAGCAGCTGGAAGAGGCAGTCCGGCCGGATACGATACTGATTTCTGTGATGTTTGCAAATAATGAGATCGGCACGATAGAGCCGATTGCGCAGATCGGGCGTATAGCGAGACGGCATGGGGTTTTATTTCATACCGATGCGGTGCAGGCTTTTGCACAGGTGCCGATTGATGTGAATTTTTATCATATCGACCTGCTGAGTGCGAGCGGGCACAAATTTTACGGGCCGAAGGGAACGGGATTTTTGTATATCCGCGACGGGGTAAAGACGGCTTCGTTCATACATGGCGGCGGGCAGGAAAACGGGCGGCGAGCGGGTACGGAGAATGTACCGGGCATTGTGGGAATCGGGACAGCCGTAGAGCTGGCTATGCGGGAGATGTCTGGGCGGATTTACCGTGAGACGAGGCTGAGAGACTGGATGATACATGAGATTTCAAGACGCATTCCGGGTGCCTGGCTCAACGGCGACCGCTTTGCGCGCCTTCCGAATAATGTCAATTTCAGCTTTGAAGGCATCGAGGGAGAAACACTCCTTCTTTTGCTGGACGCAGAAGAGATCTGTGCTTCGGCTGCCTCCGCATGCTCGACAGGATCTTTGGAGCCGTCGCATGTGCTGACCGCCATCGGCAGGGAGCCTGAGCTGGCATCCGGCTCCCTGCGCATGACACTGGGAGAAGCAACGACACCGGAGGATATCAGAGCGGCGGTTGAGGCGGTAGAAGAAAATGTAAGGATGCTGCGTGATTCTATATAAATTATGAAAAAAAGCTGGCTAATTTGGCAGAACAATATTATAATGCATTCAGATAAAATAGAAAGCAGGGGACAGAATGCAATGACAAAACAAGAATTTTGCAATCTCATAAACAGCCGGATCGTTATTTTAGACGGTGCGACCGGCACAAATTTACAAAAGGCCGGGATGGGGACCAGTATCTGCCCGGAACAGTGGATACTGGAGCACCCGGATGTTATGAGGCAGCTCCAGCGTGATTATGTGGAGGCGGGGACAGATATCCTTTATGCGCCGACATTTACCGGCAGCCGGATCAAGCTGGCAGAATATGGGCTGGAGGACCGGTTGGATGATATAAATACAAGGCTTGTCCGGCTTTCAAAAGAAGCCGCAGGCGGCAGGGCGCTTGTGGCAGGTGATCTGACGATGACAGGGCGTCAGCTTTATCCGCTTGGCGACATGCAGTTTGAGGAGCTGGCAGATGTCTATAAGGAACAGGCAGGGGTGCTGTTTGAGGCAGGCGTAGACCTATTTGTTGTAGAGACGATGATGAGCCTGCAGGAAACACGTGCAGCGGTGCTGGCGATTCAGGAGACATGCAGCCTTCCGATTATGGCAAGCCTGACATTCGAAGCTGATCAAAGGACGCTGTTTGGAACAGACCCTGAGACAGCGGTAGTCGTGCTGCAGAGCCTGGGCGTAGATGCAGTCGGACTGAACTGCTCGACCGGGCCGCTGGAAATGATTGAAATTGTAGAAAAAATGCGTGCTTATGCCAATATTCCGATTCTGGCAAAGCCGAATGCGGGACTGCCGGAGCTGGAAAACGGACAGACGGTCTATAAGAGCACACCGGATGAATTTGCAGAGGCAGTAAGGCAGCTGGCACAGGCAGGAGCATCGATCGTAGGCGGCTGCTGCGGCACGACGCCTGCGCATATAAAAGCAGTCAAAGAAGCGGTAAGCGGCATGCCGCCGGCTTCGGTATGCAGCCGAAAGCGGCGTGTGCTTGCGTCCGAGCGCAGGGTAGTGGAAATTACACTGGACGGTGCATTTCAGGTAGTCGGAGAGCGCATTAATCCAACCGGAAAGAAAAAGCTGCAGGCACAGCTGCGGGAAGGTGAGCTGGAGCTTGTGCGGTCTATGGCCAGAGAGCAGGAGGAAAACGGGGCTTCGATTCTGGATATCAATATGGGCATGAACGGTATTGATGAAAAGCAGATGATGCTCGAATCCATTTACGAAGTGACTACGACAGTAGACTGCCCGCTGTGCATAGATTCGAGCTACGTAGAAGTCATTGAGGCGGCACTGCGGGTCTATCCGGGGCGTGCGCTGATCAATTCCATCTCGCTGGAAAAAGAAAAGTTTGAGCGCCTGCTGCCGGTTGCAAAGAAATATGGCGCGATGTTTATCCTGCTGCCGTTATCAGACAAAGGACTTCCTGAGTCATTGGAAGAAAAAAGAGAGATTGTGCATACGATATTGGATGAAGCGCTGCGGCAGGGCTTTGCAAAAGAGGATATAATCGTAGACGGGCTTGTGGCGACCGTAGGAGCCAATCCAGAGGCGGCGCTGGAATGTTTTGATACGATCAGGTACTGCAGCAGACAGCTGGGACTCGCGACAATCTGCGGGCTGTCTAATATTTCTTTCGGGCTGCCGGAACGGGCTTATGTAAATACTGCATTTTTAACGATGGCGATTGCACACGGCCTTACGATGGCAATTGCCAATCCGTCACAGGACCTGCTGATGAATGCAGCAGCGGCAACCGACCTGCTGATGCATAAACCGGGCAGCGATTTAAAATATATTAACCGCATGCTGAGCTATAAGCAAAACATTGAAAAGCAGGAACAGGAAAAACGCAGAAAAATACTGCAGGCAGGCGGTGCGGAAGCGCCGTCCGTCAGCCGGGTGCCTGCATCCGGTGCCGGTGATCCGTCCGTCAGCCGGAGCGCGGCAGGGCAGGACGATCAAATCATCAGCCCAGACAGCGGACAGGCTGCGGTAAAAAACAGCGATCTGTATCAGGCAGTACTGCATGGAGAAAAAAACAGCATTGTTAAATATGCCGAAGAGCGGATGGAGGCAGGACGAAAGCCGGAAGAAGTCATTAATGAATACCTCATACCTGCGATCAATGAAGTCGGGGAGCTGTTTAACCAGCAGAAATATTTTCTGCCGCAGCTGATTGCCAGTGCAAATGCCATGAAAGCCGCAATCGAATATCTGGAGCCTAAAATAGAGCGTTCAGCAGACAGCCGGCAGGAAACGACACTGGTGATTGCGACAGTGGAAGGGGATATTCATGATATAGGAAAGAACCTTGTTGTATTGATGCTTAGAAACTATGGATATCATGTCATTGACCTGGGAAAAGATGTTTCGGCTGAAACGATTGTAACAACGGCGATTCAGAAACAGGCAGAAGTCATCGGCCTGTCGGCATTAATGACGACTACAATGATGCGCATGCAGGATGTCGTAGCGCTTGCAAAGGAAAAAAATTATACAGGAAAAATTATAATCGGCGGTGCGGCCATTACGCCCGGCTTTGCAGAAGAAATCGGTGCAGACGGCTATTCAAAGGATGCCGCAGAATGTGTCAGGCTGGTGCAGCAGCTTCTATCTGACTGATTCAATAAAATATTTTGTCATGAATATATGCCAGCCGGACCGGCGGAGCGCAGGCTCCGTTTATCCGGCTGATTTTGCTGGGATGCCTATAATTTTGTTTCCCACATTTTTATAATATCTTCGCTGGCGTCTGTATCGATCTCGTCAACAGCCCCGCACAGCTGTGTGAACAATTCTTCCTGATCCTTTTTATACGAGTACAGTTTCATGGTTTCGACCGCTTCTTCCATCTGATCCATATCCAGATTCTCAAAAGCAAATCTCAGTATGGAAAAAAACTGCCTCAGATCATCAGATGTAGCCAGCGGCTTAGGCGTATCCGTATTTTTATCGGATTCTTCCGGGATATATTCACGCAGTATGCGGTCATAAGCCAGATATTGCTCCAGCATGCCTGGTGTGTGCTCATGGATTAAGGCTGCGTCCCGTTCGTTTCCGGCCTGTTCCATGCGGGCGGCAATTTCTGCCAGCTCGACAGCACCGATCTGTTTCGAGGCGCTTTTTAATGCGTGGACTTCGGTTGTATAGTTTTTCCAGTCCTCATCCTGCTCCAGACGGTGGATCAGGTCGGCTTTTTTGCGGATGACCTTATAATAGTCTTTTAATACTTCCCAGAACAGCTTTTCACTTCCCAGCAGCTTTAATGCACTGTCGGTATCCAGTGCATCGATCTGTATGGAAAGCGGCTGGAACGGGACGGCGGCACCGTTGTTCGGTTCTGACGGTAGTATTTTTTCTTTTGGCAGCCAGCGGCGCAGCACGGATAACAGTACAGGCAGTTCAATCGGCTTTGGCACAAAGTCATTCATGCCTTCTTTTAAAAACATCTTTTCTGCTCCGTCCACGGCGTTTGCAGACAGGGCGATAATCGGAACGTTGTTGTAGTTCGTATAAAAGCGGCGGATAATATGTGTCGCTTCTATTCCGTCGATTTCCGGCATCATATGATCCATTAAGATCAGGTCATAGCAGTGGCGGGCAACTTTTTCAATAGCGTCTTTTGCGCTTAATGCGGTATCGATCTGCATTTTTAACGGTTCCAACAATCCTACAGCGACCGTCAGGTTGACTGAATTATCGTCTACAATCAGTATCTGCGCATTTGGAGCGATATAATCAAATGTATTTTCTTTGTCCTCAGACTGATTTGGGTCAATATACGGCTCATTATTCAGTATGCTGGCGATATCAGCCGCATAGAGAGGTTTTTTTACAACAATCAGGTTTGGAATGTCCAGTTTTAGTGTTGTTTTAAAATTGACCAATAGTACGGCGGTGATCTCCGGGTGGCTGCGGATATAAAATTCCACTTCATTTGTAAAGAGCGCATGCTCGATAAAGAGGAAATTGATGTTATATTTTTTACCCTGCGTCAGCTCTTTCGGTGTCTGAAGCGGTATATAGTCAATTCCCAGCCGTTCTATGGATGTGACAAGCTGGCTTGATACGTAATGGTTGTGGAGCAGGCCGGCCGTATGGAGATTCTTTTGGTTTTTTACGATTATGCAAGGGTCAGCCTTTATGATTTTCTGCGGCAGTGTAAAGGAAAAGCAGCTGCCGGCTCCATATTCGCTTTCTACCTGGATGTCGCCGTTCATCAGTGTCAGAAACTGCTTTGTAATAGCAAGGCCGAGTCCGGTTCCTTCGATATTTTTTGTTTTCCGCTCGTTGACACGTTCAAAAGCGTTAAACAGCTTGCCGATATCCTCTTTACGTATGCCGCTGCCGGTATCCTGCACGGATACATGCAGCATGATGTTTTCAGCATCGATGGTTTCAAACTCGATCTTCAGCATGATCTGGCCGTATTGTGTAAATTTTACTGCATTATTTGTCAGGTTTAGTATGATCTGGATAATACGGATCTGATCACCGTATAGTATAGTCGGCAGATCTGGTGCGATATCTACGACAAATTCGATGTCTTTATTGTCTATGCGGGTCATGATGGCGTTGACAACCTCGCTGACCAGGGTAACTGGATGGTATTCTGTCTTGTGTATATTAATGGTTCCGGATTCGATTTTGGAAAAATCCAGTATGTCGTTGATAATGGTCAGAAGCGTCTGCCCGGAGGACTTGATCTGGATGATATACTCGTAGGCAGCCGGCGGCAGCGGTTCACGCATAGCCATTTCTGACATGCCGATAATCGCATTCATCGGCGTACGGATCTCATGGCTCATATTGGCCAGAAAATCTGATTTTGACTGCGTGGCCTGTTCCAGCTCCATATTTGACTGCAGGATCTTAAAGCGGCTGTATCCAATGCGGGATATCACATTGGACAGTGTATAC
>Ga0137306_104033_pt1 | contig 10377 bp, 5 predicted proteins | sample Inofroosms_March_FD_97187 | JGI IMG/M metagenome (GOLD analysis project Ga0137306, IMG submission 97187) | Mouse cecal microbial communities from Vienna, Austria - N-Acetylneuraminic and N-Acetylglucosamine D2O microcosms_March | ecosystem: Host-associated > Mammals > Digestive system > Large... | reverse complement strand
GTTTGTCCGTCTGAAAGAAGTGGTGGGGCTCACTCCCAACGAGTTTACTTTAAAACTGAAATTGGAAGAAGCGTTGCGGATGTTACAGGAAGCTCCTCAATATAATATATCGGAGATATCGTATCAACTGGGATTTACTTCTCCCCGTTACTTCAGTCGATGCTTCAAGGACTTTTACGGAGTGTCTCCATTGGCTTATCGAAAGGAACCTTCTAATGGGAAGGAAGCGGATCTGAATTAGTAAAGTTGGTAATAATTAATCTTATGCATTTACATTGTTTTTCTTTTGAAATGTAAAAGATTTTATCTTGGGATGTAATGGACGTTTTCCTTATAGTAACGGCCTTTACCTTGGTATGTAACAGACGTTTCCCGGTGGGGTGACGGAGGTTACGCTGTAAGGTAACGGAAGCTACGTCGTAGGATAATGGATCATACTACTTAGGGTGGGAGAGACTATCATGTTTGTTTTGTAGAGGATAGGGGTAAAAAACGTCCAAAGTGTGACACAGATTGTCCGAAATACAATTAGTGCACATGTATCATATATACAGGGAAAGTATAAGTCTGAGAATTGGGCTTAATTTGTGCTGTGCTTATCGAGGTCTTTTCATCGTAAGTGTAAAGTTTATAAATATCAATCAAAATCTTTTTTATGAGAAACAAAGTATGGTTACTTGTGTTGGCTTTATTGGTCGTGCACTCAGGCAGGGCTTGGGGGGATGAAAGTCATTCCCGGTCAACAGCTATTACAGAGCAAACTAAGAAGAAAGTAGTGAAGGGTGTTGTACTGGACGATATGGGTCCGGTTATCGGTGCTACTGTATTTGTGAAAGGAACCCAGAATGGTATGGCAACCAATCTGGATGGAGAATTTACGTTGACGGTTCCGATTGGAGCTACCATTGTGGTTTCATTTATAGGCTACGAAGATAGAGAGATTGTCTATAAAGGTGAACCGGAGTTGAAGGTCATACTGACCGAAAATGTTACTAGTTTGGAAGAAGTGCAGGTTATTGCTTATGGTACTACTAAGAAAGTAACAGTCACAGGAGCACTCTCTTCGGTGAAATCAGAGGAAATCATGAAATCTCCTGTGGGAAGTATTGCTAATGCATTGAGTGGAAAAGTTCCCGGATTATCCAGTGTGCAGTCCAGTGGACAGCCTGGTGCCGACGATGCTACAATTTATGTGCGTGGTGTAGGTTCGTTGACTGAAGGATTGTCTGCTCCTTTGATGCTTGTAGATGGGGTGGAACGCTCGTTCTATCAGTTGGATCCGAACGAAATAGAAGATATTACGGTCTTGAAGGACGCATCGGCAACTGCCGTGTTTGGTGTGCGCGGTGCGAATGGTGTTGTTTTGGTTACTACCAAACGTGGACAGGAAGGTAAAGCTAAGATTAGTTTTTCTACCAGTATGGCACTTCAGTTACCTACTCGCATACCGGAGTTTGCTAACAGTTATGATTACGCAACCACTTATAATAATGCTCAGCTACGTGATGGAGTGTCAGAAAAAAATCTGGCATTTTCACCGGAAATGCTGGAAGCATTCCGCACGCATAGTAACCCGATGATTTATTCGGATACTGATTGGACTGATATGCTGATAAGGAAAACAGCGGTACAGACCCAGCATAATTTCAATATTTCAGGTGGTTCAAAGCGTGTCCGCTATTTTGCGTCGCTGGGTGTATTCACTCAGGACGGACTTTTTAAAACATTTGATACACACGGACACAAGACAGGTTTTAAATACAACCGTTACAACTACCGTGTGAACATGGATGTGGATGTAACTAAAACCACTTCCATGAAAATCAATCTGGGAGGTCGTCTGACTGACAAGCGTGAACCAAATTACAATAACGGTACAGCCACAAATGTCAAGAGCTTGTTCAGGGACATATATTGGACTCCTCCTTTTGCAGGACCGGGTATTGTGGATGGAAAGTGGGTTACCGTTAATGCGCAGACATTCGGAAAATTCGGTACAGTGTATGATGCATTGAATTCTTACTACGGAAAAGGCTTCAATACGTATGACAATAATGTGGTGAACTTTGACTTTGTGCTTGATCAGAAACTTGATTTCCTCACAAAGGGGTTGAAAGCTCATGTGAAAGGCGCTTATAATAGTGGTGTGAGTATAACTAAACGTCGTGAAGGCCGTGCTGACCGTTATGAGGCTTTTCTTGGAGAAGGAAATGAAGTCTTGCTGAAGAAAAACCAGGAGATGCAAACGCTGGGGTATAGTGATGAGAAATATGGCCAGTCCCGTGACTGGTATTTAGAGGCGGCCGTGAATTATCAGAGAAAGTTCGGATCTCATAATGTGTCTGCTTTGTTTATGTATAATCAAAACATGAAATACTACTATTCGACTAAATTTCAGGGTATTCCACGTAGTTATGTCGGTTTGGTAGGGCGTGCCACCTATGACTATAAAACTCGCTATCTGGCAGATTTCAGCATTGGATATAATGGTTCCGAGAATTTTGCGGAAGGCAGTCGCTTCGGTCTCTTTCCCGCAGGTTCTGTCGGATGGATAATTTCGGAAGAGCCGTTCATGAAATCTTTAAAACCATATATCAGTTATCTGAAACTACGTGGCTCGTATGGTATTGTCGGTAATGATATTGTTTCTGACGGTTCTAGGTTCCTGTATCTTCCCGATGCTTATACAATCAGTACTGAAAAATACGGTTTCGGTTCAATAGTTAACAATATATTGGTCGGAGCTAAAGAATCGAGGATTGGCAATCCGAACGTAACTTGGGAAACGGCTGCCAAACAGAATTATGGTATTGATCTGCACTTTTTTGACAGTCGCCTGAAAACGTCTTTCGATTACTTTATCGAACACCGCAAAGACATCTTGATATCCCGTAATATCAATCCCGGTTATCTGGCCATAAGTTTGCCTATCGTGAATATGGGTAAAGTTGATAATAAAGGTTTCGAGGTGACGGCTCGTTGGGAAGATCAGATACAGAATGTCAGATATCATATCGGAACCAATTGGGGGTATGCCAAGAACAAGATTGTGTTCAATGATGAAATTCCTCAGCCTTATGAATGGATGCGCAAGACAGGACGTCCCGTGGGACAACAGTTCGGATATATATATGACGGTTTCTTTACGGAAGAGGAAGCGGCAAACTATGCTTCGTTGAAAGGACAGGAGGGAGGTATACCGGATCATGGCGAAGGATTTACTCCTTTGGCCGGTGATGTGAAGTATAAGGATTTGAACGGAGACCATAAAATTGACAATAATGATGTTTCTGCCATTGGTAATCCTATTTATCCATTGCTTACGGGGAATCTGTCAATGGGTTTCTCTTGGAAAGGGTTGGATTTTAGTATGACGTGGGCGGGTGCATTCAAGACTTCCCGTTTGATTGCGGACTTTTACCGGTATCCGTTTGGAAGTACTAATAATCGCTCTCTGCTGAAGTACATGATAGATGATGCTTGGACACCGGAGAAGGGAAATTCTGCAAAGGCACCGGCTATTTCGTTGACAAACAGTAAACCGAACAATTATAAAGATTCTGATTTATGGTTGCGTGACGCTTCTTATGTTCGTCTGAAAAACTTGGAAGTAGGTTATTCTTTCCCTCAAAGTCTTTTGACTAAGATTCATCTGAGCTCCTTGCGCATCTCTCTTTCCGGTTATAACCTGTTGACGTTTGATGCATTAGGTTTCAGTGACCCCGAAAGTAATCCTAGCGGAGACACCTATCCGTTGGTGAAAGTTATAAACTTTGGATTAAAGGTTGGATTTTAACGCTTAAATAAAAGAAATGATATGAAGAATATAAAAAAACATTTTCATGCTATTGTGTTGCTACTGGGATTGCTGATTTCCACCAACGCGTGCGAGGACTTGGCTTTCGGAGATAAGTTCCTGCAAAAGCCACCCAGTACAGACGTTACGATCGATACGGTCTTTTCTACAGCTGAGTATGCTCGCAGGGTTTTGTGGTACAGTTATCGGTATTTACCGATGGGACTCGAAACGTCGAATAGCTATTGGAATACAATGTGGTTAGGAAATATTGAAGGACTGACGGATTTGAATCAGGATTATCTGGGATATTCCGGGGTGAATAAAGTCTATTATGCCGGTAACTATAATGCCGGTACGGAAAATTCACCGAGAGGTACATATATGGCTACCAAAGTTCGCTTTAATGAGAATGAAACTCATATGTGGTCGGCTATCCGTAATGCCTGGTTGATTGTAGCCAACATAGATAGGGTGCCTGATATGGATCAGGCAGAGAAAGAGCGCCTGAAAGCGGAAGCCAAGATGATAGTGGCTGTATATTATGCGCACATGTTGCGTCACTATGGTGGTTTGCCCATCGTGGATAAAGTTATTTCACCGGATGAGGCTGAGATGCCTGCTCGGGCAACTTTACAACAAACTGTCGATTTTATCGTGAGGCTGTTGAACGAGGCTATTGATTGTCCGGAGTTCCCTTGGCATATATCAGAGGCAGAGATGGCTAATTGGGACGGCCGTCTGACCAAAGCCGGTGCGATGGGGCTGAAGGCAAGAGTATTGCTCTTTGTTGCCAGTCCGTTGTTTAATAACGATCAGCCTTACTTTCAGGGAGCTGCCTCTGATGCGTTGATGACTTGGTTTGGAAATTATGACCGTGAACGTTGGAAACATGCGATGGATGCTTGCGAAGCCTTTTTTAAAGCTGTTGACAGTAACGGCTTTTATAAACTGGTCGAAAAAGGAGATGTGAATCCCAGCGACTATCGTTATGCTTTCCGTGCCGCTTATTTTGACCGTGGTACTACCGAAACTTTAATATCTGTTCGTAGAGAAAATTACTATAAGGCCAACCAACAACCCTATACTAACCAGGCTATCCGTTGGGGAGCAATCTGTCCTACAAAGGAATATTTTGATATGTTCCCGACTGCTGACGGAGAGAATTTTGATTGGAATAATCCGGAACATGCGAAGAATCCTTTTGTCAATAGAGATCCCCGTTTATCTGAAACATTCATACTGGATGGAGATATTTTCCAAAACAGAAAGGCCGGTGTTACAAAGGAGAAGCCGGACGATAAGGAAAATTATCCGGCAGGAAGAGACTGGAATGTAGGGCAGGTGACAGCCAAGTCGTTGCTGACAGGATTATCTTGCAGGAAATGGGGGTTGGACCGTGCAGGTGAGTATAACGGTCATGTCATCCAGTGGCCTCATCTGCGTATTGCGGAAATCTACTTGAGTTATGCGGAAGCCTTGAATGAGTATAATAACGGTCCGAATGATTTGGCTTACCATTATGTCGATAAAGTACGTGCACGTGTCGGCATGAAGGGACTGAAGAGAGGATTGAGTCAGGAAGAATTCAGAAAAGAGTTGCTTCGTGAGCGTGCTTGTGAATTTGGCTATGAGGAAGTACGTTTCTTCGATTTGATCCGCTGGAAGATGAAGGATCATTTCTCTTCTCCTCTGCATGGATTGAATATCTATAAGAATAAGAATGACGGCAGCTATATTTGTGAAGAGTTCTCACTTTTGGGAGGAGAACAAAGCCGTGCTTGGTGGAATCCCGGTGGATTCTCGGAGAAGTGGTATCTGAGTGCTTTTCCGCAGAATGAAATTAATAAAGGATATGGATTGATACAAAATCCCGGTTGGGAATAATACATCTGAAAAACATAGATAAACAAAAGTATGAATAAAAAGATAAATATCATATTGGCAAGTGTATTGTGCTCATTCAACCTGATGGCACAAGTAGACACATTGACGATTCATAAGGATAAAGTGGTTATGGATTATGGCCGCAATATTACTTATGATGCAAGAGAGGTTACCGGTGCTGTTTCTACGGCTACCAGCGATAAACTTTCGCATAAGAATAGCATTAATGCCACGAATCAGTTGTTCGGTATGTTACCGGGGTTACAGGTGTTGCAGAATGCCGGTGCGGTTTGGGAAGGCGGAGCTACCATGTATGTGCGTGGCATAGAGACTTTAAATTCTAAGAGTCCGTTGGTACTGGTTGATGGTTTCGAACGTTCTCTTAAGGAACTGAGTTCGGAAGAAATAGAGTCTGTGAGCGTATTGAAGGATGCCGTAGCTACCAGTTTGTATGGAATCCGTGGTGCCAACGGTGTAATTCTGGTTAAAACGAAGCGTGGTGTTCTGACCTCACCTCAGATCAATTTCTCTTATGAGTTTAATATGGCTACTCCGAAGCGTTTACCCGATTTTGTGGATGGATATACTTATGCATCAGCGTTGAATGAGGCAATGAAGAACGGGTTCTTCGTCACTTTTGGGGCAGTTCATGTGTTAAAGCTAGTAAATTTATTGCCTAACAAGGTAATGCTTGTCCTATTGAACATGTGTCTTTTGATAGCTTTAATTTTATTCCCTTAAATAAGCTGGTATAGTCTATAGATAAAGGTGTTTAGTATATTTTACTGCCCCAAAAGTGACGAAGAACCGAAGAACGACGGTTCAATGCCGCGCTATTCGGCAGCAGAGTTGGATGCTTTTAAAAATCAGACCAATCCCTTGTTTTATCCTAATGTGGATTGGGTGGACGAGACACTGCGGGGAGCCAGCTATGGAGACAATATAACCTTTTCGGCACGTGGTGGCGGTAAGTTTGTAACCTACTATACAATGTTGAACTTCTTGGATAACCGTGGCATTTTGCAGCCCACCGGAGATAATGATGGCTATTCCACGCAACTTAAGTATTCTAAGCTGAATGTTCGTACCAATTTAGATATTACAGCCTCACCTACTACGACTGTGCAATTGAATTTGTTGGGTAACTTCTCTGAACATAATCGTCCGGGAACGGGGGTTGGAGATATCTTTACGGCCATATATCAGGTTCCTGCCGGGGCATTTCCCATTAAGACGGAAAGAGGAATCTGGGGAGGTACTACGACTTATAAAAATAATCCGGTCGCTAATATTTCAGGTAAGGGATATGCGCGTTCTCAGACTCGTGCCTTGTTTGCCGATATGCATTTGAAACAGGACTTGGCGGTTCTGCTGCCTGGGCTGACAGGTGGTATTAAAGTCGCATTGGATAACACAGCTTCCTATTGGGACAGCAATACGAAGAATTTCGGTTATGAATCGGCTGTTTTGGATTTGGAAACAGGGGAGAAAGAGTTTAAAACTCATGCCAATGAAGGTACACTCTCCTATTCAAAAAGTGTAGGTTCCGTTACCACTCACTTCAACTTTGAGGCTTATGCCAACCTTGCCAGACAGTGGGGTAAGCATGATTTGAAGGCTACTTTTATGTACTCTATGGATAAGATAAAATCAAAAGGACGTAATACGGGACGTGCCTTTATGGATGTAATAGGTCAGGCACATTACGCATATAATAATCGTTATCTGGTGGATTTGTCATTGTCTGGTTCTGCATCCAGCATTCTCGATCCCGATGATCGTTGGGGAATATTTCCGGCTATTGGTGCCGGTTGGATTCTGTCGGAAGAAAGTTTTCTGAAGAATGATTGGCTGAACTTCCTGAAATTAAGAGCTTCGTATGGTATTTCCGGACGTGCTGATTATGACGTAAACCTATTTCAAAACATTTACGGTGGCGGAGGTTCATACTTTTTTAAGAATACTCCTACTTCTATGAACGGCATGAAACTGACTCAATTGGGAGTTGAGGGATTGACATACGAAAAATCGCATAAACTGAATGTCGGAGTTGATTTCAAAGCCTGGGATAAGTTATCATTGGCTATTGATGCTTTTTATGATCATCGTACAGATATTCTTGTTAGTGGCAGTAATGCAGTTTCTGGTGTATTAGGTATATCAGTTCCGAAAGCCAATGACGGGATTGTTGACAATAAAGGTGTTGAAATTGCTTTGAACTGGGATGATAAGATTTCGAATTTTACTTATCACATAGGTGGGCAATTCTCATTTGTACGCAACAAGATTATAAAACAAAATGAAGAATATCGTCCTTATGATTATCTGAAGCGTACTGGAGGTTCTTTAAATCAATTTTTTGGTTATGAGGTAGTGGGTATCTATCAATCGCAGGAAGAAATCGATAATCGTGAAGTCAAGCAATATCTGGGAGATGTACGTCCTGGAGATCTGATGTTTAAAGATCAGAATGGCGATAACCGGATAGATAATTATGACCAGGTAGCGTTAGGATATAATTCTACATGTCCCGAAATCTACTATTCGTTCGATTTGGAGGCTGAATACAAAGGTTGGGGTGTGTATGCTCTGTTTCAGGGTACAGGTAATTACAGTAAATTATTGGACACAAGAAGTATTTATCGTCCTATAGTAGGCAACAATACGATTTCTACTTATTATTATGAGAACCGTTGGAGTGAGACGAATCCGAATGGTACCCTTCCGCGTCTTACTTATTCAGGATCGGATAATAACTATAATAATAACTCATTGTGGATAGCTGATGCATCCTTCTTGAAGTTGAGAACATTGGAAATGTATTATAAACTTCCGGAGAAGTTGTTGAAGAAAACGGGTTTTCTGGGTGGAGCGAAAATCTTTGCCCGCGCGCATGACTTGTTCTGCATTGATGGAATTGATATCCGTGATCCGGAGGCTATCGGTGCATCTCATCCTACTATGACTCAATATGCATTTGGATTTAATTTATCTTTCTAAAAAAGTAGAACAATATGAAATCTATAAATAAATATACAATAATATTTCTGTCACTGTTTTTATTTGCTGCCTGTGATTTCATGGACTGCAACGAATCGGATTATTATTCAAAAGGGCAGATTCAGGGGAGTTATGCACGTGTCAAGCAGTTTGTGACAAATGTCTATAGCTATTTACCTCAGGATTTCTGTAGTATTGATGGGGCAATGCAGGATGCAGCTACAGATGATGCTATACATGTTTACAAAACTTCAAAGATACAGAGGTTTGTAAATGGAACATGGTCTGCCAATACTACGGTTGACGACAAATTTTCCAACTATTATTCAGGAATTCACGATGCTAATTTCTATTTGGAAAATATGGTAGGACTGACTTTCGAAGACTGGAAGTATGGAGATGAGTATGAAGACTGGATGAAGGAGTATCCGAATTACGAATATGAAGTTCGTTTCTTGCGTGCATTTTTCTATTTTGAGTTGGTGAAGCGTTATAGGAATATCCCGTTAATAACCAAAGTTGTTACTAAAGAAGAGGCGAATAATGCTGAGCCTGTATCAGCCGATGTAATCTTGAATTTTATTATTTCCGAATGTACGGAAATGGCTGAACTGCTTCCGGTGAGTTATGTAAACTTCGGAAAAGAGCAGGAGGTAGGACGTGTGACGAAAGGTGTTGCCTTGGCGTTGAAAGCTCGTGCCGCATTATATGCTGCAAGTCCTTTGTTCAATCCGAATAACGATAAAAGTAAGTGGATTGCCGCTGCAGAAGCCGCTTATGAAATTATAGGCAACCAGTCTGCTTTGGGATATACTTTGGATAAGAATTTTGCAAATCTGTTCGGAGCACAGAATAATAGAAGTCAGGAGGTTATTTGGGCTCGTCCTAATGGAGAAAATAACGGTTTCGAAGCTTCTAATTTCCCTATGGGAGTGACAGGTGGAAAAACATCTACTTGTCCGACGGAAAATCTGGCAAGTGCGTTTGAAATGAGTAACGGTGAATCTTTTGATTGGAATAATGAAGCTATGCGAGAGAATCCTTACGCTCAGAGAGATCCCCGTTTTTATCTGACCATTGTGCATAATAATATGAAATGGCCGGCAGGGAAGGAAGTGGAAATATGGGAAGGAGGAAGTAATGGATTACCACTGACTAATGCTACGACGACAGGATACTACTTGCGTAAGTATGTCAATAGCAGTGTCAGTTTTGAGGCTGGTGCACCAACCACAAAAGTTCATCACAACTGGATATTGTTTAGATATGCGGAAGTATTGCTGAACTATGCTGAGGCTATGGTCAATGCTTATAATGACATTACATTTACGAATGAGAAATGTGGTATATCTGCATTGCAGGCTGTAAATCAGGTGCGCGGCAGAGATGGAATAAAGATGCCTGCATTGCCTGAAACTTTATCATCGGCAGATTTTCTGAAACGTCTGAAGAATGAACGCAGGGTTGAACTTGCTTTTGAAGGGCATCGTTTTTGGGATCTTCGTAGATGGAAAGAGCTGGATGTTTCAAAAGATATTTATGGAGTGAAGATAACAAAGGGAGAAGCCGGGATAAATTATGCAAGGCAATTATTGGACACACGTCCTGTTGATGATAAGTTATACTTCTATCCGATTGCTAATACGGAACTTTTCAAGAATGATAAATTGGAACAGAATCCGGGTTGGAAGTAG
>Ga0137306_104031_pt1 | contig 10381 bp, 6 predicted proteins | sample Inofroosms_March_FD_97187 | JGI IMG/M metagenome (GOLD analysis project Ga0137306, IMG submission 97187) | Mouse cecal microbial communities from Vienna, Austria - N-Acetylneuraminic and N-Acetylglucosamine D2O microcosms_March | ecosystem: Host-associated > Mammals > Digestive system > Large... | reverse complement strand
AGGGCCGCGTCCAGCCCCGAGTCCGGCACCCCGATGACCATATCCGCGTCCGCCGGATGCTCCTTTGCCAGGATCCTCCCCGCCCGCACCCTGGCATCGTGAACCGACACCCCGTCTATGACCGAATCGGGCCTTGCAAAATATATGTACTCAAACACACACAGCCGTTTCTCTCTTGTGTGGCAGTGTTCTCTCCGGGAAACCACTCCCTCCGGCCCGAATACCAGGATCTCCCCCGGCTCCACGTCCCTCACAAAGGAAGCGCCCACAGCCGTTAGGGCACAGCTCTCCGAGGCCGCCACCCAGGTCCCGTCCTCCATCTGCCCAACACACAGAGGCCGAAACCCATAGGGGTCCCTGGCGCAGATCAGTTTCCGGGAGGACATAAGGACTAGGGAGTAGGCGCCGTCTAACCGGTTCATGGCCCGGCTTACGGCATCTTCGATAGATGGAGCTTTAAGCCGCTCCTGAGTGATGATGTAGGCAATGGTCTCCGTGTCGCTTGTGGTGTGGAAGATCGCCCCGGCCAGCTCCAGGTCATCCCTCAGCTTTCCCCCGTTGCTTAAATTCCCGTTGTGGGCAAGGGCCATTTTCCCCTTCTGATGATTTACCTCAATGGGCTGGCAGTTGTTCCGGCTGGAACTTCCCGTGGTCCCGTAGCGCACATGGCCCACTGCCATAGTCCCCCTGGGAAGCCCCTCTAAAACATGGTCGGAGAATACCTCCCCCACCAGCCCCAGATCCTTGTGGGAGGAGAACACCCCGTCGTCATTTACCACGATGCCGCAGCTCTCCTGCCCCCGGTGCTGCAGGGCATAAAGCCCATAGTAGGCAAGCCACGCCACGTCAGACACCCCGGGGGTTCTGACCCCGAAAACTCCGCACTCCTCATGCAAACTCATTGCGCCCCTCCCAAAGAAAACTCTTTTGCCGCCTGGATAAACCCCTGAAACAGGGGATGGGGATGGTTGGGCCGGCTTTTAAACTCAGGGTGGTACTGAACCCCCACAAAAAACGGCCTGTCCCCCAGCTCCACGGTCTCCACCAGCCTGCCGTCCGGCGAAGTCCCGCTTACCACAAGCCCATGGGCTTCAAGAATTTTCCGGTAATCATTGTTAAATTCATACCGGTGCCGGTGCCTCTCGCTGATCAGCGTTTTGCCATAGCACCGCTCCATGACGGTTCCCTCTTTTATGACGCAGGGACAGGCCCCCAGCCGCAGGGTCCCGCCCTTGTCAATATCGCCGCTCTGCCCTGGCATAAAGTCAATCACCTTACACCTGCAAAGCTCGTCAAACTCCCCGGAATCAGCCTCACAGAGCCCGGCCACATGTCTGGCAAACTCGATCACCGCCACCTGCATCCCCAGACAGATGCCCAGAAAAGGAAGCTTCTTCTCCCGGGCCGTCTTCACCGCCAGGATCATTCCCTCCACCCCACGGCTGCCAAACCCTCCCGGAACCAAAATACCGTCAAGGCCCGAAAGTCTCTCCCCGCGGTTGTCCTCTGTCAGCTCCTCCGAATCGATCCAGTGGATACAGACCTTAGACCGGCAGTAAAATCCCCCGTGGCGCAGAGCCTCCGCCACAGAAAGGTAGGCGTCATGAAGCCCCACATACTTGCCCACAAGGCCGATATGCACCTTCCCTGTACATGCCTTGCTCTGCTCCACCATGTCCCGCCACCCGTCCAGGTCAGGCTCCGGGGCCTCAATGCCCAGCTCTCTGCACACCACCCCGGAAAATCCCGACTGTTCCAGCATCAGCGGCGCCTCGTACAGGTTGGGAATCGTAAGATTTTCAATGACACAGTCCGGCTTTACATTGCAAAACAGGGATATCTTTTTAAATATCCCTTCCTCCAAAGGCCGGTCGCACCGCAGGATAATCATATCCGGATGGATGCCCATCCCCTGCAGCTCCTTTACCGAGTGCTGGGTGGGCTTTGATTTGTGTTCGTCGGACCCTTTAAGGTACGGCACCAGAGTCACATGGATAAACAGGCTGTTCTCCCGCCCTGCCTCCAGGGAGATCTGCCGCACCGCCTCGATAAAGGGCTGGGACTCCATGTCCCCGATGGTTCCTCCGATCTCTGTGATCACCACGTCCGCCCCGGTCTTTTTCGCCACCCGGTACACAAACTCTTTTATCTCATTGGTGATGTGGGGGATCACCTGGACTGTGGAACCCAGATACTCCCCCCGCCGCTCCTTGTTCAGCACATTCCAGTAAACCTTCCCTGTGGTTAAGTTGGAATACTGATTCAGATCCTCGTCAATAAACCGCTCATAGTGGCCCAGGTCCAGATCCGTCTCCGTGCCGTCCTCGGTCACATACACTTCCCCGTGCTGATAGGGACTCATGGTCCCAGGGTCCACATTGATGTAGGGGTCCAGCTTCTGGGCCGCCACCTTAAGCCCTCTGGCTTTTAAAAGGCGGCCCAGGGAAGCGGCTGTGATCCCCTTGCCAAGACCGGAGACCACGCCTCCGGTCACAAAGATGTATTTTGCCATCACCTCACCCCAAACAACAGATCCCCATAACTTGGATAAGGCCAATACTTCCTTGCCGTAACCTGTTCCGCCTCATCACACACACTCCGGAGATCCTCCATAGTATTTAACACAACATCACGGATAAACTCGCTCTGCCCGATCACATCCCCGATTTCCTGTAAGGACGCAACTACCTCCTCCAGCTTCCCGGCTCTCTCTGCGATGCCGTCTGTCAGCTCTGACAGTTTTCTCACCAGCCCGCTCTCATACCTGCAGGCCAGATTCTCGTCCACCGCCCTCTTTGCCGCGGCTGTCCTGGCCACCTCATAGGCATAGGCTTCCACAGCGGGGAGAATGTCTGTCTTTGCCATATCCACCATGGTGTTGGCCTCGATCAATACGGTCTTGCAGTAATTATCCAGCATGATCTCGCATCTGGACTTTAGCTCCGCCTCCGAGAACACCTTGTGGCCTGTAAGCATATCCACGTTCTTTTGATCCAGCAGATGGGGCATACAGTCCGGCGTGGTCCGATCATTCAAAAGGCCTCTGTTTTCCACAGCCTCTTTGATCCAGGCCTCGTCATACCCGTTTCCGTTAAAGATGATCTTTTTGTGATCCTTGATGGTCTTGCGGATCATCTCGTGAAGGGTTGACTCAAAATCCTCCGCCCCCTCCAGCCGGTCCGCGTAGATCTTTAAGCTCTCCGCAACCGCGCTGTTGAGCATCATGTTGGCGCAGGCAATGCTGTTGGAAGACCCCAGCATGCGGAACTCAAATTTATTGCCCGTAAACGCGAAGGGCGACGTGCGGTTTCTGTCTGTGGTGTCCCGGTTAAACTTGGGAAGCACATCCACCCCCAGCTTCATCTGGGTCTTAGCCGTTCCCCGGTAGGGCTTTCCCGTCTCAATAGCCTCCAGGACATCGTTTAACTCCTCCCCCAGGAACATGGACACTACCGCAGGCGGAGCCTCATTGGCCCCCAGCCGGTGGTCATTGCCCGCCGTGGCCACAGACAGGCGCAGCAGATCCTGATAATCATCCACAGCCTTGATAACCGCGCACAGAAACAGCAAGAACTGGGCGTTCTCATAGGGCGTATCCCCAGGCGAGAGAAGATTCACTCCGGTGTCCGTGGCCAGGGACCAGTTGTTGTGCTTGCCGCTGCCATTGACCCCGGCAAACGGCTTCTCATGAAGCAGACACACCAACCCGTGCCTTGAGGCTACCTTCTGCATGATCTCCATAGTCAGCTGGTTCTGATCCGTGGCTATATTAGTGGTGGTGTAGATGGGGGCCAGCTCGTGCTGGGCCGGAGCCACCTCATTGTGCTCCGTCTTGGCAAGGATCCCCAGCTTCCACAGCTCTTCATTTAACTCCTCCATGTAAGCCGCGACTCTTGGCTTGATGACCCCAAAATAGTGGTCATCCATCTCCTGGCCCTTAGGCGGCTTAGCCCCAAACAGGGTCCGCCCCGTAAACTTAAGATCCGGTCTCTTGTCGTACATCTCTTTTGTGATCAGAAAATACTCCTGCTCAGGCCCCACACAGGTGCGGACACATTTCACACCCTTATTCCCAAAGAGCCGCAAGATCCGCATGGCCTGCTTATTCAGCGCCTCCATGGACCGCAGAAGAGGCGTCTTTTTATCCAGGGCCTCCCCGCCATAAGAGCAGAACGCCGTGGGAATACACAGGGTCTTTCCCTTGATAAACGCGTAGGAGGTAGGATCCCATGCCGTGTACCCTCTGGCCTCAAAGGTGGCCCGCAGCCCTCCCGACGGGAACGAGGAAGCATCCGGTTCCCCCTTGATCAGCTCTTTGCCGGAAAACTCCATGATAACGCCTCCGTCAGGGGAGGGGGAGATAAAGCTGTCGTGCTTCTCCGCCGTGATTCCGGTCAAAGGCTGGAACCAGTGGGTGTAATGGGTAGCTCCCCGCGCCACGGCCCAGTCCTTCATGGCAGATGCCACCGCGTTGGCAACGCCGATATCCAGCTTGGCTCCCTGGTCAATGGTCTTTCTCAAAGATCTGTACACTCCCGCCGAAAGACTGGCTTTCATCACCCTGTCGTCAAATACCATGCTTCCAAAATATCCTGATACATCCTGCATAATCTCTTCCTCCTCACCATCCTGTTAGGGTTTTCCCGCCCCAAAAAGCCGCCGCGGCGCGGGTCTGAACAAAAGGTTGAATTAAAAAAGGCAGGGAGATCTCTCATGCGAAGGGGATACATGAAAGACATCCTTGCCTTTTTTATTCTTATCTGTCCCAAAAAAAGAGAGCGTCTCCGAGTCTGTGACTCAAAGACGCCCTTGCCTTTTCGTTGCGAATTATAAACCTTTAGGAAGGATTTGTCAAGTGTTTTTAAGTATATAATTGAGTGAGCAAAGTCGGCGTTAGTCGCAAAGCCAGACAGAGAAGGAGAGATGTCCCGTCCCTCCCTGGCATCACGACAATCCTAGCCTCCATGCATAGTTAACCACCCTTTGCAGATATTTCATGCCCTTACAAAAGAGCAAAGAAACCTGTATCTTAAGCAGGAACAGATGTTTGCCAAAAGCAATACCAGAAAAGGGGGGCGGATCATCTCCCTTTTCGGCAGAAGTTCCCATCCTATCTTTTCACACGATCCAGAAAATAAACGCCAGCGCCCCGCCGCAGGCTGCCGCGCAGATCACAAGCGCCACGCTCCAGTAGATAGCCATATTGGCCTTGGCGCTGTAGGCCCTCTTCATCCTCAGCCAGTAAAGCAGCTTTGCAAAGAGGAAGGCCAGCAGCATAACATAGATCCACATCCCCGCCATAACAAGGATCAGTGTCTTCTTCGAGTATTGCCCCATGGTGTACGCCATGGGAGCCATGCTCATGACTAAAATGGTCCAGATGATCGCACCATTCTTCCTTCTGACCCGCATCCACGGGGCGCATGGAAGAATGCCCTCCTCCCTTAAAGACTTGCCTGCTCTGGCTTTCCAACCCAGAAAATCTCCCAGACTCACTGCCAAAGCCGCCACCATAAGTAAAAGCCCCCACCCATTCACACAAATAAGCGTCTTTCTCACATAACAGCTGTACAGGTTAGTGAGGATCAGCAGCCCAAATATCACATACACAAAGCGATTATTCCCCTGGCAGGCCTGACAGATCCGCTCATACCGCTCTTTCGGGTCCGTCTCCACCACGACCGCCTCCTCATCCTCCGTGAAAAAGATGTGAAGATACCCTGTACTCCCGGCATAGTCCCACCCCGCGTCCCGGCAGAACTCCCGGTAGGCCTTCAGGTTCTCCGACTGGTTGGACGCGTAGGCGCTGGGCTTTTCCATGACCTCCACGCAGTACCGTATCCTGTGGGGCGCGCATGGCTCAAACCGAAGAAACAGGCTGCCAACGCTCACAAGCCGCCACCCCTTTAAAGCCATATCCTCCAGGTAATCCCTCAAAGAGTCATTCTCAAAGACCTGAAAAAACGCAGGTACATACTTACTTCTCATTCTCATCACCTAACCCTCCTGTCCGGGCAGCAAGATCCTGCTTCCCCAATCCCCTTCTCTGTCCGTTCTGTTCTTCCTGTCCTTCTGCGTCCTCCGCCTCCAAATAGGGCGCGCCGTCCCGTATCAGCGTCCGGAGTCTGGTATACTCTGTGTACACCATCCCCTTTCCCTTCTCCGTGATCACATAGTACCGCTTTCTGCCTGCGCTCTCCGTCTCCCGGATCATCCCCTGCTCCTGAAAACGCCCCAAAAGCGTGTACAGCGTGCCGGGACCGATTCGGATCCGCCCCTGTGACAGTTCATCCGCCCGCCTGGAAATATCCGCCCCGCACTGCTCATCCCACAGAGCCAGCAATATATAGTACATCTGCTCGCTGAGACTCTGAAACTGCTCCCGGGCCATAGGACCTTCCTCCTTTCATTAATATCGAATATCGATATTTGTATTATAGTATCGATATTCGATATTGTCAACCGTCAAATAAAAAACCTGCCAATATCTGACAGGTTTTTTACTATATCTCTATTTATTTCCTCCTACTCCAGCTCCCAGATCGCCCTGTCCCTCTGAAAATACAGGCACACGCCGATTCCCGCGAAAGCGATGACAAAGAACAAAAACGCCGCTCCGGACCCTTTTCCGGTCCCGAACATGCGGGCCAGAATACTCCCTGCGTCCTGCCTGGCCATCACCGGTTCAAAGACCGCGTCCACCAGAAATCCTCCCAGAAAATAGCCCACGGGGATGGTGAAAAACTGCAGGGAATTTCTCACGGAGTACACCCGCCCCTGCATATCCACCGGCACGCGAAGACGCATAATGGCGTCCAGGTTGGTGCTCATAAGGGGGATGGCGATCCACCCCAGAAATCCTCCCACACACCACACAGACGGCGTCCTTCCAAATGCCAGCAGGAAATTCTCCGTGCTCATGGAAAACAGCAGGCATCTGCAGATAACCCTCACCCGGCTTTTGGGCGCCTTCATAAAGGAGGCCAGAACGCTTCCCGCAAAGGTGGCGCCGCCGATCACCCCATTAACCAGGCCCATCACCTTTTCGCCTCCCCCTTCCCTGGAGAGCATCATAGCCGGAAAGGCCGCCTCGTAGACAGAGGCCACCAGATTGATGGCTGCCAGAAAGAAAATCAGGTGAAAGATCCCCCGCTCCTGTCTCAGGTAAGCGATCCCCTTTCCCGCCGAGGCAAGCAGTCCCTCCTTCTCCCCCTCATCCCTCTCATTCTCGGGAATCTTTATGCAGAAGGCCAGGGTCACAAAGGCGATGACAAAGGTAAACAGATCAAAAACCGCGACGGCTCCCATTCCCGCCAGCCCCAAAACCGCGGTGGCGATAATGGGCGTCATGATGGAATTCAGGGAGGAGGCAAAATACTTAAGCCCGCCCACCCGCTGGTAATACTTCTTCGGCAGCACCCTGGTGACAGCCACCTCCGACGCCGGTTGCTGCACCGTGTTCATCAGTCCGTTGACCATGTTCAAAAGGTAGAGATGCCAGATCCTCAGCCTGTCCCCTCTAAGCAGAACCAGCATGATCACCGTGGTAAGGGCCGCTGTGGAGTCGCATACCAGCATGGTGGTTTTCTTGTTCCACTTATCGCTTAAAGCCCCGGCAAAAATGCTGAACACCACATAGGGCGCGTAGGAACTTACCATCAGAAGGGCTGTCATCAGCGCCGAGCCCTGTTGGGTGTAAGACCAGATCACCAGCCCGTAGCTGGTCATGGCGCTGCCCAGACCGGAAAATGACTGGGTGAGCCACAAAATCAGGTACGTCTTCATCTCTTTCACAGCTGTCAAAAATTCTTTAACGTTTTTCATAGACTTTGCTCCTTTTCAGACAAATGTGATTTACCTGGACGCGCAAAGTCCCAGAGCAGTCTCTAAACGCTCCTCACTGTGCAATCCTGCTCTAAAAGACCTTGCACGGAGCTTTTGCAATGCACATATACATGCAGTTTCCTCTTCTCATACCGCCCGCCTCCCATCTGAATTTGTGTCCCTATTTTACCACATAATGTTGATAAATGATAGACCCAACGCGCCCCAAGCCCCATTTACCAGTTGAAAACCTCTCAACATAAAGCTATAATACAAGAATGCACCAAACCAAAAATCCAACCACCAGAAAAGAGGACATCACGTATGAAGATCACCATCATCGACGGCCAGGGCGGCAAGATGGGACGGACCGTCATCGAGCAGTTAAAGAAAAACCACCCGGACCTGCCCTTGTACGCCATTGGCACCAACTCCACAGCCACCGCCGCCATGGTAAAAGCGGGAGCGGACTACGGGGCCACAGGGGAGAACCCCTGCATTGTCAATGCCAGGGACTCGGACATCATCATCGGCCCCATTGGCATTGTCTTTGCCGACGCCCTCTTGGGGGAGATCACCCCTGCCATCGCCCAGGCCATCGGCGCCAGCAAAGCCTACAAGATCCTGATCCCGGTAAACCGGTGCAACCACTACATTGTCGGATGCAAAGAAGCCGGCCTGGGAGAATACATCCGCATGGTATGCGAAAAGGTGGACACGCTTCTCTAGAGGTCCACCTTTTTAGTGAGCAAATGATCATGTTTATGGCATTTCCAGACTCTGACGACGTACTTTTCGGCTGGACACCCCAAATATAACAGGCAGAATCCACTCCGATCAATATGACGCACAACCCCTGCGGCTGATAAAACAGCTATCTTTCCGCCACAGAGTCGAAACCGCAACCCTACCGGAACCACTTTAAGTGAGCAAACCTTAGCCAGCGAATCCTGTTTTTGCCAGGGAGGGAAGGCAGGCTGTGTGCCGGGCGGGTGAATTTATGCCATGGAGATGAGACCAGGGAAACAGGAGGGCCTAACCCCGACTGGTTCCCGCTTTAAGGGCTCATCGGAATGCTTGGCATATCTGAACCCGGACAGGACCATCCTTCCCTTCTCTGACTGGCCCCGCGACTACCCTCGCCCCCTTTGCTCACTCACCAATACACCCATCCCGTTCCCTAAGTCCTAAGCGATGTCCCAGACCGAAAAACCCTCACAAAATAGAAGATCTCCGCAGCCGCGGTAATAATCCAGGAAAACACATACAAAAGATACAAAGACTCAATGGTCCTGAAATACGCGAACACGGTCCAGATCCACAAAAGCCGGAACACCGTGGACCCTGCCGTCACGATAAGCATAGGCACAATGGTCTTTCCCAGCCCCCTGGAAGCGGCGATGGCGCAGTCCATAAACGCGCTGACACAGTAGGAAAGGGCCATAACCGTGATCCGCCTGATCCCCGCGTCCACCACAGCTCTCTCATTGGTAAACAACGACAAGAACGGATACCGGAACACATAGATCCCAACGCCCAGAACTAACCCCAGACCAAACGAGTACACCAGGCAGATCACAAAACTCCGCTTGATCCGGTCCCGCTTCCCCGCACCCAGGTTTTGGGCAATGAAGCTGGTGCAGGCCATATAGAAGGCCTCCATCATGTTGTACACCAGAGGGTCCGAGTTGGCGGCGGCTGAATTGCCCTCCACCATCACGTGATCAAAAGAATTCACGCTGGTCTGCACAAACAAATTTGCCACCGCAAACAAAGCGTACTGGACGGCAGAAGGGATTCCGATCCGCAGGATCCGGCGCATCTTGTCCTTATCTACGCCCAGACAGTCAAGGCGCAGACCAAAACTTTCCTGGCTGCGCAGCAACAGCCAAAGGACCAGCCCTGCGGAAATATACTGGGAGATAATGCTGGCAATGGCCACGCCGCTGACCCCCATATTGCACACAATCACAAACACAAGATTCAGCGCCACATTGACCACCCCGGCAAAGGTCAGGTAGTACAGAGGCCTTCTGGTGTCCCCCGCGGCGCTAAGCACCCCGTTGCCCAGGTTAAACATAGCCAGGGCCGGCGTGCCCAGAAGATAGACCCGCAGATACAAAACCGCGCCCTTTATCAGCTCATCCTTGGTGTTCATAAGCCTTAAGATACCGCCTGCGAAAACCATCCCAAGGACCATGATCGCCAGGCCGAAAAACGCCATCACCACAGCCGCCGTGTGAACCGTCTGTTTCACGCCCTGGCTGTCCTTTGCGCCGATGTACAGGGCGGTCAGGGCACTGACGCCGCTTGCCAGTCCCAAAAGGATCCCTGTGGACAAAGTCACCAGAATACTGGTGGAACCTACGGCACCCAGGGCGATAGGACCCGCGAACTTGCCCACCACCGCCACGTCGGAGATATTAAACACTACCTGCAGAATATTGGAAAACATCAGCGGCACGCTGAAATACAGGATCTTTCTCCACAGAGAGCCTGTACACATATCCATCTCGTAGCTTTTCATCTTGCTGTCCCAATCAGGCAAAATGCCTCC
>Ga0137306_104030_pt1 | contig 10383 bp, 13 predicted proteins | sample Inofroosms_March_FD_97187 | JGI IMG/M metagenome (GOLD analysis project Ga0137306, IMG submission 97187) | Mouse cecal microbial communities from Vienna, Austria - N-Acetylneuraminic and N-Acetylglucosamine D2O microcosms_March | ecosystem: Host-associated > Mammals > Digestive system > Large... | reverse complement strand
GCTGGCAAAAGGGCAGGATTATCTGGCTCTGCGGATTGTTGCGGTTGCGCAGGAACACGGGGTATCCGTCATTGAGGACAGACCTCTTGCAAGAGCGCTCTATGCTTCCTGTGAACTGACGCAGGAGATACCGGCGGAATTTTACGGTGCGGTGGCGGAGCTCCTGGTATATATATACAGGCTCAACCACAGAGACGAGATGCTTGAGTAGATGCCCTTTTTGGCAGGGCATGGAACGGGCAGCGTCCGCATATTTTATATAGATGGATGGAGTCTTGAATGAAGAAATTATTAAGCTATTCGGTTGTATTGTTTGTACTGACAGTCATATTGCTGCTGATCATACCACTGCCGGCTGCGATTGTAGACGTGGCGATTATTCTCAATATGTCTCTGTCACTGATGATTCTTGTCATTACGATGACGATCAGGGAGCCTCTGGAATTCGCAATCTTTCCATCGCTTTTGTTGATTACAACACTGTTTCGTCTTGGAATCAATGTATCTACAACAAGAAACATCCTGTCAAATTCAGGTTCTTCGGGACAGATTATCAAGGCGTTCGGCGACTTTATCCTCCAGGGGAATGTGGTTGTCGGTCTGGTTATCTATCTGATTATTGTATTGATGCAGTTCCTGGTTATCACCAAGGGCGCGGAGCGTGTCTCCGAGGTTGCTGCGAGATTCACCCTGGATGCCATGCCGGGTAAACAGATGGCAATCGATGCAGATCTGAATTCGGGTCTGATTAACGAACAGCAGGCAAAGATCCGCCGTGAAAAGATCCAGCGTGAAGCAGATTTCTACGGCTCCATGGATGGTGCGACAAAGATTGTAAAAGGCGATTCCATTATGTCGCTGATTACGACAGGCATTAATCTGATCGGCGGCATTATCATAGGAATGGTTCAGGGCAGCGGAACGCTTGCCGCGGTGGCGACCACCTATTCCATTGCGACAGTGGGCGACGGACTGGTGGGACAGATCCCGTCTCTTCTAATCTCTACCGCAACAGGTATGATCGTTACCAGAGCGGTAGCGGAGGGAAGTCTGAACGAGGATATATCCAGACAGTTTACCGCACAGCCGACGGCGATCATGATCAGCGGCGTTGTGATAGCGGTGCTTGCGGTGATCCCGGGTATGCCGGTGATTCAGCTTCTGATTGTTTCCGCCGGCTTAATCGGCGGAGGCTATTATCTGTCCAGAAGAATTCAGGAGGAGCCGGCCATGGCGGCGGGCTTTGCATCAGGACCCGGCCCGCAGGCGCAGCCGGAGGAGCTGTCAGGAGAAGCTTCCGGCGAAAATTTAAGACAGGTTACCGAAGAAGAGTATTATAAAGACGTCAATAATGTATATAATCTGCTGACTGTGGAACCGATCGAGATGGAGTTCGGTTACAGCCTGATCCCACTGGTGGATGAGTCGGTTGGCGGAAGACTGATCAACCGAATCGTAATTTTCCGGAGGCAGTACGCACAGGATATGGGATTTGTTATTCCTTCCATCCGATTGCGGGACAGTTCAGGGCTGAACACCAATCAGTACTGTATTAAGATTAAAGGAGAGGAAGTGGCCAAAGGAGAGCTTCTGGTGGATTATTTCCTGGCGCTTGATCCTGAGAACCCGGAAAAGGAAATTGACGGAATTGAGACGATAGAGCCCGCGTACGGCATTCCGAGCCGCTGGATTCGCCCGGAAGACCGGGAGATGGCGGAGATCTATGGTTATACGGTCATTGACCCGTTATCGGTGCTGGTTACACATCTGTCGGAAGTGGTGAAGCAGCATGCGCATGAACTTCTCACCAGACAGGAGATTATCCATCTGGTAGAGAATACGAAAAAAACAGCTCCGGAACTGATTGAGGAGGCATTCCCAAATTATATTAACTACAGCCTGTTCCAGAAGATCCTGACCAGTCTTCTTAAGGAAGGCGTGCCGATCAAGGATATGGAGACGATTATCGAGACAGCACTGGAGAGTATATCGGAGACAGGGCTTCCGCTCAAAGATGTGGACGGCCTGATCGAACATATCCGGACAGCGCTGAAACGCACGATTACCCGTCTGTACTGCGAGGACGGCAGTATGAAAGTGATTACGCTGGATTCCGAACTGGAACGTACGATGGTCAGTTGTCTGTCCAAGGGAGAGAGAGGCTATTATCTGGCGCTCAGTCCGGATGTGCTTCAGAGTCTGATTAATCAGATTACAGTACAACTCAAGAAGTTTAACAGTCTCTCACAGAATCCGGTGATTCTGACTTCTCAGGTCATGAGAGTTCATTTTTACCGGCTGATTGATCAGTTTTATCCGAATGTCAGAGTGCTGTCTTTTAACGAGATTGCCAATAATATTCAGATACAGTCTATCGGCAGCCTGACTCTTGAGAACCCTGAGAGAAGAGGAGCCTGACAGGTAAGGAGTAAGGAGGATGCTTCAGACGGAAAAGTTAAGAGATAAGACAAATGAAGAGCTCCTTGCATTGTATCAGGAGAGCGGAGAACTTTCGATCAAGCAGGAGCTGGTTATGCGCTATCTGTACATTGTGAAAACAATTGCGTCACAGATGCGCGGAGTTTATGCAGGTTCTCTGCAGATGGAAGATATTATCAATGAAGGCGTAATTGCCATCATGAAAGGGATTGACAGATACGATCCGGAGCGTGATAATAAATTTGAGACGTTCATTTCCAGACGGATTCGGGGAATGATTATTGATCTGGTGCGGAAGAACGACTGGATGCCCAGAGATTTCCGCAAACAGGTCCGGCTGATGGAGGAAGCCCGTATCGCGCTCGGCGGCGACCCTACCGATGAGGAGATTGCCGCTTCCATCGGGATGGATGTGAAGAAATACCGGAAGATTCAGCGGATGAGCGTGATCATGAATGTACTTTCTCTGGATATGCTGGTGGATGATGAAGAAGAGCACCAGTCGCTGCAGCTTTCCAGTAAAGATACGGGTTCCCAGCCGGAGAAGGCGTTTCTTCAGGAGGAATCCAGACAGCTTCTGGCGGAAGCGGTAAGCAGCCTGAAGGAGAAGGAACAGCTTGTGATCTCCCTGTACTATGTGGAAGAGCTGAACATGGGACAGATTGCGCAGATTCTGGGAGTGAGTGAACCGCGTATTTCACAGATTCACAGCGGCGCGATCCGGAAGTTAAAAGAGTATATGAGTCATTATATTTAGCCAGGAAAGCATCCGGGCGGATGCAGAACCAATAAAAAACGGTTGCAAAACCATAAACAGGAGGAAACGGTATGTACCAGGGATTTTACAACCTGACATCCGGCATGCTGACTCAGCAGAGAAATCTGAATACCATCAGTAACAATATGGTAAATGTTCAGACACCCGGTTACAAGAGTGACAAGATGGTCAGCAGTACGTTTGAGGAAGAGATGCTTTATCGGACCGGAAGGACGGATAAGAGCAGATATGAGCCGCTGGGCGTAACTTCCAAGATCCGGACAGCTCAGAGAACTTATGTAAATTATGAACAGGGCAGTTTCAATCCGACAGACGGCATCTATGATTTCGCTTTAAGCGGTAACGGATTTTTCTGTATCGATACGGAAGACGGCGTGCGTTATACAAGAAACGGCTCGTTCCGTGTGGATGAGGAAGGCTATCTGATGCTGAATAATCTTGGAAGAGTGCAGGGAGCAGGCGGGCAGCCGATTCAGATTAACAATGAGAATTTTTCTGTGACGAACGGCACCATTTACGGATACAGCGAGGATGGGGTCGGCCAGGAACTGGGAACGCTCCGGGTGGTGGATTTCGAAGGAGAATATCAGGATATTCTGCATAAAGAGGACTATGGCCTTTATTCCACGGATGCGGCGCCGCAGGAAGTGCTGCAGGGCGAAACCGCGGTGATCTGGAAGACGCTGGAACGTTCCAATGCGGATATGGTGGAAGAGATGACATCCATGATTACTTCCCAGAGAGCGCTGCAGAGCGCGGCGCAGGTATTGAAAATGTATGACCAGGTGATGAGTAAATCAGCAACCGATATCGGAAGAATGTAAAGGAGGTGTTCTCATGTATCAGTCATTTTATACGGCGGCTGTTGGGGCAAATGGTTATCTGTCCAAACTGAGCGTTACATCCAACAACCTTGCCAACATCAATAATTACGGATTTAAGCCCAAGAATGTGGCGTTTTCCGATCTGATCAACTATAATCTGAATGATTCTGCGGATGCCGTCACAGAGCTGCAGGCGGGTGACAGTATGAGGGTTCAGCGGACCTATACGAATTTTGGTACGTCTGCCGCCACCATGACCAACCGCCCGCTCGATTTTGCCATTTTGGAAGATAACGCATTTTTCATGGTGCAGGATGTGGGAACCCAGGAGATCTCCTATACAAGGAGCGGCCGTTTCCACAGAGGAGAATTGAATGGAAGTTTTTATCTGATGACGGATTCCAACCGTATGGTACTGGATGCCAATGGTCAGCCGATTGAAGTGGGGCAGATGGCTACGGAAGACAGCGCAGGCGAAGATCTGGCAGCAATTCGGCAGAGTATTGCCCTGTTTACGTTCAATAATCCCAGTCGTCTTATGAATACGGGGGACAACGAGTTTGTGCCGTCAGATGAAGGCGTGCAGCCGATTCTGATTGAGAATCCGACGATTGCCTCCGGCGCGCTGGAAAGTTCCGGTACGGATATGGCGGATGAGATGGTGAAAGTGATCGAGGCACAGAGAGCTTTTACCTATGCTCTGAAAATGGTTACGACTTCCGATGAGGTGGAATCTACGATTAATTCCCTGAGGGGATGATGGAATAACATGAGGTGTCTATGAGATTAAAAAGCTATGAGGAGATGAATCTTCAGGAACTGGATGTGATGAAAGAGATCAGCAGCATCGGTACCAGTCATGCGGCTACGTCCCTGTCGAAACTTCTGCAGAAAGAGATCCGGATCGCGATTCCGGAAGTGAGTGTGCTTGGCTATGAGGAAGCGGTTGACAAGATCGGAGAGATGGAAGAGCTGGTAGCGGCAACGCTGGTTCAGATGTCCAATGAAATTAATGGATTGATCCTGTTTATTTTTAAGCTGGACATGGCGAACGTTGTACTGGAGAAGCTGATCGGGAAGGGTTATACTTCTTTTGAACAGATGGATGCCATGGACTATTCCGCGCTGGAAGAGGTAGGCAATATTATCATCTGTTCTTACGTGAATGCGTTTACACAGCTTGTCGGGGTTGATATTGATCTGTCTGTGCCCAGTTCCACGGTGAATATGCTGGGGGGAATTCTGACGGTTCCCATCGCGGAATATGGCTATGAAACAGATAAACTGATGTATATTAATGCAGAATTTATCATGGATGGTGTCAGGCTTTCTGACGGACTTTTGATGTTGCCTGACATAGAATCCCTGAACAGGATATTAGAGAAATTGGGTGTATCAAGTTGACAGGAAAAGATTTGAAAGTGGGAATCGGCGATATGAAATTTGCCCGGGGGGACGGACAGATTATTACATATGCGCTGGGCTCATGTATTGGGATCACAATGTATGATCCGGCGATTCGACTGGGAGGGCTTCTGCATATTATGTTGCCTTCAAGAACGGACCCGAAGGATCCAAAAGTGTTTAAATATGCGGACAGCGGAATTCAGGAGATGATCCGCAAGCTTTCTGCTTTCGGTATGCTGAAGAGCAGGACCATAGTAAAGATTGCAGGGGGAGCCAAGATGTTCGAGATTCAGGGAAACTCGAGTTTCGGCAACATCGGGGAGCGGAATGCTGCAATGGTCAAAAAGTTGTTAATGGAAGAACGGATGCGCATCACGGCTTCGGATACCGGAGGAAGTTACGCAAGAACCATGCTGATTAATATAGCAAACGGGGATGTGATCGTTCGGACGGCAGGGAAGCCGGAAAAGCATCTATAAGGAAGGAGCGGATACAAGTGGAGAAAGAAAAAGAGGGTATTCTTCTTGAATCGGGCACAAATGAGATTGAGATCATGAAATTCAAGATTCTGGGTGAATTTTATGGAATCAACGTGGCAAAGGTCAAAGAAATCATGATGAGCGAAAAGGTGAAAATCATGCCGCATGCTCATCCGGCTGTAGAAGGCATCTTTAAGCCGAGGGACACGCTCATTACTGTGATTGACCTTGGTTTTTATCTGACCGGAGATAATCTGGAACATATGCCGAGAGATTTGTTCATTGTGACGAATTTCAATAAGATGACGGTCGCGTTCCGCGTACAGAGTATCGAAGGGATCAGCCGTATCTCGTGGAAAGATATTCAGAAACCGGATAAAACGTTAAGTCATGGAGACGAAGGTGTGGCAACCGGTATCGCTCAGTGCGCCGGGGAGCTGGTGACAATCCTTGACTTTGAGAAGATTGTGGCAGAGATCGCGCCGGAGACCACGATTCAGATCTCCGAGGTGGAGCAGATGGGAGACCGCCCGCTGTGCGACAGTCCGCTTGTAATCGCAGAGGATTCTGTGCTCCTGCAGAAAATGATCGACGATTCTCTGGAGCGTGCGGGCTTTATGGATGTGAAGAACTTCAATAATGGTCAGGAGGCATGGAATTATCTGAATTCACTTCGGAATGATTCGGATCTGTATGACAAAGTTAACCTGATCATTACAGACATTGAGATGCCGGAGATGGACGGGCACCGTCTTACGAAGCTTGTAAAAGATGATCCGAGGCTCAAGAAAATTCCGGTTGTTATCTTCTCGTCTCTGATTGACGATCAGATGCGGATTAAGGGGGAAGCGCTTGGTGCAGACGAGCAGCTGACCAAGCCGGAGATCGGACATCTGGTGCATGTGATTGACCGGCTGCTGGAGAGCTTCAAGGAAGAGGTTGGGAGAGAAGCATAAAAAAGGCATATGCAGTTCCCCGGAAGACAGGTGTCTTTCGGGGAACTGTCATGTCCGGGGATACATGAGGAGAAACAAAATGGATAAAGCAGAGAAGAAAGGACTTTTGGTTGTCAGTTTTGGGACCAGCGTCAACAGGACCCGTGAAAAGACGATTGATGTTATCGAAGCGGATATGGAGGCGGCATTTCCGGATTATACGCTGTATCGCGGATGGACAAGCAAAATGATTATCAGGAAACTGATGAAAAGGGACGGTGTACGGATTAATACGGTGAAAGAAGCCATAGAGCGGATGATTGCAGACGGGGTGCGGGAGGCGGTTATACAGCCTACGCATGTGATTAACGGGATCGAGAATGAACAGATGAAGGAGGATGTGCTGGCGTATCAGGATCATTTTGCCTCTGTTCATTTTGGAACGCCGCTTTTAACCAGTGAAGAAGACTCTGCGGAGGTGATCCAGGCAGTTATGGCGGAACATGCGAACCTTCCGAAAGAGGATGCGCTTGTGCTTATGGGACACGGGACGACGCATTACGCCAATTCCATCTATGCGGCTCTGGATTATAAATTTAAGGATATGGGGTATCACAATGTTTTTCTGGGGACCGTGGAAGCGTATCCTTCCATGGAGACTCTGATGGAGCAGGTCTGCGCGTACGGCGCCGGCAGGGTAACGCTGGCTCCGTTTATGGTGGTGGCGGGAGACCATGCTCTGCATGACATGTCCGGCGCGGATCAGGATTCCTGGAAATGCCGGTTTGAAGCCGTCGGCTTTCAGGTGGACTGCGTTCTGAAAGGGCTGGGGGAGTATCCGGGAATCCGCCGCCTGTATGTCAGACATGCGAAGGAGGCGTTTCTTCAGGAGAGTGAACGGTAATCCGTTATGTCAAAAACATGTAAAAATTAATGAAAAACAGTTGTTTTCTCTCGAAAAAAAGTGTAAACTGTACGAGAATTCATGTGTAACAACACAGGCAGCAGGGCATCCTTTTTGCATGGATGCCCTGCAGGCTTTCGTGCATGGAAATACGAAAGGAGGGGGAACTTATGTTTTTTGCATTTTTGCTGCTCTGGATTATCTTTAACGGCAGACTTACGGTGGAGATTCTGCTGATCGGGATAATCTTAAGTGCAGCATTATTTGCGTTCTGCTGCCGGTTTATGGGTTACAGTGTGAGGAAAGACATGAGAATGTTCCGGCTTCTGCCCATGGCAGTGCAGTATATTGTCCTTCTGATTATTGAGATACTGAAGGCCAATCGTCAGGTGCTTTTTTATATTATGACGCCCAGATATCAGGTGGAGCCTGTGCTGGTTCATTTTACCTCTGATCTGAAGTCGGAGTTTGCACGGGTGATTCTGGCGAATTCCATTACTCTAACACCGGGAACCATTACCGTTACCCTGGAAGGGAATCACTTCTATGTGCACTGTCTGGACAGGGAATTTGCAGATGGAATTGACCACTCTTCGTTTGTGGAGCTGCTGGAGAGAATGGAGGCGATGGGATAAAATGTATGAGACGATCTATCATGGGTTTCTGATGGCCTGTATGCTCGTTACGGCAGCGCTGATAATTCTGTGCCTGATCCGTGCGATTCTCGGCCCGCGGCTTACAGACCGGGTTGTGGCGGTCAATATGATCGGTACGATGACAATTGTAGAGATTGCCATGTTTGCGTTGTATTTAAGAGAGAATTATCTCTTTGATGTCTGCCTGATCTACGCGATGATCAGTTTTCTTGCGGTGGTAATACTGACAAAGATCTACGGAGGCGCATATCAGGAACGGAAGATAAAGGGAACGCCGTTTCTTCAGGTGGAAGATGAGGAAGAACAGGAGGGAGACGAACTATGATGGCATGGATACAGCTGGCGGCAGGGGGCGCTCTGATCGTAACCGGTATTCTGACCATGTGCGCGGCGGTACTGGGTGTGTACCGGTTTCATTATGTCCTGAACCGGATGCATTCGGCCGCCATGGGAGATTCGCTGGGAATATTGCTGGTTATTCTGGGGCTTATGGTGTTGAGCGGATTTCAGTCGGGAACTTTGAAGCTGGCTTTGATCATCGCTTTTTTCTGGATTGCAGGACCGGTGTCATCTCATATGATCTGTAAACTGGAGGTGCTGGTGAATGAAAATCTGCGGGAAGAATGCGAGGTGCCGGATGATGGAAGTGTTTAACATTCTGCTGCTGGTCTTTCTGATCATCTGTGCGATCTCTGCAAGCCTGATTAAAAATCCGCTTTTGTCTGTGATTGTATTTATGTCTTACAGCCTGGTCATGTCCATTATCTGGTTTCTTCTGGAATCTCCGGATCTGGCCATTACAGAGGCGGCAGTGGGGGCAGGTGTGAGCAGTATTCTGTTTTTTGTTACGCTTCGCAAGCTGAAGGCGCTTTCGGAAGGAGGACAACGTGAGCAGGATAAGAGATAACTATGAGCGTAGTCTGTGGAACCGTCTGACCAGGTGGGTGAACGGAGAGGCGGATCCGTTTGAGGGAAAACTGGAGATGGAACCTCTGCGGGAGTCGGAGATCGTCGGCGATTCCGTCTATAATCCGGAAAGACTTGACCGGACAAAAGTAGAGCAGTATGTGGAAGATATGGAACGGAATAAGGAGATGAAGGCTTTCCGCATCCTCTACAGTACGGCGTCCGTGGCGTTGTGTCTGCTTTTGATTGCCGTGCTGCTGCTTGCCGTGTCCTGGCTTCCGGTGCTGGGTGATCCGGACGGGCCGAATAATAATGAAGTGTCTGCACGTTATGTGGAAGAAGGCATCGAGGAATTCGGAGCAGTGAATATGGTGACGAATATGATACTTGGTTATCGCGGCTTTGACACGTTTGGAGAGACCTGCGTATTGTTCATAGCGGCGACCTGTGTCATTGTGCTGCTTCAGAAAAAGGAAGAAAAGATTGAGAATGCCCGGGAAAACGACTGGAAATATGAGCCCAAGCCGGATTCGATTCTGCAGAAGGTCACACTGCTTCTGGTTCCGATCATCTTTCTGTATGGCTTTTATATTATTCTGAACGGGCATCTGTCGCCGGGCGGGGGATTTTCCGGAGGCGCGGTGATCGGAGCCGGTCTGATCCTGTATGTGACAACGTTTGGTTTTCACAGAACCCAGCGTTTTTTTAACAAAAAAGTATACGAGATTGTGAAAGTGGGCGCATTGTCCCTGTACAGCGTTACCATGATCTACTATTTTTACACAGGGGCCAATCAGATAAAAAGCATGATTCCCCTGGGGACAGCGGGGGATATATTAAGCAGCGGTATGATTCTTCCGATCAACCTCTTCGTAGGGCTGGAAGTTGCATGTACCATGTACGCGTTTTTCGCACTCTTTCGAAGGGGAGGTATGTGATATGGGGCCGAATCTTCTGGCGAATGTGGATGAAGTGGCAGCAGTGATTCTGTTCGGTATTGGATTTACGACGCTGCTTCTGCATAAAAACATGATCAAAAAAATTATTGGTCTGAA
>Ga0137306_104028_pt1 | contig 10384 bp, 13 predicted proteins | sample Inofroosms_March_FD_97187 | JGI IMG/M metagenome (GOLD analysis project Ga0137306, IMG submission 97187) | Mouse cecal microbial communities from Vienna, Austria - N-Acetylneuraminic and N-Acetylglucosamine D2O microcosms_March | ecosystem: Host-associated > Mammals > Digestive system > Large... | reverse complement strand
GACAGTACCATAAAGCCATGGGTGCGATATTGCACCAATATATCAGGATAAAGCTGGCAAGGGCAGCCAAGGCGGGTACATGAGAGTGATCAGGAGGTGAGGACAATGCTAAGGCCGGAAGATGTAAAGCTTGTAGTCGAATTTACAGAGGGCTATCAAAAACGCTATACAGAAGCCTGTCTCAAACGGCTGGACAAGATGCTGAAAGATGGGGCAGACTTAGATGAACTGCTGGCACGTACACAGGAAACAGTAGAAAAAGTTGGATAAGGGAGGAAAGACAATGCACAAAGAGTTAGAAAGAGCCATCGGGGAACTGCGGGTGAACCATACGGACAAGGAGATCGCCGGGGCGTTATCAGAATATTTCCAGATCGTCAAAGAACGTATCGTATGACTACACGGATAACACCACAGTGAAAGATATCCGGGAGGACCATCCGGAGCTGGGCTTCATGGATGATGAAGAGATCGAGGAGATCCTGGAGCAGGCTAAGACGATGCGGCATAAACGTGGAGCTGCTGAAGAAGAGTATCTGACAGAGGGAGATATGGAGGAATTGCTCGGGCACAACCCGGATTGGCTCGATTTGGGAACGCACGATCAGGGATTTTGGATAAGGAAGATGGCAGAAAGTACACCTATAGAGGCTCTGGCTAGCATGGTCTGGGTATGCACCGGATCTGCGCGGATAACGATCGATGTGATCAAACAGACGATGCGGGAGTATCTGAAAGAAAAACAGGCGGGGATACGGGACAGACGGGAAGAGATATTCCAGAAGATCCTGGAAGAGACGGAGCGGCGCAACCGGATAGAGGAGGAGGTCCTCAAGCTGATCGCAGAAAACAAACATGGAGAAGCCGCAGGACTTTTAGCAGATCTGGATGACCGGATCATAAAGGATCTGTATCAGGAATACTGGGATCTGAGGGAAGAGGACAGATGAGGCTATTTTACAGGAATGGTGTATATTATACCCGCTATCTGAATGCAGTGTTCCAGATACCATCCATCTATGACTGGGATATACAGGACGGGCCGATGGGACTGGGATGGAGGCATTTCATATGCACGGACCCGGACAGGCCGTGGGGTGTGATAACTATAACAAAGATGCCCTGACTGATAAGGGAATGGAAGCCAGGGCACACGAAACAACTACACCCTTATTATAGGGTGTAGGGACAAAGATATCAAGATGTTTTTAAGGAGGAAAGAGATATGGAGATAACAGCAAGATTCGACAACCTGGAAGAGATGCGGGCTTTCGCGGGTTTTATAACAGCACCGAACGTCCCGGCACAAGAGGCGTCACAGCAGATGGGGGCAGATCCTAGTGGACAGCCAGCAGCCCCGGCACAACCGGTCACACCACCTGCGCCGGCAGCTCAGCCACCGGCACAGCCAACTCCAGCAGCACCAGCACAGCAACCTGTGCAGACACCGCCTGTGCCAGCACAGCAGGCCCAGCCGGCAGTGCCTACGACTGCACCGACTTATACGCTGGAAGACCTGGGCCGGGCTGGAGTAGCGGCACAAGAGATGGGAAAGGACGCAGAGGTCCGGGCACTCGTGGCCAGTTTCGGGGTATCGACATTACAAGAACTCCCGGAGACGCAGTACGGAGCGTTTGCCATGGCCCTGAGATCCATGGGGGCGCCGATATGATGGCGCACGCCCTCCTGGGCGCATCCAGTGCACACAGATGGCTGCACTGTACAAAGAGCGCGCGGCTGGAGGAGCAGTTCCCGGATACCACATCGGATGCGGCCAAGGAAGGGACCTTGGCCCATACGCTGGCGGAAGCCAAGGTACGCAACTACTTCCACAAGGCTGACTTCAGCAAGCGCAAGCTGAACGGCCTGATCAAAAAGCTCAGGGAAGATGCATCATGGCAGGATGAGATGGACGGGTACACGGATGAGTACCTGGACTACATAAAGGAGGCTGCCCTGGCCTTCGGGTCCGAGCCGTCCGTGATGCTGGAGAAGCGGGTCGATTACAGTGTTTATGCACCAGAAGGGTTTGGGACAGCGGACTGCATCCTGTTGGGCGGCGGCACCTTGCATATCATCGACTTCAAATACGGCAAGGGTGTCTGCGTATCCGCAGAGGAAAACCCACAGTTATCTCTATACGCTCTGGGGGCTCACGAGACATATAAGATACTGTATCCGATAAAGGACATCAAGATGTCCATCGTCCAGCCCCGGCTGGATAACATCTCCGAGTGGGGATGCAGCCTCCAGGAGCTGTTGGGCTGGGGAGAATATGTACAGGCGCGGGCCGCACTCGCGTGGAAAGGTGAGGGCGAGTATCTGCCAGGGGAAGAGACCTGCCGTTTTTGCCGCGCGAGGTCCCAGTGCCGGGCACGGTCAGACTACAACGTCAAGCAGGCGTTCGATATCGGGGAGCTGCCACCACTGATAACCCCAGAGGAAGCGGGGGAGAGGCTGAAAGCATTAGAAGATGTGGTGAAGTACCAGAAGGACCTGCAGGCGTGGGCACTGTCCGAGTGCCTGGCTGGGAACAAGGTCCCAGGCTGGAAAGCTGTGGAGGGCAGGAGCGTCCGGGAATGGACGGATCAGGAGGGAGCCTTTAAGAAACTGAAAGAGAACGATATCGATGAGGCGGTGTTATACGAGAAGAAGCCGCTGACATTGGCACAAGTGGAAAAAGTTGTAGGTAAGAAAGAGTTTGCGGAGATCGCGGGCGGTTACGTCACAAAGCCGCCGGGCAAGCCCGCGCTGGCAAAGGAGAGCGATAAGAGGCCCGCGATAACAAACAAAATGACAGCTGAAGAAGCGTTCAAGGAGGATGACAGGACATGAGGCCACAGATATTCAGATATGTTTTCCCGGAACCGAAAGACGGGGACCGTTTCGTGAGCCTGGAACATATACGCCACGCCATAAGTAACTCTGACCAGTATCCGGTCACCCCCGGGTGCCGTGATGGTACACGGGAAGGGGAGATACAGGAAGAGGTACTGGGGGCGGTAGTAAACGCTATCAACGCTGCCCCGGTGTATATATACCGGGACGGAAAGATCAAGGAGGATAGATAAGATGAGTATGGATGTATGCAGAGTGACGACAGGGGAAGCGAGATTTTCATTTGTACATGTTTTTAAGCCCTATGCGTTCCAGCAGGGGCAGGAAGAAAAGTACAGCGTGACAGTATTAGTGCCGAAGACGGATACGGATACCATGTCCCGCATCAATGCGGCCATCGAGGCGGCGAAGCAGAGGGGCGTATCGGATAAGTGGAACGGGCAGTGCCCGCCCATCCTGCCGACACCTGTCCATGATGGTGACGGGGTGAGGCCCTCGGATGGGATGCCCTTCGGGGATGAGTGTAAGGGTCATTGGGTGTTCACGGCCAGCGCGAAGGCAGATTACCCGCCGGAAGTGGTGGACGCGAACGGGAACCCGATCATCAACCAGTCGGAAGTATACAGCGGTATGTATGGCCGGGTGAACGTGAACTTCTTCCCATACGCCTTCGGGGGCAAGAAAGGGATCGGATGTGGACTGGGGCCTGTACAGAAGCTCCGGGATGGAGAGGCATTGGGCGGCGGGCGTGTATCCGCAGCGCAGGCGTTCGGGACGCCCATCCCACAACAGCCGCAGACGGGCACAGTACCCGGGGCGCCTGTATACCTGCAACCGCAGACACCGCCATATGCCGGTACGCTCGCCCCGCAGCAGCCATCCGGCGGCATCAACCCGATCACGGGGCTGCCGTATTAGACCATGAGACATCTGAGCATAGACATCGAGACGAAGAGCAGCGTGGACATCGGCAAGGCCGGGATGTACAAGTACGTCCAGTCGGATGACTTCGAGATATTGCTGTTCGCGTACCAGGAGGACGGCGACCCCGTGCAGGTCGTCGACCTGGCGCAGGGAGAGCATATCCCCCGCCACATCCTTGCGGCCTTGGTGGACCCGGTGTTTGCGAAACACGCGTACAACGCGGCTTTCGAGTGGTACTGCCTGAATAGGGCAGGGTATGCGACCCCTCTCAGACAATGGCGGTGCACCATGGCCCACAGCCTATACTGCGGGTATCCCGCAGGGCTGGCGGCCACGGGCGGGGCCATCGGCCTGCCCCAGGACAAGCGTAAGATGGCCGTGGGCAAGGCGTTGATAAAGTATTTCTGTACACCGTGCAAGCCCACGAAGAGCAACGGGGGACGCACATGGAACCTGCCGCACCATGCACCGGAGAAGTGGGAGCTGTTCAAGGAGTATTGTAAACAGGACGTAGTGGCAGAGCGGGGCATCCTGGACCGCCTCACGCCGTTCCCGATGCCGGAGGATGAAGAAGGGCTGTGGCGGATGGATGTGCGGATGAACGCTTACGGCGTCCGGATAGACGAGCGGCTGGTAGGAGGGGCATTGGCCATAGGCACAGTGAGCACCGCACAGCTGGAGGAGGGAGCTCGCAGGATGACTGGGCTGGAGAACCCTAACAGTACCAGTCAGTTACTCGGATGGCTGGAAGGCCAGGGCGTGCCCCTCCCGAACCTGCAGAAAGCTACGGTGGCAGATGCCTTAAAGCACCAGGATCTGCCGGAGGATGTGCGCAGGGTCCTGGGTATCCGGCAACAGATGGGGAAGACATCCATCAAGAAATATGCGGCCATGGATACGGCAAAAGGGGCAGATGGGCGTGTCCGGGGGCTGACGCAGTATTATGGCGCCAATAGGACCGGACGCTGGGCCGGGAGATTGGTGCAGATGCAGAACCTTCCCAGGAACTACTTAGGGACGCTGGACTATGCCAGGGAACTGGTAAAGGACCACAACTACGACGGCTTAAAGTTATTATATGGGAACGTGCCGGATACATTGTCCCAGTTGATCCGGACGGCGTTCATCCCCTCAGACGGGCATAAGTTCGTGGTGGCTGACTTCTCTGCCATCGAGGCGAGGGTGATCGCGTGGCTGGCCGGGGAACAGTGGGTCAATGAGGTGTTCGCCACACATGGGAAGATATACGAAGCCACGGCATCCCAGATGTTCGGTGTGCCAGTGGAGCGGATCGTGAAAGGTAACCCAGAGTATGCTCTGCGGCAGAAAGGCAAAGTGGCCACGCTGGCCCTGGGATACCAGGGCGGCCCGGGTGCGCTGATAGCCATGGGTGCCCTGGATATGGGGCTATCCGAGGATGAGCTGCCGGATATCGTGCAGAGGTGGAGGCGGGCGAACCCCCGTATCTGTGACCTGTGGCAGGCGGTGGGGCAGGCGGCCATAGCCGCCATACAGGCCGCGCAGCCGCAGGGGACACACGGGTTGATGTTCGCGCTAGAAGGCGATATCGTCTACGGCCAGTGTTTCCTGACCATACGATTGCCGAGCGGGCGCAAGCTCTATTACCCGGAGCCGTTCTTGCATGAAAACGACCGTGGGGAGCTGGCCCCACATTACTATGGGATCATAAAAGGCAAAAAGAAATGGGGGCCTATATCCACATACGGCGGCAAGATGACGGAGAACATCGTCCAGGCCATCGCCAGGGACTGCCTGGCTGAGACATTAAAACGCGTGGACGCCAAGGGACTGCAGGTGGTCTTCCACGTCCATGATGAGGTGGTCATCGACGCACCGATGGACGTCACCGTGGAGGATATCTGCGCCATGATGGCGGAGCCGATACCCTGGGCGCCGGGGCTGATATTGAAAGGCGCGGGATTTGAGGGCAGCTATTACAAGAAAGATTAGGGAGGTGGTCCTGGATGGATCATAACAGGCAGCTGCGCATCAGCATGGCCGGGAGCCGCAGGGCCACTCACTGGCCGGAGACGGGTATCATGTGGTCTGAGTTCGTTGAAAAGCTAAAGATACCGGTCAGGGGCACGGAGACGCTGGAAGGGTACCTCGCCCTCCCTAAGACGCAGCAGGATGACTTAAAGGATGTGGGCGGTTTCGTGGGCGGTACGTTCACAGGGGGCCGCCGCAAGGCATCCTGTATACAGGGGCGTGACCTAGCTACACTGGACCTGGACAACATACCGGCAGGACAGACGGATGGGATATTGAAGAGTGTGGGCGGCCTTGGATGTGCGGCGGTCGTATACAGCACCCGGAAGCACGCCGGGTACGCGCCCAGGCTCCGAGTGGTCATACCCTTTGACCGGACGGCCACGGCGGATGAATATGAGCCGGCGGCCAGGGAGCTGGCGGCCCTGATCGGGATCGAGCACTGTGACCCTACGACATTTGACGGGTCCAGGCTGATGTACTTCCCCAGCTGCTGTGCGGACAGTCCGTACGTGTACCAGGTATATGACCAGCCGTTCTGTAGCCTGGATGGGATCCTGGGGATGTACGGGGACTGGAAGGATGTGTCCCAGTGGCCGCAGGTGCCAGGGGCGGACGCCCGGGAGAGGCGGCGTCTGGCAAAGCAGGAGGACCCGACAACGAAGAAGGGCGTCATAGGCGCCTTCTGCCGCACGTACACCGTCACACAGGCGATGGAGCGGTTCATCCCAGGGATGTATGAGGAGACGGCCATGCAAGGACGTTATACCTACACGGGCGGCTCCACAGTCGGCGGCGCGATCGTTTATGACGGCGACCTGTTCCTGTACTCCCATCACGCTACGGACCCGTGTTCCAGGCTGCTGGTCAACGCTTTTGACCTGATCCGCCTGCATATGTATGGGGACAGGGACGGGGAGGCGAAGCCGGGCACGCCAGTCAACAAGCTGCCGTCATTCCTCTCCATGAAAGAGCTGGCACTCGCCGATGAGGGCGTATCTGGGCTGATGCGCCAGGAACGGTTGGAAGAGGCGCATCAGGCGTTCCCGATAAAAAAGGAAGGGCAGGATGCGCAGCCAGAGGACCCAGACTGGATGCGCCATCTGGCGGTGGACGGGAACAACAATTATAAGAAGACGATAAACAACGTGGTCATCATCTTAGAGAACGACCCCAACCTAAAGGGGAAGATAGCCACGGATGAATTTGCCGCCTGCGGCATGGTGCTGGGCGCGGTGCCCTGGGACATGCGGGAAGATAAACACAGATGGAGCGATGTGGATGATGCAGGTTATTACAGATATATGGAGCAATATTATGGGATCACAGGAAGGGACAAGATGGACAATGCATTATTGATCGCGAGCGCACAGAACAAGGTGAACGATGTGAGGAGATACCTGGAGGGCCTGACGTGGGATGGGAAGCTCAGGGTAGAGACGCTATTGCCGGATTACTTGGGGGCGGAGGACAACGCCTATACACGGGCAGTCATGCGGAAATTCCTGTGTGCTGCCGTGGCGCGGGGGATCGTGGGCGGCGTCAAATTCGACTATATGCCGATAGCCACGGGACCGCAGGGCATCGGGAAGAGTACGTTCTTAGATATCCTGGGGAAGGACTGGTTCTCAGATTCACTGACGACTTTCTCTGGCAAGGAAGCGGCAGAACTGATCCAGGGCACATGGATAAATGAGATCGGGGAACTGTCAGCCTTCTCCAAACAGGAGACCCAGGTGATCAAGCAGTTCCTGAGCAAGACGCACGACATATATAGGGCTGCATACGGTAGACGGACAGAGAAGTACCCGCGCAGGTGCGTATTCTTCGGGACGTCGAACGACCATGAATTCTTAAAAGATGCCACAGGCAACCGCCGGTTCTGGCCGGTGGACGTTGGACGGCATCCAGCGGAGAAGTCCGTATGGGAGCAGCTACCGCTGGAAGTGGACCAGGTGTGGGCGGAAGCCTACACGTACTGGCGGGCTGGGGAGGCCCTGTTCCTGACAAAGGATATCGAGGCCCAGGCGAAGATAGCGCAGGAAGAGCATCTGGAAACGACTGGCAAAGAGGGCCTTGTCCAGAAGTTCCTGGATAGGCCAGTGCCAGAAAACTGGGACGGGTTGGGGATCACAGAACGCAAGATGTATCTGAGCGGGAACATGAGTGTCCCGGAGGGGACGTTGATGCGCAGGCGTGACAGGATATGCGTAATGGAGATATGGGTGGAATGTTTCGGAGGCGATCCTAAGTTTTTGAAGAGGAGGGATAGCGTGGAGATCAGCAATATACTGATGGGGCTGCCCGGATGGAAAAAGATGAGGTCCTCTGCGCGTTTCGGCCCTGTGTATGGTACGCAGAGAGGGTTTGAGAGGATGTCAACATAAGTGTAACAGAGGGCGTTTTCTCTGTTGACGTTTGTTTACGTATGTTGTCAACAAACGTCAACATAAAGATCGTTTGTTACAGCCCTTTGTAGACACCGCAAGCCCTTTTAAGATAAGGGTTTAAAGGGTATCGTAAACAAAAGTAACATTAATCCTTATTAGATATAAAAATAGGTAGTATAGGTATATACGTATATAGCCTATAGCGCCTAATGCGTATGAGTATATACGCGCGCGAGTCTGTTGCAGATAGAGGAGGATGGGATGCGGGAGAGCGAGATAGAGAAGATATTGGTGAACGAGGTAAAGAAACTGGGCGGCAGGGCCTATAAATGGGTCAGCCCTGGGAATGCGGGGGTACCGGACAGGATCGTCATACTGCCCAGCCTGCCGTCACCGGTGTTCGTGGAGTTAAAGACTGATACGGGGACACTGACAGCCCTCCAGAAGGTCCAGATCGACCGGCTGAGGGATCTAGGGCAGAGGGTATGGGTAGTAAAAGGGATAGCCGGTCTGGTACGGTTTTTCGATGATATCGGGCACACAGCGGCGGCTCTGGAGGTCCACTCCAGGTATGGCCTGTGAGTGCTAGGGGCAGGAGGGAGGTGATGCCGTATGATATTCAGACCACATGCCTACCAGCAACACTGCATAGAGCAGATCATAAAGATACCCAAGCTGGGGCTGTTCCTGGATATGGGTTAGGGCCTCGGGAAGACAGTGACGACCCTGACAGCGGTCCATGAGCTGAAGTATAACCGGTTCGCGGTCCGTAAGGTATTGGTGATCGCGCCGAAGAAGGTCGCGGAGGGGACATGGACGAGGGAAAAGGATAAATGGGACCACACGAAGGCCCTGCGGATATCCCAGGTGTTAGGGAGCCAGGCCAGGCGGATACGCGCCCTCAATACCCCGGCGGATATCTACATCACCAACAGGGAAAACGTGGTGTGGCTGGTGGACTATTACCGGAACAGCTGGCCCTTTGACATGGTCGTGGTGGATGAGTCCAGCAGTTTCAAGAGCCATAAGGCGAAACGCTTCAAGGCCCTGGCCAGCGTGTCGGGCCGTATCGAGCGGATGGTGGAGCTGACCGGCACGCCGTCCCCCAACGGCCTGGACGACCTGTGGGCGCAGGTGTTCCTGCTGGACGGCGGCGAACGGCTGGGAAAGAGGTACGGGCAGTTCCGTGAGAGATATTTTGACCCAGGTAAGAGGGGCAACGGGGTGATCTATTCCTGGGACCCGAAGGCTGGGAGCGAGCAGGGGATACTGGATAAGATATCCGATATCTGCATATCCATGAAGGCAGAGGACTACCTGCAGCTGCCGGACATCACCTACAGCCAGATCCCGGTCGTCCTGGATGCCAAGGCTGAAAGAGCATATCGGGATCTGGAAAAGGAGATGGTGCTGACCCTACCGGAAGAAGAGGGGGACATAAGCGTCACCAGTGCCGTGGCATTGAGCAACAAGCTCTTACAACTGGCCAACGGGGCACTATATGATGATGACCACGAGGCCCATGAGGTACATGGCTGTAAGATCGAAGCGTTCATGGAGCTGGTGGAGTCCCTGCAGGGCAGGCCCGCGCTGGTGTTCTACAACTTCCAGCACGATAAGGGGCGGATCAAAAAGGCCCTGGCCAAGACAGGACTGCGGGTGAGGGAGTTAAAGACACCGCAGGACGAGGAGGACTGGAACGCCCGCAAGGTGGACATCCTGCTGGCCCACCCGGCCAGCGCGGCCTACGGGCTGAACCTGCAGCAGGGCGGCAACCATGTAGTCTGGTTCGGCCTGAACTGGAATTATGAGTTATATTCCCAGGCCAATAAAAGGCTGCACCGGCAGGGACAGGAGGAGAAGGTCATCGTCCACCACCTGGTGTGCCAGGGCACACGGGATGAGGATGTGATGGCGGCATTGGAGAGGAAGGAGGGAGCACAGGAATGGGTCATGCAGAGCTTGAAGGCCAGGATACGAGCAGTAAAGGCGAGGAGCTGACCGTCCACGTGACTTATAGATGCGGGAAGGGCAGGATGGACGTCAACGTCCCCGCCTTCCTGCGGATGCGTAAGATGGGCAAGTATAAAAAGCTGATGTCACTGATCCGGCAGTCGGACACGCCAGAGGCGGCGGAGAAGATCGTCAGGTATATCAGGGAGACACTCAACGATATCGTATCCCGTGTGGAAGAGGCCGCGACCGGGGCGGTACGTGCCCGG
>Ga0137306_102986_pt2 | contig 10385 bp, 12 predicted proteins | sample Inofroosms_March_FD_97187 | JGI IMG/M metagenome (GOLD analysis project Ga0137306, IMG submission 97187) | Mouse cecal microbial communities from Vienna, Austria - N-Acetylneuraminic and N-Acetylglucosamine D2O microcosms_March | ecosystem: Host-associated > Mammals > Digestive system > Large... | reverse complement strand
ACCTGAGAAACCATCACAAGTCCAGCGGAACAATCGCAAACATATGGAGAAGAAAAGCTGCCAAAACGAAGCAATTTACACAACTTCCATCCCGGTGATACACCAGCGGAGATCCCGCTGGTCCCGGACGCAGGTGTAGAGGGTAATCACGTTGGACTGAGATGCGGCGAGAGCGCTGCGGTCCGTCTCGCTGACCTTGGACACGCTGGTCACCTCATAGGTGCGCGTCCCCAGCTTGGTGGTCAGAGTGATCCGGTCGCCCAGCTCCAGGGTGTGGATCTTACCGAAGTAACTGTTCGCCCCCCGATTGTGCGCCGCAAACGATGCATTGCCGTCCCAGATGCTGGTATCCTCAAAATGTCCCACGCCCCGCTTCAGGGTGGCGGCGTCTGTCCCCTGGAAGATATTGACCGACAGGCCGATGGCGGGGATCTCCAGGGTTCCCAGGGACCCATCCCGATAGTAGAGATCGTCTGTAACCTCCGTATAGCCGGAGCTGCCGGAGGTCTCCACCGTCAGCGTGGAGCTGCCTGGTACAATGGTGCTTCCGGCTGAGAGGTCTGCGGGTACAGCTTCAGCGGACAGGCCGCTCATATCCGGCGGAAATACAACGGCAGCGCCGCCGCTGATCATCTCGCCGGTGGCGGGCATGGCGCTGGGGACCAGATTGGGCGTCAGGTAGTCGCCGGTGTTGAGGGTGTTGCTCATGGCGGAGCCGAAGCCGGGGGGAATGCGGGCGGCATTCTTGCTGATATCCTCGTTTTTCTCCGCCCCACCGTCCGGCGTGATGACCACCTCCACCGAGCTGGGCTTGCCGTAGTGGGGCGGCTCCGGCTGCTCGAAGCTGTACTCCAGCGCATGGGCGGGCAGGGTCATCGCCAGCAGCAGGCAGACTGCCAATAGTGAAGTCAGATGTTTTTTCATCACGCGCCCTCCTCTCCGGCCTCATGCCGCTTCTTCAGCCACAGCGCCGTACCTACGCCGCCCCCGGCGAGAGTCACGGCAGCCAGCGGCACCAGGATATAGGCCCAATTAAAGTGAAAGCCGCTGTCTGTGGCTCCATCGCCCGGCAGCGTATCTACAGCGGTGGGGTCCGGGATGGGGACAATGGGCCGGATCTCGGTGCCCTCGAAGACAGCCACATACCGCACCCGGTCCAAGGCGATTTTACTGACTGTACCCACATACTTTGCCGTCACCGTGTACCCGGTGACATAGCTGCTGGTGGCGGTTCCGGAGTAGATGGCTACGGCGGTGTAGCGGTCGCCCATGGCCATGCCGTCCAGACTGCCGGTGTTGTCCGTCTGCCAGGAGATGTCCTGGAGCGTCATGGCCCTGCCGTTCTCCTCCACGGTCTTGGGGATGTAGCTGGTGTCCTGACTGGCCAGGCTGGGGTACCGCCGGGTAGCGGTCACGGTCCTGGTGGACTTGCCATAGCCCGCCGTCTCCACCTGGACGGTGTCCAGCTGGAGGGTCAGTGTGCCGGACAGCCCGTCCTCTGTGACAAACTCCTTCTGCTGGGGCAGCAGGGCGAGAATGGAGGCCATATCCTTGTTCTTGCTCTCCAGGCACACCTCCTCGGTGTGCTGGCGCTCCTGGTACTCCGGCGTCTCCTGCTTGAGCAGGTCGGTCAGGGTGTAGCGGATGCCGTTCTGCTCGAAGTCCGAGCGGGGGATGCCCGCCGGGTCCTGCTCCGGGGTGAGGTCGTAGACCTTTCGGATCTCACGCCCGTCCTCGCTCTCCTCCACGGCCGTCGGATAGCACACCTCCGCCGCCAGAGCCAGGGGGGATGTGGACGCTGCCAGCAGCGTGACCACCAGCAGCAAAATCATGATACGTTTCATTGTCTTCCTCCTACATCATCTGTTGGCCAAAGGACTGGCCAGTGTTGCTCTGCTCCTGGCCGAGCTGCATCTCCTGCTGGTACGCCTCCAGGACGGTGTTGTCAAACGCCTGCTTGAACTCCCTGGTGCAGGGGAAGCAGATATCCTTGTACCCATTCCCGGTCCTGAAGCTAGGCATGGAGACAAAGGGGCCCCTGCTCCCATTCATCACCCGTATCCCCTTGACGGCGAAGCAGCCGTTGATGGTGACAGATGCGTTGGCCAGCACATTGCCGCCGCTCTGCTGCTGGGGATAGATCTTCACCTCCAGCTCCATGTTGGGCGGCATTGCCGCCATTCTTTCGTCCATTTCCAGTTCTCCTTTCACATTTTTGTATTGGTAGAGCGCCTAGTAGCTATACGGAAAATCATCCATAGACCGTGTCCTCCGCCATGAGCTTCTCCTCCAGATTGCCGAGGCACACGCCCAGCATGGCCAGCGTGGACAGCTCCCACGCCGGCACGTCGGTGAGGTCATAGCGGTAATCCGCTTGTCCCACCGTCACCGTGCCCGGATCGTCTCCCGGCCAGGCGCAGAGCTTGGCATCCGCGGGGATGCCGGCCTCCTCCCGCACAGCTTCCGGCAGGGCGGTCCGCGTCCGCTCCGGCAGCGCGGGACACTCCCCATCCCCACCGCAGTCCTCGCAGGGGCCGCATACCTCGGCCAGATGCTGGTTCAGCTCCACCGCCAGCCGCTGGAGGCTGTCCACAGCGCGGATCAGCTCCATGGCCGTCATCTCCCGCTTGAGGACCACCGCCGCCTCCGGCAGGGCGCAGATCTCCACCGTACCGCCCTTCTCAAATCCACTCAGCTCCAGCACCACATTGGGAATGACCAGCTTCTTCTTGCCGGTCCCTTTGATAAATTTCTGCATATATCGTTCCTTTCCAGTTGTTATCCATCCTCCGCAGGCGGCATCGCCACTCTAATCGGGCGGCGCGGCTCATGGACCAGGACCAGCTCGCCCTTCTCGCAGTCGCCCTCCTGCTCAAACATGTTGCACTGTCTGGTCCGCTGGGCCAGCATGGGCCGGGGGTCATAGCTGGTAATGAGCAGCTCCTCGTACATCGCGCCCTCGGTCTGGGACATGTGGTTCTGCCGCTCAAAATGCAGGATGTAAAAGTCCTCGTACAGCTCCCTAGTGAAGTCACAGTCGTTGTAGGAAATCACCCGGGGCCCCTTGCACTCCCGCAGCGTGTCGTGGAGCCGGTAGTGGTCCTCCAGGGGGAACCCCGGCGCATACATCTTTTCTGCCTCAAAGTAGGGCGGGTCGCAGTAGTGCAGCGTGGTCTCGCTGTCGTGGACTCTGATGGAGTCCTCGAAATCCCGGTTGGTGATGATCACTCGCTCCAGACGCAGGGCGGCGGCGGTAATCAGACCAAAGAAGTTCCGGAGGTTGGTGGGGCGCAGGGCAAAGGTCTTGCGCATACTGTTGAAGCTGCGCCGGTCCACTGTGTAGAACGCCGCCGCCCGCTTCACGTCCCAGGCAGCAGCCCGGCCTCTGAGGATCTTCTCCACCTCTGCGTACTGGATATCCGTCAGCACGGCCCTTGCCACGGCCAGCTCGCTCTCAGTGAAATCCGGCAGCGCCATCTCGCGCCGAAGGAATTTCAGCAGCAGTAAAAATTCCTCCTCTGCATGCAGAGGAAGAAATCCCAGCTCCCGGAGCAGCGCCAGGGTCTTGTCCCGGATACAGAGGAACAGGTTGGTCAGGTCCGCGTCATAGTCGTTGTAGACCTCCACCCGGCTCAGACTCATGGGCAGGCCCAGCAGAATGGAGCCGCTGCCGCCGAAGTGTTCCACATAGCGCGGCGGGTCGGGCGGGAAGATAGACCGGATGATGTACTGAAGCCGCTCCTTGCCGCCCACCCATGGGAAGGGCGGCCTAGCCGTCAGTCCTGGACGCATCCTCTTCCACCCCAAAGCTCTCCAGCGCCGCCTCCAGTCCGTCTATGGCCTGGCCCAGGCCGTACATCATGTCCTTCAGGCCGCTGATGGTGGCGTAGATCTCCCCGGCGTTTCTGGCATAGAAGTACCCCTCCCCGCCGCTGCAGATGGGCGCCCTCCTGCGCCGCAGGCGGTTCACCTGCCGGCGCAGCTCGTTGCCGCTGACACCCAGCGCCTGCTCCAGCTCCGGACTCTTGATCGCATTCTTCCGGCCCAGACAGTTGCTTTTCAGATAGCTTTTTAGCTGTTCGCTTGTCATTGTTTGTCCTTTCCGGGGCCGCTCCTCCGGTGTAGAGAACAAAAAAAGAGGGGCCGCTTGTCCCTCCGGAGAAACGGCCCCTGTCGTCATAAATTATTTTACTGCATGGTCATGCCCGTCATGTCCGACTGCTGTTCCTGCGCGGGGGAGTCCCGCTTTCGGATGAAGAAGCATCCATCATCCGTCAGCTCATACCCCTCCCGCTTTGCCACCGCAGCGGCGTAGGCGGTATAGTCAAAGCAGATCCTGACGGCGCCGTCAACCTTCGCCAGCGCCCGCCTGTTCAATTCCTCAGCGATCTTATCCGTGAACGTATCCACACTGACGATGTCATAGCTGAGAAGGTCCTCCGCGATACGGACCGCCTCATCCAGCCGGCGGCAGCGCTCAGCCTCCAGCGCGGCGGCAAACCGTCCCAGAAAGTCCGGAATGCTCTGCCCCCGCTCATCCAACAGACAGCCCAGGTTCTGCCCGTCATAGATCAGGTCCGCAAGGTCGTCATACTGGCCGGCCAGGTCCTGGACGCACAACAGAATACACCTCGCATCAAGCAGCGTACACTCCTGGATGGTCCTCACCCGCAGCTCGTCCAGCGCCAGCCTGATCTCGCCCGGCCCATCGCCGTTTATCTCCGGATAATCCGGCAGTCTCAGCCACACGCCGCCCGGCACGGCCTTCGACGCCAGCTTCAGCCGGACGCTCCACGCCTCAGCCTCCGCGCCGGGGAGATTTCTGCCGTCATAGATTGCGGCGGGCTGATTTCCCGGATACTCCACGTAGCAGTTCCCGATGAACAGACCGGGATGCTGGTCCTCATACATCCGCCCCAGCGCGGGCAGGTCGAAATACGCCTGCTGGTCCAGGGGGACGCACTGCTCGAACAGGAAGTATTCCCCCAGTTCCTCATAGCTCCCCACATGGCCGCGGATCTCGTAATCGTCCAGGGAGAGCAGGCAGTTGACCGCTCCGGCCATGTCCTGGGGCGGCTGGCGGGACATGGCGGCGGAGAGGACTGTCCGCTCCCGGACGCTCAGCACCTCCAGGTGCTCGGTCAGCCACCGCCGCTCCTCCGCTGTACCGGGCAGGCCCAGGATGATTGCATCATTGCTGTCTCCCATCTACATCATCTCCATTCCGTCCCGGCCGGGCGCTTGATTTTCCTCCATGGTCTGCTGGGTTTTGTCCTGTTCCACCAGGCCGTACCTGGTGACCACAGCCTGGTCCCGCTCCAGCAGGGCGCGGCCATAGCTCTGGAGGTCAAGGTAGGGCAGGAGCGTTTCCGCGTCCTGGCCGCAGAGAACCAGGCCCAGCTCACTCCGCGCCACGTCCTCCGGACTGCTCATTTGCGGCTCGAAAAAATATATGTCCACCGTACCCGCCAGGGCAATCATCTCAGACAGCTCCCGGCAGTCATTGGCCGCGAGAATGGCCTTGTATTTGGGCAGCTCCCCCCGTGCGTCCAGCTCCGACAGGCGCTGGGACAGCTCCACAATCTGCGGTATCTCGCCATTGAGATATAATTCGTGGTTCAGGTCGGGGATGGCGCAGTCCTGGATAGAGGCGGCCACGTCGTTCCAATCCTGCCTCCCCAGCTTCTCCAGCGCCGCCCGCAGCTGCTCCTCCGGAGCGGGGAGCCGGAGCTGGAGCACCTCCGACTTCTGGCCACCGCCGTTGAGGGGCAGCGCCGCCGTGTTCAGCAGGACGGTGTACGCCGGCCTCCTGGGCTGAAAATCCATGGTCGCGCTGACGCATTGGATGTCCGACAGCTGCTCCACATAGCCGAAGCCGGTATACACGCCGCCCTCCCGCTCCCGGTGCTCCGTGCCTATGCCGGCGTAGTCCAGCAGCGCCAGCATAGAGTCCGGCAGGCTGTTGGCCTCCTCAATAAAATCGTTTTCCACCAGGAATTTCCCCAGCTGGTAGTCTGTCATGACGTTCGCCGCCATGACGCAGCAGTCCGTGCTGTAGGCGAAGTCCACGAGCCGGGAAAGGGCGGTGGGAAGGGCGTTTTTCTCGATATCCATCCCCACCAGCTCCTCAAACGCCGCCAGCTCCTGCACGGAGGTGAGTTTCGCCAGCTTCCTCGCCAGGGCGTTGAGCTGGAAGATGTCCGGCTGCTGGCGGATGCACCGCTCCAGGTAGTCGTACTGCTCATGAACTTCCAGGAGCTCCGCATAGGGCAGCTGGCCCGGCTCCAGCCGCAGCCGCTCCATGAGGTCCAGCATCTCGTAGTCTCTGGCGGGGAGCTCCAGCTCCGCGTAATTGTCCCGACCCTGTGAAACATAGACGCGGAATACCTCAACCAAGGGTCATCCCTCCCTCCTGCCGCTGCAGATAGGCTTTCGGGTCTGCGCCGGGCTTGTTCCAGCCGAATAAGCTGCCAAAGCTCATGGCCTCCTCCTGGGCCTTGGAGATGCCCCGCTTCTGGTTGAGATAATCCGCCAGACGGCGATTCTTTTCCGGATCGTTCTGGTTCCATGCGGTCTGGAAATACCCGCTTTCACCTCGCTTGAGGAGGATGAGGCTGCCATCGCTGGGCAGAGTGGAGTAGCACATCTCCGGCAGCTTTTCAGCAAAATGGGGGTCAAAGCGGTCCTGCTCCGTCATGATGCTCCAATCATCGCTGTTCCAGAGGTGGACGTACAGTTCGCCGTGCCCGATACGGATGGGATGCTGCTCATAGGACTCACCAGCCCCATCGGACGCCTGTCCAGAAACGGCCTCCATGAGCGTATCCAGCTCCTCCGGCGTCAGCTGGCCCTGCACCTTACACTCCGCCACGCCCCACAGACGCCCCTCACGCTCCTCCACCGTGAACACATAGGAGCGGACCTTGCGGTTGACGCCGTCGTCCTCGCCGTAGTAGTGCATCAGGCCCCGCTCCGCCTCCTCCGGCGCGCGCTCCCGCAGCAGGGAGGCCAGGATGCTGTCCTCGTAGGCCCGGAGAGCCCGGCCATCCAGCGTCGCGCCCTCCTCCGGCATATCCCCCCACTCGTCCGGCTCGTAGTAGTCCGCCGTCAGGGGCATATACAGCTTCAGCAGCTCCGGCTCCGGAGGCAGGACGGTGAACCTGTCCGCGCCCAGCACCACGCCCAGCTCTCGGCCATTGTCGAATTGGACGTGGAAAGTTGCCCCATCGTCAATATGCAGCAGCGTCCCCATGCTCCCCGGCGAGACCGGGCAGGGATCGCTCCCCATTTCCCGCAGCATGACCCGGCTGCCTGCCGGAAACTGCTCCCGGAGAAACTCCAGCCACTCTACCTGGTTCATCTACATTCCCCCCATTTCCATTCCTTTTGTCTGCTGCTCCGGGCCAGGTCGCATCAGTTCCTCCAGGCTTTGCACTCCATGGTAGACCACATAGCCCGTATCCGTGAACTCCCCCTGCTCCCTGGCCGTCCATATTTCTCCGAACAGCCGGTAATCATAGACTTCTCGCAGGTTTTCGTCATACAAAAATTGGCCGGACTCCTGTATCATGTACTCGCCGTACTCCTCCAGGGTCTGCACGTCAGAGATAAAGTCGAACTGCTCCAGATGCTCCGCCAGACGGCAGATCTCCTCGCCGCTCTCCGGCTCCGCCAGCCGAATGACTGCGTCCAGCTTTTCCCGCTCCGCCGCGTCCAGCCCCGCGATGGCAGCGCGCACCGCTTCACGGCTTTCCGGCCCCTCCTGACCTCGGTCCAGTATGCCGCGCACAAAGGGCGGAAGGTCCTGCTTTGCTTCCGCATCCGCCATCGCCAGCCGTTGCTGATTCAGGTCGTAGCAGTAGAGATAGCTGTAATCACCGCTGCTGGCGCTGCATCGCAGACAGAACCGATAGTCCGCCGTTTCCGCCACAAATCCGACGCTGTCTCGCCCAATCTCGCCCTCTGGATACCTATAGCGCCACCGGCACATAGCGGCCTCGCTTTGTAGCGGCCCCCGCGCCCGCAGCTCGTCCACAAACTCCTGGAGCGCCGCCTTGAACGCCGGCGTGTTGAGCCGGTCCTCGTTATGGGGCCACCAGGTGTGGTGCAGCCGACCGCCGCCAAAGTCAAGACGCACATGGCCTATCGTTCCGGCAGCCGCGTCCTCCTCCGGCTCTCCCAGGGAATAGAACAGCCCCGCTTCCTGGCCGGGAGAAGCGGGGCGCAGCACATATTTTCGAGGGTCACAGGGACAGTCCAGGTGGTTTTCCTCACAGAAGCCCCCCAGATCCAACTGCTCCTCGTGCAGAGAGAAGCTGTCCTTGATCTGGCGGGCCCGGGTGGTCTCCCGCTTCAGCGGGACTGGGGAGAGGACGCTGCCAACGCGGTTCCACACCGCCCGCTCCTCCAGTGTAACGGGTTTCGTCGGGTTCCTTTCTGACCCTGTCAGGTCATAACAGTACCAGTTATCCGGGACAGACTCCCGTTCGATGGGCAGGCCCGTATAGAGCACCGGCTTGCCAAACAGCTCCGCACGCTGGAGTGCATCCTTATAAATGTTGCAGCGCAATGGGTTCACACCTTCTTTCCTTGTATTGACAGCAACAACCAATATCACATTTTTCCACAAAAGTCTACCGAAATCTTCACAGCATCTGCATGCCACTTTCCTGCTGAGGAAAGGGCCTGCTGAGGCGGCGCACGGGGCCGAACGATGTTTGCCGGAGGCAGTCCTCCTCCATGAACACCTCACCGAGCCCGGCAAAATCCATAAAGCCGTCTATGGTATCGATGATCTCGTCGTCCGCACCGATACGCCGGAGGACCTGCCTGCCGTATTCCTCCGCATCCTCCGGGACAATCTCATAATCGTCGACATCCATGGCGATAGCAAGCGCTTTGGAGAAGGCCTCCGGCTGCTCCGCCTCCAAAGCAGCACAGAATGTCAGCAGCTCCTCCTGCTCCATCTCCTGGAGGCACAGCGCCAATGCGTTGGCGTCCTCCGCCGTGATGGTATCCAACGGAATGAGATCCGTCAACTGTGGAACGGAAAAGCGGATGTCTCTGATGGCCGCCTCCGCAAAATCCTCCAACCCAAGGAAACTTCTGACCTCCTCCAGGCGTTCATCCGAAGCCGGAAGCGCAAGCGGGCAGCTCCCCGTCCCGGTGACAAGCGTCAGGCTGATGGTTCCGGATGCTTGCCCCAGGCCGTGCATTACCAGGCCGCTCCTCCCATAGTCCTCCAGGCGCTGGGGGTTTTCCTCTCCATACAGATCACAGATCAGATCGTCCGCCGCCTTGCGAATTTCCGGAGCGTCGGTCAGCGTCTCAAAGCGAAAGCCGGTGGTGGACTGGTAAGGCAGTTCCTCGCGGATGGTCTGGAGGTATTTCTGCCCATCGGTAAAGTTCCACTGTTCGCCGCTGACAAAGGTAACACGCCCGACAGCCGGGCTGTCGTTCAGCATCCGCCGGAGCCGGTCAGCAGCCTCCGCCACCACAGCATCCGTCCTGAAGCTGTCCAGCCTCAGCCGGTCCCTGGAAAGCCACTCCCGGCCTTCCTGCAGAAACACCAGATCCACCGCGGCGATATCGTCCTTCGTAACGCCCAGCCGCTTGCTGGCACTCTCGCTGGCGGTATAACGCCGGATGGCGGCCTCCAGAGACAGTCCATTGATGAACGCCTCCTCCGGCGTATTATAGGCTTCCAGCACGTACCAGTCGTACCTGTGGGGGACAGCGGTATCGGCTGTGTCCCGGAGCCGCTGTAAGCCCTGTTCGGTCAGCCCCATCTGCTGAGCCTGCTTATCAGGGGCGGAATGCCCTGGAATGCAGTCGTTTGTCATAAAACACCTCACATATTACGCATCGTATGATAGCGGTTCAGGCCGGATAAAAAACTCTTCCAGGCAGAAGGCGAGGGGATCGTCGTCTCCCCATATTCCGGATGGGTACCGGAAGTAATCACGGCTTGCCGCATCATGTCGCCGCCCTCCCGATCCGCATAACCTCCGGCCCGTACCGGACAGTAACCACCGCGCAGAGGATCAGCAGCAGGGTGGGGTCATCCACCAGCTCCGGGTCGGACAGCTCCTCCGAGGTCGCGCCCAGCATACCGGAGCAGATCCCCTTTGCGGCGCGGTAGAGGACATACTCCTGGATACTGCTCTCCCCCAGCCGGATGCCGGCGAAGTCGATCTGACCCGGTCTGACAGCGGAGACGGTCTTCTGCCAAAGGGCGGCGTGGGCGGAGAGCAGGTACACCGCCGCCAGCCACCGGCTGCTGACAGCTCCCTCTTCGCCTCTCATCATCTCCTCCATCCGCATGATGTGGAGCTGTCCCTCAAAGGGGAAACCCGCCTGTCGACAGGCCAGGCCAACGGCCCGCT
>Ga0137306_104026_pt1 | contig 10391 bp, 7 predicted proteins | sample Inofroosms_March_FD_97187 | JGI IMG/M metagenome (GOLD analysis project Ga0137306, IMG submission 97187) | Mouse cecal microbial communities from Vienna, Austria - N-Acetylneuraminic and N-Acetylglucosamine D2O microcosms_March | ecosystem: Host-associated > Mammals > Digestive system > Large... | reverse complement strand
ATTATGGAAGCAGATCTGGGGCGAATCCGGGTATTGTGTGTGGATGTGCTCGGGGAAAACTATTCAGAGATTGAGAGGATGGGAGGCCTCACCAATCACAGCTATCATGTTACTATGAAAAATGGAAAGCAATATGTGGTAAGGATTCCGGGAGACGGAACGGAGGAACTGATTATCCGTGCAGATGAGCGAAAGAGTACAAAGCTTGCCTGTGACCTGGATATTGATGCCAAGTGTCTGTATTTTGGAAATGATGGCTCAAAAGTGACAGAGTATATATTAGATGCAGTAACCATGTCGGCAGATTCTCTGAAAGAAGAAATCCATATTAAGTCAATGGCTGAAATATTTCAAAAACTTCATACCAGCGGAGTAGATACAGGAGTTCCTTTTGAAGTATTTGATATGGCGTCCGGTTATGAAAAAATTATCGCTGAAAACGATGTGGAAATGTATGCAGATTATCCGTATATCAAAGAGACTGTAATGGATATAAAGGCGGAAATTGACAGCAAATGTGATATTCATATTGTACCGTGCCATAATGACGCACTGTGCGAAAACTGGGTAACTCAGGGGAAAACAGGGAGGATGTACCTGATAGACTGGGAATATGCAGGAATGAATGATGGTATGTGGGATCTTGCAGATGTTTCGATTGAAGCAGGATATGATCGCGGTTTGGATGAAAAACTGTTGAAAGAATATCTGGGAAGAGTAATTGAAGACATCGATTGGAAGCATTTTCTGGCAGCTAAGATATATGTGGATTTTCTCTGGACTCTTTGGGCGAAGACCCGTGTTCCCTATGATGGGCAGCCGATGGAAGACTGGGCATCCGAACGATATGCCAGACTGAAAAATAATATAGAGGAATATAGGAAGATTTAGGAGGAGAGGAAAAATGATATATGGTATTGTGGCAGGTATCACCTGGGCGTTGGAAACGATTATTTTGGGAGTTGCGCTGGCAATGACACCGTTTGTGTCAACTGAACAGGCAGTATTTTTGGCTCCTTTTGTCAGTACATTTTTACATGATGCATGTTCTGCCATATGGGCAACGATTTATAATGGGGCTCGCGGAAATTTGAAAAATGTCTGGTATGCATTAGCCAAGACAAAAAGCGGAAAATTCGTTGTGGTTGCTGCTGTGGTCGGCGGACCGGTAGGTATGACAGGCTATGTTATGGCTGTTAATTATATGGGAGCTTCGATCGGCGCTGTAGCCAGCGCGATTTTTCCGGCTATTGGTGCGGTACTGGCATACATATTTCTGAAAGAAAAGATGCAGTGGTATCGCTGGATTTTGTTGCTGATTACATTATTTGGGGTGTATGGTCTGAGTTACTCTCCGGAACTTGATATGTCAAACTTTGTTATTGGTGTTGTCGGCGCATTAATGTGTGCTTTCGGATGGGGAATAGAAGCGGTAATTTTAGCAAAATGTCTGCAGGATCCGGAAGTGAAAGACGAGTATGCGCTTCAGATCAGACAGGCGACATCTGCGGTTATTTACGGGATTATTATTTTGCCCGTTTTAAAGGGATGGGGATTTACTCTTAGTCTGTTTCACAGCGGAAACGGCTGGCTTTTGCCAACCATTATTCTGGCGGCTTTTTTTGCAACGGTTTCCTATTTGTTCTATTATAAAGCAATTGCAACGATCGGAGCTTCAAAGGCAATGGCTCTGAATGTATCATATTCCGCATGGGCGATTGTTTTTACGGTCCTGATTCTGCGCGATACCAGCGTTCTGACCCCAGTGACCATTCTATGTGCAGTCATAGTAATTGTATGCGGTATACTTGCTGCTGCGGACTTTAAAGACTTGTTTGGGAAAAACAGCGGTTGATATAAGGCAGTTGTTCATAAAATGTTTATTATAATGGCATAGAGACACATTTTTAACAGCTTCCCTGTCTGACATGGTCAGTATCGGGAAGCTGTTAATTGTTATAAAGACTTGCGCTCCTTATAAAGATTGTATATAATATCAGAAACATGGCTGTTGTGCTTGATTTGAATCTTTAGCGGCCGCGGAACGAAATTGCTGATACAGGGGAGACAAGAGATGAAATGGAAAAGTCAACTGATGCAGATAAAACAGAAAGTTCTTCAAATATCAGAATACTGGTATATCGGAATGCTGGTTATTCTGACTGTTCACCGTATACTGGTATTTGCCTGTCTGGATATTGTATGGGCTGATTTGGGGAAGGGAATTCCTGTTTTTCAGTTTTTGGTTTATCATTTTTTACTGAATCCGAATAAGGTGCTTTTCATACTGGTACTTATTCGGCATATATGTGCGGAAAAATATGATGTAAAAGAAATTTTATGTGCTGTTACAATTTATTATATAACAGCGCATGCAATGGAAGTGAATCATTATGATAATGTGATGACAATGGTTTTATTGATGCTGGGAGCATGGGGAATATCATTTCAGAAGTTGATAAGAATATATTTTATTACAGTATGTGTGATAGTAGCAGAAGTTGTACTGGCATCACAATTTGGTTTTATAGAAAATATGATGTATCAGTTTGATGGCAGAAAAGTTCAGATGGCTTTTGGCTTTTCCTATCCGACCCGATTTGCATCTCATGTTTTTTTCCTGATATTATGGTATTGGTTTTTGAGAGATTTTCGGCTAAAGTACGCAGAAGCAGCTATTCCGGTGGCTGCAGGTTTTTTTGTGTGGTTTTTTTGTGATGCAAGAATGAATGTGGTGTGTTTGTTTTCTCTGGCAGCAGTTATGATATGGCAGACATATTCTTATCGAAAAGCAGGAAATAATGCAGCCTGTTATCGAGAAAATTCTCTGCTTACAGGGGCGCTTGCGTTATCTCCGGTAATAGCATCTGCAATGATCACGGTATTGACAGTTGTGTATACGCCGGACCATACATTGCTGCAAAGATTGAATGTTTTTATAAGCAATCGTTTATCCCTGACACAAAAAGTAATAGATATTCATGGAGTTCATCCATGGGGAAAATGGATTCGCCTTGCCGGAAACGGAGGATTTGTCACCGGGAATGTAAAATATTTATATATAGACAGTGCATTTATGCAATTCAGTATTCAATATGGATTAGTGATATTGGTAATGCTTTTGGCGCTTTTCTGTTTTATTGGCATACGGGGAAGAAGGAATGGAAATTCGGTGTTGCTGTGGATCCTTATGTTTGTATCGCTGCACGCGATAATTGAACCGCAGCTTATTGAACTGCAGTATTGTCCGTTGCTTTTTGCGGCATTTGCAGACCTGCAGAAAGGTGAGACAGGGGGGAGTTGGTTGTGAAAAGAAATGAATGGATAATAGTAGTACTGGCGATATTGGGAATGTTCATTACTGTGGGGGCGGCGGTATTCTATCAGACTACCCGTGTGGTAAAAGAAGCCGAAGGACCATTTGTGGAAGAACTGGCGGAGGAAGATGATCTGAAAGGATATGAAGAACCGGAAGAGACGGTTGCGTATTTAATGGCACATATTATGGACGGAGATTTGGAAAAAGCGCTCAGAAGCTGCGCAATTGATGATCTGGCAAAATATTTCAATATGTCGTTATATCTTCAATATGGAGAAGATTTTGTCTGGCTTGATATGATCCCACCGGCCGACAGCGATGATGAGGCATACTGCAATATCAGCAGGCTTCGTCTTGCTTCTGATTACGGTCATAAAATCCAGGAATGCATTGATCAGTTATCATCCGGGAAAGAACTGAAAATCTACGATATTGCGGTTGATGAGCCGGAGAATCCAGATGGAAAATATTATGAGAGATTGAGCAGCATAGAGGAGATTCTCGGAGCAAGGGACGTATGTGAATGTATCGTATATATGAGTGTGAATGATATACCGCTGGAACTCCATTTGTCGCTTGCAAGATACAAGAGATTTTGGAAGGTTATTCTGTTCTCGCCTATGGATCAATACAAAATGGACGGATTGTATATAATCGAGGGGGAGAAAGCGCCTGAGGAAGCAGAAATTATGAATTTGTCCGATTATCAAAAGGAAACGCTTCCTCTTAATTATCTTCTGATAAACAGCCGGAGTGAAGAAGACATAGATCAGATGATTTATAATTACTGTATTTATTTGCAGAGAGGAGATATTTTATCTGCGTTGACCTATTATGATTTTGGAAATGGCGGGGAAGAACCGCAGTTCAGTCTGGAATTACTGGACCGGCAGGAGGAAGCCGCCAGGGAACTGCAGTTACTGTATTATCAGATGCTTCTCTGGAAAACAGATTTTGAATGGGCGGGACGGCATTACGAGGATGCTCCGGAGTATATTGTTGATTTTTTAAGAATAATGAATATGCAATACGTGAATTTTGTGAATGCCGGGGAGATTGACAGAAACGAGGATGAGATTATTTATCAAATAAGATATTCGTATGATAGCGGGATATTTTCCAGAAACCTCGTCTTCTCCCACCAGGACGGCTGGAAGATTCTAAGACTGGAGTATTAACAGAGAAGACGGAACCGGTGCAGGCTGAAGCAGTGCTTCCGAAATATCGAAAGAAGGGTTGCATGGAATGTCCAGATTAGAAAAAGTAGCGAAAAATTATTCAGGAGAGATGCTGTATCAGATCGTTACCACACTGTGCAGTTTCATAGGCAGGACGATTTTCATAAGAAAACTGGGTGTGGAGTATCTCGGTATCAGCGGCCTGTATACCAATGTGCTCAGCATCCTTTCTCTGACGGATCTGGGGATCGGTTCCTCTATTATCTTTTCCCTCTATAAACCTCTGCGGAATAAGGATGAGGGAAAGATCTATGCGCTGATGAAGCTCTACAAGACGGTGTACCGGATGATCGGTATGGTGGTAGGCGTGCTCGGCTGTCTGCTGATGCCGCTTCTGCCTCATCTGATGAACGGCGGAACCGATCTTGTTAATATTTATGTGGTTTATCTGATCTATCTGCTGCAAAGCGTGATGTCTTATCTGTTCATGGCGTATTACGGATCACTGATCGAGGCGGATCAGAAGAGTTATATTTTATCTGTGATCCGTTCGGGTACTGCGATTCTGATTGCGGGGGTTCAGATTGCGGTTCTGCTGCTTACTTCCGACTTTATACTCTATCTCCTGACAGCGCTTGTTATCAATATCCTGAAAAATCTGCTGGTAGGAGCGGTTGCCCGCGGGATGTATCCCTATCTGAAGGAGAGAAGAGAGGACAGGCTGTCAAAAGAAGAAATACGCACCATCTTTAAAAACAGCGGTGCGCTGATGATCTACCGGATTAATTCCGCAGTTATGAATGCCTGCGATAATCTGGTACTTTCTACGTTTATCGGTTTGAGAATTGTAGGACTTTATTCGAATTATATGATATTCAACAGGTCCTTTACGTCTTTTATCAATAAAATCTTCTATTCCATGAAAGCAAGCATCGGAGATCTTCATGCGGAGGACAACCGGCAGAAAGAGTACCAGATCTTTCTGTCCTGTAATTTTATGGGAGCAGTCATCTACGGGACGGCCTCTGTGGGGCTGGCGGTCATCTCCAATGAAGTGCTGACTGCCTGGCTCGGAGAGCAGTTTCTGATCTCGGAGCTTCTTCCGGTTCTTATGGGAATCTCCATGTATCTGGCGGGAATCCAGCATGTGAACTCGATTTTCCGGGATGCGGCGGGGCTGTTTCAGCAGGCGAAATACCGTCCGCTGTTTGCGACGATTATCAACGTCTCTCTTTCTGTCTTTCTGGTCAGGGATTACGGTATTCATGGAGTTGTGGCGGCGACGATCTGTTCGCAGTGCGCCACGTATCTCTGGTTTGACCCGCTTATTTTGTGTAAATACGCATTTCAGATCAGTCCCCGGCAGTATTTTATGAGAAATGCGGCTTATGCTGCGGTGCTGACTGCGGCGGGCCTGATTACCTGGGAAGTGAAGAATCTGCTTCCGGTGCACGTGATCATCCGTGTGGTGATCGAGATGGCGGTCTGTATCGCTTCGATTCTCGGTCTGTTTTTTGCCATCTGGTCGCGGGGAGAGGAAGTACAGTATTTGATGAACATCGTGGCGAAGCGTCTGAAAAGGAGGGCATGACAAAGATGCGGATACTGATTATTACAGGCGGGAGCCTGCCGGTACCGGCGGTCAGGGGCGGGGCGATAGAGACCCGCGTGGATTATCTGATCCATGAAAACGAAGAAAACGGTCTGTGGGATCTGGAAGTTGCATCCTGTTATGACGAGCGTGCGGAGCTTACCGGAAGCCGGTATAAAAATACGGTTTTTCAGTATTTTGTAAATACGCCGGAATCCGTGAGACGCTCGGAACTATGGAACCGGGCAGTGAAAAAAGTGATAAAGAACGACAATGTAAGAGCGAAGGCTTTTTATCATCCGTTTCTGCACCATGTGCTGGAACTGCTGAAAAAAAGGACGGATCTGGACGCGGTGCTTCTGGAAAACAAGCCGGAGTGGGTGCTGAAGCTCAGAGAGGCGACGAAAGCGCCGCTGTTTCTGCATCTGGGCAATGACCATCTGAATCCGTCCACAAGGAATGCCGCACAGATCGTACAGTGTCTGGACGGAATACTGACGGTCAGTGATTATATTACGGAGTGTGTGATGAAGATTCCGGGTGCAGAACGGGAGAAGATACGCAAGATCCAGCAGGGGAGTGATCAGACGCTGTTTGACCTGTCCCGCTATACGCAGGAGCAGAAGCGGAAGATCCGCAGCGAATATCAGATCGAAGAAGACGATTTTGTGTTCACATTTGCGGGACGGATCGAGCGGGAGAAAGGAGTTCTGGAACTGGTACGGGCATTTAACCGCTTCCGGGAGGACAATGTAAAGCTCCTGATTGTGGGAGATGTCTCCGTCTGGAACCGAAGCCGTGCTTTTTATGAAGAAGTGATGCGGGAGGCGGAGCAAAAAAAGGGGAGGGTCATTTTTGCAGGAAATGTTGCGCATGACCGGATCGCAGAGATTCATGCGATCACGGATGCGGCTGTGCTTCCGTCCACATGGAATGAACCTTCCGGCAATGCCATGATTGAATGCATGGTTGCGGGGCTTCCGCTGATTACGACAGACAGAGGCGGAATTCCCGAGTACTGCCCGCAGGGCAGTGCGGTTCTGGTGCCGGTTACGGAACATCTGGATGAAGAACTTTACAGAGAGATGTACAGGCTGTATCAGGACCCGGCAAAAAGGGAAGAACTAAGAATCAGAGCCAGAGAATCCGGCAGCCGGTATACGACGAAGGAGCATTACCTGCAGATCTGCCGGGCAATACAGGAACTGTCGAGAATGGAGAACAATCATAAATGAAACAGAAAATGGAAGGAAAAACAATCTTAATCACAGGCGCGGCAGGTTTTATCGGGGCCAGTCTGGCCAGGAGACTGCTTGATACGGTGCCGGATGTGAAAATCGTCGGGATTGATAATCTGAACGATTATTATGACGTATCTCTGAAAAGATACCGTCTGCAGCCGCTTCTGCAGGAGAAGGCCTTTTCTTTTGTGGAAGGAAACATTGCGGATCAGGCGGCGGTGCAGAAGATTTTTGCGGAACAGGAACCGGATATCGTGGTAAACCTGGCGGCACAGGCCGGCGTCCGCTACTCGATCACGCATCCGGAGTCGTATATTGAGAGCAATCTGGTCGGCTTTTTTCATATTCTGGAAGCCTGCCGGCATTCCGGCGATCATGGAAAAAAGGGTGTGGAACATCTGGTCTATGCCAGCTCGAGTTCTGTCTACGGGGCCAATAAAAAAGTACCCTATTCGGTTCAGGATCAGGTAGACCATCCGGTATCTCTTTATGCCGCTACCAAGAAGGCGGATGAACTGATGGCCTATGCATACAGTAAACTGTACGGGATACCGGCCACCGGCCTTCGCTTTTTTACCGTCTATGGACCGGCCGGCAGACCGGATATGGCGTATTTCAGTTTTACCAACAAGCTGGTAAAGGGAGAGAAGATTCAGATCTTCAACCACGGCGATATGTACCGTGATTTTACCTATATTGATGATATCGTAACGGGAGTTGTGCACGTGATGGAGAAAGCCCCGGATGCGGATGAAGACGGAGTGCCGCATTATGTCTATAACATCGGAAATCATAAACCGGAGAATCTTCTGTATTTTGTTGAGACGCTGGAAAAATGTCTCATGAGGGAAAAGATTATTTCCAAACCTGCTGAAAAAGAATTTCTTCCCATGCAGCCTGGGGATGTCTATCAGACCTATGCGGATGTGACGGAACTGGAGCGGGATTTCGGTTTTGCGCCGTCTATCAGTCTGGAGGAAGGGTTGAGCAGATATGCCGGATGGTACCGGGAATATTATTTGGGATAAGGAAAGGCAGAACAGCGGAAAGCTGATTACGGCCGTCGTGCCAGTGTACAATGTGGAACCGTATCTGTCCGGGTGCCTTGATTCTCTGTGCGGACAGACGTATAAAAATCTGGAACTGATTCTGGTGGATGACGGTTCTGCAGACGGCAGCGGTACGATCTGTGACGCGTATGCCAAAAGAGACAGCCGGATTCAGGTCATTCATAAGCAGAACGAAGGCGTGTCGGCCGCGCGCAATGCCGGGATTGAGCGGGCGCGGGGAGAATACCTGGTGTTCGTGGACGCGGACGACCGGATCCGGCCGGAACTGTTTGCGATCTACATGCAGGCCGCAAAACCGGGCGTGACGGTGATCTGCGGCCTGACGACAGAGGAAGAGGAGTGGAAGCACTTTGCTTTTGCAGACTGGAAGGAACATGTGAAAAGTTATGGGCCGGAACAGTTTATGTATCTGTACAGCCGAAACCATATGAACTCTCCGGTAAACAAATGCTTCCTGACATCCGTGATTCAGGAGAACAGGATTCGTTTTCCGGAGGGAAAAAACCTCGGGGAGGATCTGCTGTTTAATCTGTCTTATCAGAAAAAGATGCAGGGTTCCTGGGAACTGATTGCCTGCCCGCTTTATTATTACCGGGAGAACAGAGAAAACAGTCTGAGCAGTTCCTGGCGGAGCGATCTTCTGGAGATCCAGCAGGAGTCCGCCGATGCGGTAAGAGATTTCCTGAAAGATACCGGGATATGGAACAGAGAGAATCAGGCAGAGCATTACGCGCTGTACTGGGACCGGCTGTTTCTGACGGCCGGCATATACCGGGCGTATGAACGGCGGCATCCGCAGGAACGGCGTCTGAAAGAACTGCTGAAAGATCCGCTTTGGGACGAAGTCTGGCAGGAATGCAAAGCAAGACAATTACTGACCTGGAAACGAAGGATGAAAAGAATATGTTTAAAACTGTATGGGATCATGCCCTCATGAAAAAGGGGAATCTGTCAGTTCTGTCTCTTGCGGGCGAGATACTGCTGACATTGTATCTGTATTTTATCAGTTACTTTTACACGCTGTCCGTACCGCTGTCGTGGACGGCGCCGCTTCGGCTGGCCGTGCTGTTTTTGGCTGTGCATATGATCTGCAGATGGATGCGGAGACTGAAGATCCGCATGTACCGGCGGCCCCGGAAGATGAATAAAAAGTTCGGCCTTTTGATGTTTCTGCTGACGGCGGGGATTCTGGGGCTGTACTATATTGCGTATTACCCGGGAGGGATCATTGTAGACAGCTTCAATCAGTGGTATCAGGTGCAGAAGGGCGCTTATGTGGACTGGCATCCGGTCATTCATACGCTTCTGTTTATGAAGCTGCCTTCTCTGCTCTGCAATCATCTGGCTTTTGTGAATCTGGTGCAGCTTCTGTGGATCGGACTGGCCTGCAGTTATCTTTCCATGGTCATGGAGCGCTGGGGCATACCGAAATGGATGTGCGCTGCGGCAGTTGGAACCGGGATCGCGCTGCCTTCTTCATCCATGGTTCTTTCTTTTTGCTGGAAAGATACGGCAATGACCATATTTGTCATTGCTCTGATCGGGCAGACCATAGAGGTGGTGTGTTCGGGAGGCGAATGGCTTGGAAAATGGTATCATGCGCTTTTGTATGCCGCAGCCGCTGCGCTGGCTTCCCTGATGCGGCATAACGGAATTCTTCTGGCAGCGCCGTTGATGCTCGCTCTGGTGCCGCTTTACTGGAAGAGGCTGCGGTACCGTGCGTTTGCGGCAGGGGTGCTGGTACTGGTGCTGATGGCAGGAATCAAAGGGCCGGTCTACCGGCTGGTCGGTGCACAGGGACATTCGCAGGTGGCTGCGGAGATGCTGGGGCTGCCGATGACGATTCTGGCGAATGTGCTGGTAAAGGAACCCGAACAGCTGGATTCGGAGTGTAGGGAATTTCTGTATCGGATCGGGGATCAGCAGCTGTGGGAGAATACTTACCGGGAAGGGAGCTGGAACAGCGCCAAGTGGATGGGAGAGGATATCTCC
>Ga0137306_104025_pt1 | contig 10397 bp, 5 predicted proteins | sample Inofroosms_March_FD_97187 | JGI IMG/M metagenome (GOLD analysis project Ga0137306, IMG submission 97187) | Mouse cecal microbial communities from Vienna, Austria - N-Acetylneuraminic and N-Acetylglucosamine D2O microcosms_March | ecosystem: Host-associated > Mammals > Digestive system > Large... | reverse complement strand
TGCGTTGGACTATATCTGTTATCAGTACCTTACAAAAGAGCTGGACGCCGACCGTTACCCGTATAGCTGGGATAAATACTATGGCTACTCCAAATGGAAGGTCATGTATGGGAAAATCGGGCTTACTTATGAGCAGGCGCGCAGTATTTACATTATGTTTGCCTATTCCAACCCGCAGTATTATTTCCTGGACAGCTCTGTGATGATCAAGCAGCCAGACGTATACTCTCCCCAGGAATGGATGGTGTTCTTCTATGGGAAGTTTTCCGATGGGCAGGACAGAAGGGCAGAGACGGCAGCTGTAAGCGACCGGATCCAGGAAATGAAGAAGATTATCAACCAGGGCAAAAGTGATGTGGAAAAGGCGCGGATTGCCCATGATTTGATTATTCGGACCGTGGACTATGATCATACGTATCTTTCCTTTAACCCCAAGACGATTTTCCATCAAAGCGCATACAGCGCGCTTTGTGAAGGGTATACCGTCTGTGCGGGATATGCGAAGGCGTATGAATTATTGATGAATGCGGTGGGCATTGACACGATGGCGGTGACAAGTTCCTCCCATGCCTGGAATTTAATCCGCCTCAATGATTCCTGGTATCATGTGGACTGCACCTGGGACGACAAGGACGGAGCGGGCGGTTATGAGGGCATTTATACCTATTTCGGCCGTAAGACATCGCGGATTTCCGGTGATTTAGATAAGGACAATTTCCATCAGATGGAGTATTTTTACAACAAGAAAGTCCCCAAATGTACACAGGATTCCGGGGCGACCCTGACCAGCATCGGCAGCTACAAGACGCCTGCCTCGCAGGTGAAAAGGCCTGTGCTGAAGACAAAGAAGGTGTCCGGCGGGATGCAGGTGACCCTGAAGACAGCCACATCAGGAGCCAGCATTTACTATACCCTGGACGGGAAGGAGCCATCTACGTCTTTCAGCAGATGCTACCGTTATACCAAGCCGTTTAAGGTAACTTCCAATGTGACAGTGAAGGCCATTGCGGTCAAGAACCAAAGCTGGGACAGCGCCGTCCGTTCGGCGAAGGTTTTGGGAAAAGTCTGTACGGTTAAGTTTAACGCCATGGGTGGGAAGAAAGTCTCATCCAAGAAGGTGTACTACAATACAAAAATGAAGAAGCCTTCCGCAAAGCGCAGCGGGTACCGGTTTGTAGGCTGGTATAAGGATAAAAAGTGTAAGAAAGTCTGGAACTTCAAGAGCAAAGTGAAAAAGAACATGACGCTTTATGCGAAGTGGAAGAGGAAATAGCAGCCAAAATTGCCTTATATTGACAAGGATACAGGGATGCGGTATAATAAAGCCGTTTATAAGGACTATTTCTATTTAATTCTAAGAAAGGTGAGTTTTTAGAAATGCAGCAAGGGAAAAAATGGATCCATATGTTGCTGACGCCAATCCTGGCGCTGGCGCTTGTACTGACAGGAATGTCTTTCCAGGGGCTTGCGGCAATGGAAGCAGCTGAGATAGAAGACGCTGAGGTTTTGGCAGCGTATGGGGAAGCAGAAGGAGCCGAAGATTCGGCAGCGTACGATCAGGCAGAAGAAACAGAGGAACCGGCAGAGAAACCGGCAGCATTTGACGGAGCAGAAGGCAAGCTGGAAAGAGCCTGCGAGAAGGCAGAAAGCGGTCTGGAAGCGATGGATGCGGAAGAGGATGACGAAACGGAAGACGACGATGAGGCAGACGAGACAGATAAGTCAGCGCTTACAGATGCCATCCGCAGAGCAAATCGGCTGAAGCAGACAGCATATTCCGCTGCAAGCTGGAAAAAGCTTAAAACAGCCTTAGATGCGGCAAATAAAATAAATGACAAAGAAGATGCATCTCAGGAAGAGGCAGATGATGCCGCAGAGAATCTGGAAAAGGCGATGAAAGGGCTGGTCAAAGTGCCGGGTAAGCCAGGTACGGTAAAGGCAGCCTGGAAAGGCGCCAAGACAGTCAGCCTCACTTGGAAGAAAGCTTCCAATGCGACAAAGTATCTGGTATACCGTTCCTATAAGAGCAGTTCCGCCGGCTTCAAGAAAATTGGCCGGGTAGAGAATAAGACGAGCTACACAGATAAGACGGCGGCTCCGGGGAAGAAAGCATACTACAAGGTAGTTGCCTACAACGGCGGCCTTAAGGGCGGCGAGAGCGCGGTCAAGAGCGTCCTGATCCTCAAGGCTCCGGCCAGCGTCAAGGCATCTGCTTCTAAGACCACGGTGAACGTATCGTTTAAGAAATCAACGGGCGCTTCCGGCTATGAAATCTGGAGCAAAGCAGGCAAAAAGGGCAAGTATAAGAAAGCCGCTACCCTCAAATCTGCCAAGACAGTCAAAAAGAAGTTCACCAATCAGAAGGATGGCACGGTTTATTACAAGGTAAGGGCTTATAAGCAGGTTGGCAAGAAGAAATATTATACGGATTACAGCAAACAGGTAAGCGTAAAGGTATCGCGCGGCAGCACGATAGAAAATACCAAATCCCAGCTGACGATTGAGGCAGACATCAACCTCAAGGGCACAGGGAGCGGATACCATGCGAAGCTGGTAATGGTTACGCCGACTTCCGCCGTATCCTTCGGCATCCAGTATGACCAGCATGCAGTGGCTCCTTATACTGGCAAAGCAATGGCTCTGATTGAGAATGTTGCCAGCAATGACACAGGCGGCCAGCGCTATTCAAGGCCAGGCAACAAGTCCTTAAAGGTAGGCCAGACATACCATATGATGATGACCGTTGACAAAAACGGCAACGGCGACGTCTACCTGGATTATAAGAAAATCGGCAGCTTCTCCCAGCCAAACCTGGCCAAGGATACCTGCTATCTTAGAATTGAAGCAAGCGCAAGGCTGAACGGAGACAGCGTAGACGCTACGTTTTCCAACATTAAATGTAAATGGAACGGCAAATATGACCCAACCAGAGTGCTGGGGCAGAACCTGAAATGGGATGAATTTAAGACCAATGCTGGATTGTCCTACAAGTATAACCAAAAGAAGAAGAACATCCGCATTTTTGGAACCGTTCAGGGCATCAACGGAGATTGGGACAGCGCATATGACAAAGTATCCGATATTCTTCAATTCCAGTCCAATGGCGCACTGTAATATAATTTAGCTGATCTTGGCGAAGTTACGCCAGTTCGGGCAAACCATCCCCTACGCAGACGGGGCAAGGCTCCTGCATTGTCTGCCGAAGGGAATGGTTTGCCCAAACCAGCTGATATCGGCAGCGAGAGTTATATTTTGTATAAAATGTTTTGCGTGTAATATTGTGTGTATCATGTTTAGCATAAAATATTTAGTATATAATATTGTGTATCTAATCGTTAGCATAAAGACTTAGCGCTAAATATTTTGTATAAAGCATTGTATATATAATATTGCATGTAAAATATTGAGTATTATGTCCTATCTGATGTTGTGTATCAATATCGTATGTGACAGCATGATAAATACCCTTTTACAATTTTAGAACAACACTATTCATGCCAGAAACGCTTGGTTTCCGCAGGCTGGTAATGGTGGTTGTTTTTTCTGTTTTTGAACGTCTAAAATAGAAAACCGTGAACCAGGAATAAAGTATGGAAGTATGGAAGGAATAGAGTATGGAAGGATTGCAGTAAATTTAGAAATCCAGAAAATACAGATATACAGGAGGAATCGTCGCATATGGCAATCGCACAGCTAAAAAAAGCATTTCATATATGGAGGAATGAGGGTTTTGACGTACTTTGTTATAAGGCAAAAAGAAAAATAAAAAGCATACGGGAAAATGGCCTGGACATCTACAGTACCTGGATTGCCGAACATGAGCGTGATCTGCGTTCTACAGAGCCGCTTTCCTACCGCCCTTTCTTTTCTGTCGTAATCCCAGTCTACAATGTGGCGGACAATATGCTGCACGAGTGCATTGGCTCCGTGCTGGCGCAGACATATAAGAATTTTGAGATCATCCTTGTGGACGACGCCTCGACACAGGAATCCGTGCGCAAGGCGCTTAGGAAATACGAAGGCAAGAAAGGCGTTACCGTCATCTACCGCCAGCAAAACGGCCATATTTCGCGTGCCACGAACGATGGCATCCAAGCGGCAAAGGGAGAATTTGTAGCCCTCTGTGACTGTGATGACCTCTATGCGCCAAATGCGCTGTATGAGATCGCCAAAAAGCTGAACGAGGATCCTGCGTTGGACTATATTTATTCTGATGAAGATAAAATCAGTGAAGACGGCAAGGAACGCCGCGATCCGTTCTTTAAGCCGGACTGGTCCCCAGAAACATTTATGTCTTATATGTATACTTGCCATCTCTCCGTATACCGCAGGACGATCCTGGAGGAGGTTTCCGGGCTGCGGCCGGGGTTTGAAGGATCCCAGGACTATGACCTGGTCTTACGCGTAATGGAGAAAACCAACCGTATTGGCCATGTGCCAAAGATCCTTTACCACTGGCGTATGCGGCAGGAATCTACCGCCAACAGCATGACGGCTAAGCCTTATATTATGAAGGCGACGGTCAGAGCCAAGGAAGAAGCGCTGGAACGCCGTGGGCAGAAAGGAACGCTTACCCTGCTGCCGGATATTTCGCAGTACCGTGTCACCTATCTTCCGCAAGGGAACCCGCTGGTTTCGATTGTGATTCCTTCCAAGGACAACCCCAAAGTGCTGGACATGTGCCTGACCAGTATTGCCCGTAATACGGATTATGCGAATTATGAGATTATTGTCGTGGACAATGGCAGCAGCCAGGAGAACAAGGAGCAAGTCGAGGCTCTGATTAAGCGGACAGAAGGCATTGTGGGAGCAGGGAAAGTCACGTACCTGTACCAGCCGATGGAATTTAACTTTTCAAGGATGTGCAATCTGGGGGCGGCCAAGGCCAGCGGGGAGTTCCTGCTGTTCTTAAATGACGATATCGAAATTAGCGATGATGTGAAGCAGAACCCGAACCTGACTGCGCCGACCAACCAGTGGCTCTCTATCCTTACGGGGCAGGCGCAGGTGTCCTATACCGGCGCAGTGGGGTGCAAGCTATACTACCCAGGAGGTGTTGAGTTTCAGCATGCAGGTGTGCTTAACCTGCCGATTGGCCCCGGACATTGCCTCTATGGCATGAAGGACAACCTGAATTACTATTATGGGAGAAACCTGCTGGATTATAATTTCTGTGCTGTGACAGGCGCCTGCCTGATGGTGGAACGGAAGAAATTCGATGAGGCGGAAGGCTTCGATGAAGAGCTGGTCGTGGCATATAATGACGTTGCGCTGTGTTTCCGGCTGGTGGAGCTGGGCTACCACAATGTGATCCGCAATGACATTGCCCTTGTGCACCACGAATCGGTCAGCCGCGGGCTGGATCAGGCGTCCGAGGAAAAAGAGGAGCGCAGAAAGCGTGAATTGAGGAAATTATACGACAAGCACCCTAGGTTTGCCCATGGCTATGACCCATGCTATAACCCCAACCTAGTTCCGGATCGTGGGGATTTTTCCTTTAACATGTATAAAGAGGATGAAATCCCGGGGCCGGCGTTATAATGTTAGAAACGGTATTATAATAAGTAGAACAAGCGTTATAATGTTAGGGTCGGCGTTGTAATGTTAGGACGGGCGTTATAATTTTGGATTTTGCTTTATTCTTTCAGGGACTGTATGGCAATGGCGTATGCATAACAATCAAAGAGAAAAGGAACATTATTGGTATATGAAGCGGAAATCAAAGAATATTATTTTGGAAATTATAGAGAGCCGGGGGCTAATTAAAAACCTGGCCAAAAATGATTTTAAGACCAAGTTTGCAGGCGCGTACCTGGGAATTATCTGGGCCTTTGTGCAGCCGGTGGTTACGGTGCTCATTTACTGGTTTGTGTTTGAAAAGGCCATCGGGGCGGCTGCGCCTTACCGCGGGGAGCGGCCGCTGGCGTATGTGCTGTGGCTGGTGGCCGGCATTGTGCCATGGTTTTTTTTCTCAGACTGTGTCAGTGCGGGGACAGTGGCATTGGTAGAATATAACTACCTGGTCAAGAAAGTAGTATTTAACGTAGATATCCTGCCGGTGGTGAAGGTGATATCTTCTATTTTTGTACATGCTTTCTTTGTCATATTTACAGTATTGCTGTTTTTCCTGTATGGATATCTGCCCGATTTGTACATCCTGCAGGCGCTGTATTACAGCCTGGGGGTATTGGCGCTTGCATTGAGCATCTCCTATCTGACCAGCGCCGTGTCCATTTTTTTCCCGGATGTGCGCCAGATCGTGGGGATTGCCCTGCAGATTGGGGTCTGGCTGACGCCAATTATGTGGAGCATTGACGACATGCAGGCGAAGATTCCAAGCGCCATTATGGTGATTTTAAAATGCAATCCTATGTACTATATTGTCATGGGATACCGGGAGGCATTTATTGATAAAGTATGGTTTTGGGAACATCCGGGCATTACCCTTTATTTTTGGGCATTTACAGTGCTGATTGGCCTCTTGGGTGTTACCGTATTTAAGCGCCTGAAGGTGCATTTTGCGGATGTGCTGTAAAAAAGCTTGGAAATAGATGGAGAACAAATATGCAGAAAACAGCGATAAAGGTAACTCAGGTCAGTAAAATCTATAAATTATACGATACGCCGGCCGCCCGCCTGAAGGATGCGTTAGGGCTGACCAGGCATAAGAACTATCGGGAACATGCGGCGCTGAACGACATTGATTTAGTGGTTGGGAAGGGAGAGACGGTCGGCATTATCGGCACCAATGGCTCTGGGAAGTCTACCCTGCTCAAGATCATCACCGGCGTCATCCGCCAGACGAAGGGGGAGGTAGAGGTAGATGGCAGGATTTCGGCGCTGCTGGAGCTGGGCGCTGGCTTCAATTCGGAGTATACCGGGATTGAGAATGTCTATCTCCAGGGCACGATGATGGGATTTTCCAAAGAAGAAATTGAAGGGAAGATGGATGCGATCCTCGAATTTGCCGACATTGGCAATTTTGTCTACCAGCCGGTGAAGACGTATTCCAGCGGAATGTTTGTGCGCCTGGCCTTTGCGGTGGCCATCAACATTGAGCCGGAAATCCTGATTGTTGATGAGGCATTATCAGTGGGGGACGTGTTTTTCCAGTCGAAGTGCTACCGCAAGTTTGAAGAGTTTAAGGAGCAGGGGAAGACAATTTTATTTGTCAGCCACGACTTAAGCAGCATTGCCAAATACTGTGACCGGGCAGTCCTTCTGAATAAGGGGAAAAAAGTGATGGAGGGTACGCCGAAGGAAGCGATTGACCGTTATAAAATGGCGCTTGTAGAGCAGGAAGAGGCGCAGTGCAGGGAAAATGCCTCCTTATGGGAGTCCAAGGGAGCCAGCGGCACATGGCATGAGAGCCTGAGCCTGAATCCGGATACCCTGGAATATGGGGATAAAAAAGCAGAGATTGTGGATTTTGCCATTGTGGACAAGACCGGGAAGGTGACCAATATTATTGAAAAGGGCGATTTATGCACGATTAAAATGAAAGTGCGTTTTGCCGAAGACGTTACGGAGCCAGTGTTTGCATTTACACTGAAGAACCTGATGGGGATTGAGATTACCGGCACCAACACCATGTTGGAGAAACAGGGCGTGGAGCCGCGGAAAGCCGGGGATGTGCAGAGTGTCGCCTTTACGCAGCGGATGATCCTCCAGGGCGGGGAATACCTGCTGTCCCTGGGGTGTACAGGCTATGAGCAGGAGACGTTCCAGGTGCATCACCGCCTGTATGACGTATGCGGGCTGACGGTGATTTCGCATAAGAATACGGTTGGGTTCTTTGATATGGAATCGACAGTGGAAGTGGAAGGGGAAGTTTCAGAAGCACATTGACGGGCAGAGATAGGTACACGAAATTCTATCATATTTTCATAGTAAAATATTAACAAATGTTCTGTATAGGCCAAAGCGCTTGCCGTGGAGGCAGTAAGGACGTGGTTTTGGTGTGCAGTGAAGGGAAAAGCAGTGTGGCAATACATGGACAGCCTGCGGAGTCCGGCTGTATGTTATTGCATAGATGCAGCAGTTGCCAGGAAGGGAAGATATGCATAAAATTGGGAATGTCTTTTTGGATGAATCGCATTATCAGGGAAAAGATTTCTACAGTGATGGGGAGGTTGAGGAGCGGATCCTCAAATTGACAGCGGAGTACGGGGAACGTGAGTATAACAAGCTGATAGCAAAGGAGCGGGAATGGGCGGTTATGTACCATCTGGCGCATGAGCGCGGGAATATCTTATCCTGGTATCCCTTTGCGGAAGGGGCGAAAGTGCTGGAGGTGGGATCCGGCTGTGGGGCTGTTACGGGTACGGTGGCTGCGCGTGTGGGCTCCGTGACCTGCATTGACCTCTCCAAACGGCGCAGCACGATTAATGCCCAGCGCAACCGGGAACGGGATAATATAAAGATCTGCATTGGCAATTTTAAAGATATTGAAAAGGATTTGGAGCATGATTTTGATTATGCGACGCTGATTGGCGTGTTTGAGTATGGGATGGGCTATATTGGCGGCAAGAAGCCATACCATGAATTCCTCCGTACGATTATGGAGCATTTGAAACCTGGGGGGAAGCTCTTGCTTGCGATTGAGAATAAATTTGGCCTCAAGTATTGGGCAGGATGCACAGAGGATCATGTGGGGAGGATGTTTGAAGGCATTGAAGGCTATCCGGGCACAGAGGGGGTGCGTACCTTTACCAGACAGGAGCTGATACGGATCATCGAAGCGTGCGGCTGCCCGGAGTACCATTTTTATTATCCTTATCCCGATTATAAGATTCCGCTGGCCATCTATTCCGATGCCTATCTGCCCAAAAGGGGGGAGCTGCAGGGGAATTTCTGCAATTTTGACCGCCCGCGCCTGATGCTGATGGATGAAGGGCGGGCGTACGACCAGATTTTAGAGGATGGGCTGTTTGGGCTGTATGCCAATTCCTTTTTGGTGGAAATCTGCAAGGAGCCGCGGCAGGAGAACGCTGCTTCGGTGATATATACCAAGTATTCGAATGGCCGTGCGCCAGAATTTGCCATCCAGACCCGTATTACAGCGGGTGGGAGCCATACGGCAGCAGACAGTGCGCAGCCTGATATTATGGCGGATAACGCCCAGAACCGGCAGATTTACAAGGTGGCCGAATATGAAGAAGGAAAGCCCCATATCCGGCATATTGCCCAGGCGGCGGAAGCGCTCCGGGAACTCTGGAAGCAAAAAGGTATTTTTCAGGTGAACCGGTGCTGGCTGAAAGGGGAGCGCGTTTACTTTGAGTACCTTGAGGGCGTTACGTTGGAGGAGGCTCTGGATCAGCTGCTTGAACAGCGGGAATTGGAACAGGCGATGGCCAAACTCAAGGAGGCCGTGCGCTGGATTATGGATGCGGCTCCCACCAGCAGATTTGTGGCTACGCCAGAGTTTGCCCAGGTATTTGGGGAGACAAAAGCCCTGGAGGGAGCCCAGGCCGTGGAAGCTGCAGATATTGATATGATTTTCTCAAACCTCCTTTTGGATGGGGAAGGAAAATGCCATGTGCTGGATTATGAGTGGACGTTTTTCTTTCCTGTGCCAGTGGGGTTCCTGGTATACCGCGCCCTGCATTATTATCTGGAAAGTGCGCCCAAGCGGGGCATACTGGAAAATTATATGCAGGAATATACCAGCAGGAATCCCAGTCCGGTATATCCGGAGGGCATGATGGATCCCTTAAAACGTCCTGGATATGGCCTGCAGGGAGCAGGGAACGGGTCCGCCCAAAGTAATGAGGGAGAGGATGGGTATCAGAGATTTTATGAATATTTTGGCATTAGTTGGGAAATGCGCGAGGTTTATGCCCGGATGGAGCAGAATTTTCAGAAATATAAGGGCGGCGGCTATGCTTCCGTAGGTGAGCTGTACCGTATGATGGGCAAGGCGGCGCTTTCCGTGGATGGGATCCTGCAGGAAGCAGAGCGCAGGCGCATTCAAGTGTATCTGGATACTGGGCAGGGGTTCTCAGAGGATAATTCCTATTTTATTGATGTGGGGTTCCACGATCGGATTTTCTGCTGTGCCGCGTTCCCTCCAGAGACAAAAGGGATCCTGATTGATCCTGCGTTCAGCCCTTGTATTATCCGCAACGTCAAGCTGCAGTGGGAGGATGACACCCCCGTCTCCTATGGGACGACTGGTATTGAATTAACAAAGGGCAGCTACTTGTTTGATAATGCAGACCCCAAGATTGCGGTTACAGAGATTCCGCAAGGCAAGGAGCATATCAAGATTTCTTATCGGATTAGCTTTTTGGATGAGAGAACGGCAGCGCTGCTGCTTGAGCGGATGGATATGAAAGGGCGGATTAAGGAGAAATTCCATAAGCTGATAAAAGGATAGGAGCATGAGAAGAAGAGAG
>Ga0137306_104024_pt1 | contig 10398 bp, 10 predicted proteins | sample Inofroosms_March_FD_97187 | JGI IMG/M metagenome (GOLD analysis project Ga0137306, IMG submission 97187) | Mouse cecal microbial communities from Vienna, Austria - N-Acetylneuraminic and N-Acetylglucosamine D2O microcosms_March | ecosystem: Host-associated > Mammals > Digestive system > Large... | reverse complement strand
GTCTCCTGTTCCGTCCGTTTGATTTTCATTCATTTCCACGACTTTTCCGTCCCTCCAGATTCGTTCCAGATCATAGAACCTTCTGTCGTCCCTGGAAAAGACATGGATAACCACGTCGGAAAAATCCATCAGGATCCAGATTGCCGACTGATAGCCTTCGATCTGTCTGAGCTGATATCCGGCCTGTCCCATTTTTTCCAGCACTTCGTCGGCGATGGCCTGTACCTGATTGATATTTGCACCGTTGGCGATAATAAAATAGTCTGCCAGCACGGACACCTCGGATATGTCGATTACCCGGATATCTTCCGCCAGCTTTTTATCCAGTGCCTGATATGCCGTTTTCACCATGTCCATTGATTTTGACATTATCGGTTCGTCTCCTTTTCTTTATAATATAGATATGCCTGTTTTGTGGTATCATCAATGATACCGCCGCTGCGTTCCAGATATTCCAGAATCTGTTTCATTACCTGATAAATACAGTTGTCCAAATCCTGAAAAGCCAGCCGGCGGATATCGTCCAGATTCGGGGCCTGATCTCTCCTGGGTTCAATATAATCCGCTAGATAGATTATTTTCTCCAGAAGCGTCATGCCGGGCCTTCCGGTAGTGTGGTATCGGATGGCGGAGGCAATTTCCTGATCCCCCACATGATATTCCGAAACAGCCATCTCTGCTCCCAGCTTCGCATGAAGCAGCAGAGGATTTTGGTGCTCGGCTTCCGAAATTTCGATCTTATATTTTTCGCATTGCGTTATCATCTCACCGGCCTTGTACTGTCTGGCACAGTCGTGAAGCAGCCCTGCCAGCTCCGCCTGTTTCAGATCACCGCCATACCGCATGGCCAGGCAGACAGCCGTATAGGAGACGCCGAGGGTATGTTCGTAGCGATGAGGCTTTAACCGTTTTTGTAACTGACTGCGGATTTTAAAAATATCTGTCATACTTTTTGTCATTCACTTTCATTATTGTTGTACGGAAACGGATACCGTTTCCCAAATATTTTCCTAATGATTTACAGTTCATTCCAAAATAACGGCAATGAACTGCCATATTATCAAAAAGCATCCGGGAAAATACGCCGGCTGCGCACTTTATCGGATTCAGCGAATGGGTAGATAAAGCCTGTTTTCCTGAATATATTTGATCACTTTATCCGGCACATAATACCGGATGGAATGTCTGTCAGCCACCAATTTCCGAATCATACTGCTGGAAATATCCAGATTCACATATTGCAGCGGATAAATTCTGCCGTGATACCGTTCCGTTAAAAAAGCTATTTTTTCCGCCAGCAGTCCTTCGGATCCCTCGCCCCGGTTTGCGGCTAAAATAGTAGCCAGCCGAAATATTTTTTCCGGTTCATGCCAGTCTTCCATATAATACAGGGAATCCGCTCCCACTATAAAATAGTAGGTGTTTTCCGGATTCTCCCTGCAAAACCATTCCAGTGTTTCGGAAGTATAGGAATATCCGGTTCTCATCCGTTCCAGATCGGAACAGATAAAATGAGGATTGTTTTCAATGGCGGCCTTTACCATTTCGGCCCTCTGTTCATAGCAGGTGATCCTGCGGCCCGCTTTATGAGGCGGATCGGAGGAAGGGAGAAAAACCACCTGATCCAGATGAAAGAAATCATATGCGGTTTCTGCCAGGCGAAGATGCGCGATATGAATCGGATCAAAGGTTCCTCCCATGATTCCTATCTTTTTACCAGCCATAGAAGCCTCCCAGTGGTTTCGGTGCTATCCGGCCCCATGCTACAGATTCTTCAGTTCAAAACGGCTTTTTTCTTTTGCCTGTCTGAACAGTACGACTTTTCTGCCGATCACCTGGACGACCAGGGATCTTGTCCGTTCTGACAATGTAACGGCCGCTGTTTTCGGATCGTCAGGGCAGCTTTTTAACATATTGAGTTTAATCAGTTCTCTTGCTTCCAGCGCTTCGTCCACTGCTTTGGTTAATTCTGGGGTAATGCCGGATTTGCCCACCTGAAAGATCGCATCCATGGTCATGGCTGCGCTTTTCAGATAAGCCCGTTGTCTGCTGTTTATTGATATCATGGATATCTCCTTTAAAGATTATTTATAATAATCGAACTGTAAATTGTATATTTTCACGGTATCCCCTTCCTGAATTCCCTGATCTTCCAGTTCTTTTAAGATACCGGAGGTTTTCAGGAACTTCTGGAAAAAGGCGAATCCTTTTTCGGAATCCAGATTGGTGTAGCCCAGCATTTTATCGATTCTGGGGCCTTCCACACCGTATACACCCTCTTCCAGTTTTTCCACTGTGAAGGGCAGGCTCTCATTGTCGGGAAAATCCAGGTCGAATTCAGGCTCGAAGATTACGGGGGCAGTATCCATGGTCTTTAGAAGCTCCGCCACATAATACAGCAATTCCTGGAGCCCCCGGCCGCTGACTGCCGAAATGGGAAATACATGGATTCCCTTCGGTTCAAATTCATTTCTGATCCGTTCCAGAGGATCTGGCTCTCCCGGTGCCTGAAAAACGGCGTCCATTTTGTTGGCGGCGATTACCTGGGGGCGTTTCAGCAGTTCCGGATTATAAGCCTCAAGCTCTTTGTTGATGGCATTGATATCCGCAATGGGGTCCCGTCCTTCCACGGAAGCGGCATCTACCATATGGATCATCACCTTGGTCCGTTCGATATGCTTCAAAAAGGCATGTCCCAGTCCCACGCCCTTGGAGGCACCCTCGATCAGCCCTGGGATATCGGCGATGACAAATCCGCTGCCCTCTCCCATGTCTACCACGCCCAGCACAGGATTCAGCGTGGTAAAATGATAATTGGCGATTTTGGGACGGGCATTGGTCACACGGGAGAGAAAGGTGGACTTTCCCACATTGGGGAAACCGACCAGTCCCACATCCGCGATCACCTTTAACTCCAGCCGCACCCACAGCTCCCGGCCCGGCTGTCCGGGCTGGGCATATTTCGGAACCTGCATGGTGGCAGTGGCATAATGCATATTCCCCTGTCCGCCCCGGCCGCCTTTTAAAAGGACCTCCCGCCTGTGCTCTCCTGACATATCAATAATGACCTTGCCCGTTTCATCATCTTTAATAACGGTTCCGGCAGGGACTTTGATCACCAGATCTTTTCCGTCAGCGCCGTGGCACTTGCGTTTTTTTCCTTCCTCGCCGCTTTGAGCCACATATTTGCGGACATGCCGAAAATCAGAAAGGGTGTTCAGACCTTCGTCTACCTGAATGATGATGTCGCCGCCCCGGCCTCCGTCTCCGCCGTCAGGGCCGCCATTGGGTACATAGAGTTCCCTGCGGAAGCTGACATGGCCGTCTCCGCCCTTGCCAGACTTTATAAATATTTTTGCACTGTCTGCAAACATAAACTCCTCCATATCTGATACCACGGGACAGACTTTCCGGCATGGATCTTTCCCCGTGATACGGCGCCATGTCACAAAAAGCCGACCCATTCCTGGTGTCGGCTTTGATACTTACAAAATACCCGGCAGAATGCGCCGATAACGCATCCTGTCGGAATACGAACGATGATTATTCGTTTACAACCTTCGGATATACAGAAACCTGCTTTTTGTCTCTGCCTTTTCTCTCAAACTTTACCACACCGTCAACCAGCGCGAATAACGTGTCGTCTCCGCCGCGGCCTACGTTGTTGCCGGGATGGATTTTGGTGCCACGCTGTCTGTAGAGAATGTTTCCGGCTTTTACAAACTGTCCGTCCGCTCTCTTTGCACCCAGTCTTTTTGACTCGGAATCTCTGCCGTTCTTAGTAGAACCAACACCTTTTTTATGGGCAAATAACTGAAGATTCATTTTCAACATCACTTTACGCCTCCTTATACAGGATCTTAATGTACTTACTACCATACGCGCTGCGTATGCTTTCCAGGCCCAAAGCCAGGCTTTTGACTAAAAGCTGGGATGTGTCGTCCCTTCTGGTTTCCAGCCGCAGATACATCGCTCCGCGTTCTTCCTCCGTCCGCGTTTCAATCTGGTCGGAAGAAAATGCTTCCAAACTGTTCACAGTATTGGTGGAAAGGGCTGATACGGCGGCGCATACGATATCGGAACCATAGGCGGCATAGCCGGCATGTCCCTGAATCGCAAAGCCTTTATACCGTTTGTCAGCGTCAAGATAAAACTTTACACGAATCATTACTGGTTGATTTTTTCAATCTTTAATTCCGTATAGAGCTGTCTGTGGCCGTTTTTCTTATGATAGCCAGTTTTTCTCTTATACTTGTAAACAATTACCTTTTTCGCTTTCCCATTGCCGACTACCGTGGCTGTCACGGAAGCACCTGCCACCGTAGGGGTTCCGATGGTAAACGTCTCACCGCTTACAGCAAGTACCTGGTCAAAGCTATACGTAGAACCTGCTTCCACGTCCAGCTTCTCCACTCTGATGACATCTCCTTCAGCTACTTTGTACTGTTTACCACCTGTTGCTATAATTGCGTACATATGGCAACCTCCTTAATTCAATACTCGCCAACTGCGGCGTCCGTTTGAAAACGGCACTTATACCTCGTTGTGCGGCACACGAAGATATCTTAACATTAATGGAATAGTCTGTCAATGGTTTTACGGCAAAAATTTACCGCTGTTTATATCTGAGCAGTAACACCTGCATGCGATGTCCGGCGGCGGAATAAAAAACGAAAAAGCTGTCTGACCATCCTTGCGGATCCAGGCAGCTTTTCCACATTTTCCGTATCTCTATGTATTCATCCTGGGTAAACAGAAACGGCGCAGACGGAATAACCATCGCTTGCAGGATCTCTCCTGATGCCAAAAGACCTTCATTGGACAAAATACGCCATCGGCACATCTTGCCGGATACTTCACAGTGAAATATCGCTGCGAAACAGCAGCTAAATGGATGTCTTTTATGACACTGATGAAATGCTTGAAATATATGATGTACTAAGAATAGCACAAAACTTTTCCACTGTCAATAAAAAACATTATTTTTTTTGGAATATATTATTATAATTCAAAAATAATTGTATATTCAAAAGAAACTCAAAATTTTTTTCATCCATACATTGCAGCATGTAAAAACAGGTACGGCCATAAATATCATTTCTGGCCGTACCTGCTCCAACGGAGTTCTCCGCCCATCTGTTCATAAAAAGGCTTGTAAATCCTTCTTCTGGTAATCTCCATCAGATTCAGCCGGGTCAGATCCAGGGCCTCCGCTCCTACCGGGTCCTGGCGCAGCAATTGATTCATATAAGACAAAAGTTCTTCCTGGTCTTTCTTTTTCTTTAAGTCGATAAAGTCCACCAGAATCATGCCGGACAGATTCCGCAGTCTTAACTGGCGGGCGATTTCTTCGGCGGCCTCCAGGTTGGTTTTCCGGTGGGTTCCGTCCGGACTGCCGCTTTTTATAAATTTTCCGCTGTTCACGTCGATGACGGTCAGAGCCTCCGTAGGTTCGATCACCAGATAGCCGCCGGATTTCAGCCACACTTTTGGCGCAAGACAGTCCCGCACCAGTTTTTCCAGAGAATAAAGTTTATATAAAGGAAGGGTTTCATCCGCATACTGCCGTATCCGGTAGCCGGGAAAGGAGGCTTGCAGCGTTTCGGCCAGATCCTCACAGTCTGTCACAATCTCATCTACCGTATGAAAGTCCCTGATCAGGGCGGTCAGCGCGGAGGGCGCCTGGTATAAAACGGTGTGGCATTTTTTGTAGACAGCCTGCTCTGTGATCCGCTCCATCTGTGCCGACAGTTGTCTGCATTCTTCCAGCAGCAGGGATTCTTCCGCTTCGTAAGCGTTGGTTCTGACGATCATGCCGCATTCTTCCGGGCATAAGGCCAGCAGTTGTTGTTCCCATCTGTGTTTCCAGCCGCTGTCCGAAATTTTTTTGGAAAACATCACACCGCTTTCCCCGTAGATCAGCACCGCATACCGGCCGGACAGGTTAAAATCCGCTTTGGCTAAAGGCGCCTTTGTCTTGGAGGCGTCCTTTGCGATCTGGAGCACCAGCTCGTCTCCCACGGTAAGCCGGCCGGGCCTGCTCTGGGCCGTGTACAGCACTTTTTTATGTTTCGGTTCATAATAGCAGATCTGCCCGCCGCTCAGTTCCACGAATGCGGCGTTGATGCTGCGGAGAATATTCCGCACTTTTCCCACGTAAATATTGCCTACCAGACTGGTATTTTCTTCATACACCTGTATGGAAACGGCATTGCCTTCTTCATAAACCGCCGCCAGTATCCGCTCCTGGTACCGGGCAATCACAATGTTTCTATTCAGCGTCGTCAATACTCTCTCCCAGTTCTTCCAATGAAATAAAGCTGTCCGCCGAGACAGGCTTCTGTTCCGGTGCGGCATCCCCCTCCGGTTTCCCGCCGCCGGCCCATGCATACAGCTCCAAACGGCAAATCTGGCAGCAGAAGGGGTCCCACGCTTCTCCCAGCCAGGAAAAAAAGGCCTCCATTACCAGCTCTGGTTTCAGGTTATTTACGCTTCCGGCCGCCAGTTTCAGAAAAATCCCCGTTTCCTCCCGACGGAAATCATAGATCAGCGGACGGATATCCAGCAAAACTTCGTTTTTCTTTGTTTTTTTCAGAACAGAAATATTCTCCTGCGCCATAAAAGCGTCAAATTCCGGGGGACAGCCGTTCTCAAACCGAAGGAAATAATCGGCGGCAGCCACAATGGACATGGCGTTTCTGCCATCTTCCGGCAGGCGTCTGACACTGCGCACCTCTATCCCCTCTGTCATTACCCGATTCAGCTCCGCCGCCATCTGTCGGGAGGAAGACGCGGAATGCACCTGGATATCCAGATATTCTCCCTGTGATTCAAGCCCCACGCCCAGAGGCGCCGCAAAGGACATGATCTGATGGGGGCTGAACCCTTCGGAGTAGGCGATGTCAATGCCGGCTCTCCGGATTGCTTTCTGAAAATACCGCATGATATCAAGGTGTCCGATTAATTTCATACAGCCGGACTTGGCAAATTTAATTCTCAGTTTCATAACAGACACCTCCTCCAAAGGTTTTGGCGCCGCAGCCGGCGCAGCCGGAACGGCAATTCGGCGTTACCCTTCCCTCCTGCGCCCGTTTCCATTCCCGTTTCAGGAATTCTCTGGTCACGCCGGTGTCAATAAAATCCCACGGAAATATTTCATCCAGGGAACGGGTTCTGGACGTATAAAAATGGTAATCCAGCCCCACGGCGGCAAACGCCTCCATCCATTTATCATAATGAAAGCTTTCGGTCCATGCGTCGTAAATACAGCCGTTCCGGTATGCGGCTTCGATCACCGCTCCCACCCGCCGGTCGCCCCTGGCCAGTACGCCCTCGATAATGGTCGTCTCCGGTGAATGCCACTGGTAATTCAGGCTTTTCCGGTTTAGCTGCTCCTTCATGGCATGGTTCACGACCCTGGCCCGTTCCAGATATTCTTCCGCTTCCAGCATGGAGGCCCACTGAAAAGGGGTGAAGGGTTTCGGAATAAAGAAGGAGGAGCTGGCCGTTACCTGCACCCGTCCGTTTCGCTTTTCCTTGGGAACCGTGTCGTAATAAACTCTGGCCACCTCATTGGACAAGGCGGCGATTCCCTCCATATCTTCTTCCGTTTCCGAAGGCAGTCCCAGCATAAAATACAGCTTGACCTTGTTCCAGCCCCCTTCAAAGGCCGCCGCCGCTCCGGTCAGGATATCCTCCTGGGTCAGCCCTTTATTGATTACATCCCGCAGCCGCTGGGTGCCGGCTTCCGGCGCAAAGGTCAGGCTGCTTTTTTTCACATCCTGAATCCGCCGCATCACATCCAGAGAAAAAGCGTCAATCCGCAGGGAGGGCAGAGAAATATTGATTTTTTTCTCCCCGATTTCTTCGATCAGAAACCGGATCAGTTCTTCTAATTGTGAAAAATCGCTGGAACTTAACGAACTTAAAGAAATTTCCTCGTGACCGGTGCTTTTCAGCATCTTCGAAGCCTTTTCCTTCAGCCAGGAAAGGCTTCTCTCCCGTACGGGCCGGTAAACCATGCCGGCCTGACAGAACCGGCAGCCCCGGATACAGCCCCGCTGGATTTCCAGCACCAGCCTGTCCTGGGTTACTTTGATAAAAGGCACCACCGGATTGTCCGGGTAATACGCATCGTCTAATTCCGTTTCGATTACCTTTCGCACCTGTTCCGGCGCCTCGCCGCAAAGCGGGGTAAAAGCGCTGATTGTGCCGTCCTCATGGTAGGACACCCGATATAGGGAAGGCACATAGATTCCCGGCAGCTTTGCCGCCCGGCGCAGAAATTCCTGTCTGCCCGTGTTCTGTTCTTTACATTCCAGATACAGATCCGTCAGAGCCAGATTGGCCACTTCCCCCTCACCAATATAAAAAAGGTCAAAAAAGTCTGCCAGCGGCTCCGGATTGTAAGTGCAGGGACCGCCGCCGATCACGATGGGGTCATCTTCGGCTCTGTCGCAGGCATGAAGGGGAATTTGGCTCAGATCCAGAATCTGTAAAATATTGGTATAACACATTTCATACTGGATGGTAATGCCCAGGAAATCAAATTCTTTTACAGGGTCCTGGGATTCCACCGCAAAAAGAGGGATGTTCCGCTCCCTCATTATCTGATCCAGGTCCGTCCAGGGAGAGTACACCCGCTCGCACCAGATATCCGGCCGCTGATTGTACATATTATAAAGAATCTGAATGCCCAGATGGGACATGCCGATTTCATAGACGTCGGGGAAACAGAGGGCAAAGCGGATTTTTACGTCCGACTTCTCTTTCATCACGCTGTTCCATTCATTTCCGATATATCGGGCCGGCTTATCTACGGACATTAAAATTCTGTCGGATAAAGCTAATTTTCTCATTGTTTTCTCTTTCCTGACACAGATTCCGCGCCTGCGTAAAGCTGTGTCATTTAGGTGAATTTATAAATGCAATTAACAGGGAAACTCTGGCTGTAGGGTAGTATAGCATAAAAAGGCAGAATTTAAAATCAGAACTTATCGCCGATCAGAACCTTCTTCCCCTCAAAAGCGAATCCGTAATTTCGAATCCGGTTTTCACGGATTCCTTCCGCCATCAGAGCGGCCTTATAATTTTTCGCTTCTATCTGTTTCAAAGCAGCTTTCACCGTATCCCGAAGGTCTTTCTCATCTTCCGGATCGTGAACCTTAAATTCCAGAATAACCGCGTTATCCTGCACACTGCGGGGTTTCAGCATTACGTCGTATCTGCCGAAACCGGATTCCCGGTTTGAAGTGATAACGTATCGGTCCGCCAGTTCTACCATCAGGCCAAGGACAAAACCATGATAGAAACGCTCAGGTTCTGCGCCTGACGGCCGGTTTCCCGTATCAAAATAGCTGAAAGTGGTCAGGGCTATCCGGTTCATATACCCGTTCATTGCCTTGAGATCTCCCAGCAGCATTGCTTTGATAAAACCGTTATACTCTCTTGCTGACTGTCCGAACCAGTCTCTGATCATTTTCTCAAACATAATCCGGACTTCTTTGTTTGTCAGAGACAGTTCGTATTCCTCTTTTCCGGATTCCGCATCAACGCCGTGCCCCTTTACCTTTAAATATCCGCCTGCCACAAAAAGACTCCATATGGCTGCTTCATTATGTTCTAATTGGCTGAATACAATCTGCTCGTCAATCTCCCTGAAAAGACTGTTCCCTTTCAGCAGCTCCTCCATTGCCTCTTTAATATCCGGATTCCCTTCCCGTATCAGCTTTCCGGCCAGATGATTGCTGCTGGTATTGGCCCAGTATGTGGATAAAACCTTTTTGTCCAGATAATTAATAATTGACCATGGATTATAGATATCGGAACTTCGTCCGAAAGTAAATCCGTCAAACCAGGCTTTTACATGTTCTTCCTGATCGGACAGGCCGTATTCCTCCAGAGCCGCCCGGACCTCCTGCCGGGTAAAGCCGAATGCGGTTTCATACTTTCCGGAAGTGGCGGTAACAACCTCTAAATTATTCAAATCGGAGAAAATAGATTCCTTGCTCTCCCGCGTAATGCCGGTCAGTACGGCCCGGTCAAGTCCGTGATTGGTTTTAAAGATGGAGTTAAACAGACTTCTGATAAAGTTTGCCAGCTCATCCCAATATCCGTGGATATATGCCTCCTGTATGGGCGTATCATATTCATCCAGTAAAATGATCACTTTTTTTCCATAATAACGTGAAAGATAAACCGACAGCATTTTTAAAGACAGGGAGGCTTCACTGTTACCCATATCCATGGAGATTCTGCGGAAATCTTCTTTTTCACTTTCTGACAGTACAGTTCCTTCCAGCAAAAATCCATATTTGTCACAGGTCATTTTCAAAAGCTGGCAGATCTTTTTTCGAGTTTCGTGAAAGGTTGCCTCTTTCACATCGGCAAAGCTCAGCG
>Ga0137306_101486_pt1 | contig 10398 bp, 7 predicted proteins | sample Inofroosms_March_FD_97187 | JGI IMG/M metagenome (GOLD analysis project Ga0137306, IMG submission 97187) | Mouse cecal microbial communities from Vienna, Austria - N-Acetylneuraminic and N-Acetylglucosamine D2O microcosms_March | ecosystem: Host-associated > Mammals > Digestive system > Large... | reverse complement strand
CACCTGAAGCAAAACCCAACGAAAGAGTACCGCCGATAAAAGCTAGAGAGGTCATGATAATCGGACGGAAACGAATCTCACCGGCGTCAATAGCTGCAGTCAGAAGATCCAAGCCTTTATTTCTCAGTTCAACAGCGAATTCAACAATCAAAATAGCGTTCTTCGCCGCCAAGCCAATCATGACCAGCATACCGATTTGGAAGTAAACGTCGTTGTCTAATCCTCGCATCCAAGTTGCAAGCAACGCACCGATAACGCCGAATGGAACTGCCAGAATGACTGAGCCCGGAAGTGCCCAGCTTTCATACTGAGCTGCCAGCACTAAGAATACGAGAAGCAAACCGAATCCGAATACAATTGCAGACGATGAACCTGCAGATTGCTGTTCATAGCTGATGCCGGTCCACCCGTATTTGTATCCCATTGGCAGAACCTGATCGGCAACCTCTTCCATAGCAGCCATACCTTGTCCCGAAGAATACCCTGGGGCTGTATTACCGATAATCTGAGCTGCCGGGAATCCGTTGTAGTGAGGCAGCAGCGTCGGACCGTTAGTATATTCAGTTGTAATAACTGAGGACAGCGGAATCATATCCCCGCTGGCATTTCTAACATAGAGTTTGCCGACGTCGTCCGGTTTTACTCGGAATTCGGGAGCAGACTGGACAATAACGAACCATACTCGAGAATACTGACTAAACTGGCTGACAATGGCACTGCCGAACTGAGCCTGTAATGTGTCGAACACATCAGCAGATGTCAGACCAAGCAACTGGGCTTTGTCTCGGTCGTAGTTAATCTTAAGCTGCTGGTTAGCCGCAGAATAAGTAGAGGTCAAACCGGTCAGTTCCGGACGCTTCTTGGCCTCTTGTAGATACTTATCTAAAACTTCCTGAAGCTGTTTAGCCGATCCGCCCGCGGTATCAGAGATCCAGAATTCAAAACCGCCCGTATTGCCTAAGCCCGGAATGGCGGGAGGATTCAACGGAACAACCAAACCGTCAAGCTGTGAGGTCATACCGATTCTGGCAAGTTCTGCGACAATAGCATCTGAACTCTCTTTACGCGCTGTCTCAGAATTCTTATAACGGTCTGAGAACGGCTTCAAAGTCATGAAAAATGTACCGGCACTTGTTTTGAAACCGCCGTCGATCAAGGAGAAGCCAGAAATGGCGTTAGATGTTTGTACACCTGGAACATCCTTAATATTGTTTTCTATCTTTTCCAAAACCGATGTGGTTCTTTCCAAGCTTGAAGAGTTCGGCATGATAATGGCAGCCATCACATAACCCTGGTCTTCAGCCGGAACGAAACTTGTCGGCACCACACGGAACATCTGGTAAATGCCCAAGAAGATAATGGCCATACATGCCAAAACGATCATAGTGTGACGGAACAAGGCTTTAGTCCACCCTCCATAAGCTTTGGTAATTCTGATAAAGAATTTATTGAACCAATGGAAGAACCCCTTTGTGGGAGCTTGTCTGTGAGTAAGCAACGCAGCACAAAGTGCAGGAGTCAGGGTCAACGCCACAAAACCGGAAATCGTCACGGAGATGGCGATGGTAATAGCGAACTGCTTGTACAGCATCCCGGTCGTCCCTCCCATGAAAGCAGCAGGTACGAAAACGCTGGCCAGCACTAACACTGTTGCTATGATAGGTCCGGAAACTTCGGCCATAGCGGTTTCAGTTGCGTCGATCGGGTTCATGGCGAAATCGCTCATGTTGCGTTCGACGTTTTCCACCACCACAATGGCATCGTCAACCACCAATCCAATTGCCAGCACCAACCCGAATAACGTCAGAATGTTGATGGAGAAGTCCAGAAGCAGCATCCCGATAAATGTGCCGGTCAAAGCCACTACGATGGCGGAACACGCAATAGCTGTTGATTTGAAGCTCTGAAGGAACAAGTAAATAACGGCGACAACGAGCAAAACCGCTTCGAATAAGGTCTTAATAACTTCGTCAATAGAAATTCTGACGAAATCGGTGGTATCTACAGCGATCTTGTAGTCGATACCGTCGGGGAACTGACTCTTCAGATTTTCGAGTGCTTTGTACACACCGTCTGCCACATCCAAAGCATTTGCCCCCGGCTGTGAGTAAATAGCAATAAAAGTAGTCGGCAAGCCGTTCATGTTAGTGTTGACTTGATAGCTCTTCATGCCTAAAGAGACATCCGCTACGTCTTTAACTCTAACAATTGCGCTTCCTTCGCTTTCGCTTCTGACAACGATGTTTTCATAGCCGGAAACATCGGTTGAAGGAGAAGGAGCAATAATAGGGAAAGTTTGAACTGTTTCCGGTTCGGATGGAGATGCACCAACATTGCCGGCAGCGAATCTTTGGTTTTCCGTTCTGACGGCAGTCGCAACATCCGTAGTTGTAATGCCTAAAGAAGCCATTCTGTCCGGATTCAGCCAAATTCTCATGGCTTGGTCAGCAGTACCCATCACCTGGGACTGACCCGCTCCCGGCACTCTCTTCAGCGCATCGAGAACATAGACATTGGCATAGTTGTTAATGTAGTCACGGGTATAACGGCCGTCGGTGCCGTAAATACCGACCAACATCAAAATAGAATCAGAACGCTTTTCAACCGTCAAACCGTTGGTGATAACGCTTTCCGGCAAATTCGGCTGTGCAATATTGACACGGTTCTGAACCTGAACCTGCGCCATGTCAGGATCGGTTCCGATAGCAAAATAAACGGTAATGGCACATGCACCTGAGGACGAGCTTGAACTCGTCATATAAATCATGTTGTCCACACCGTTAATCTGTGTTTCGATTGGTGCAGCAACCGTCTGGGCCACGGTTTCTGCATCGGCACCGGGATAAACACCGGTTACCATAATTTGAACCGGACTCATATTCGGATATTGTTCCACCGGAAGCTCTTTCATCGAAAGCAACCCGGCGAGCACAATCACGATCGAAACAACGATCGCAAATATCGGCCGTTTAATAAAGAAATTAGAAAACATACTCTCCTCCTAGATCTACTTCTTGGTTGGAGAAGGTGCAGCTTTATCCTCGATTTCTTTCTCAGGAGCAGCTTTCACGGGATTCTTAGATGGGGTGCTTGAAGAAGAAATCAAATTACCGGTTAAAGGATCCGTTTGAATCAGTTGATCGGGATCCTGCACGAATTCAGGCATATTCTTTGCAACCTGATCCTGCATGGGGCGACTAACTTTTTCTTGCTTCGTGCTCTGAACGATCGTGACAGGAGCATCCGGACCAAGAGTCAAGACACCCTCGGTAACCACCTTGTCTCCAGCTTCCAGCCCGTTTGTAATCAGCCAGTTACTGCCGATCCAAGAACCGACGGTAACAGGACGGTATTGCGCTCTGCCTTCTGAATTGATAACCCAAACAAAATGTCCTTTTCCGCCTTGCTGGACGGCAATTTGAGGAACAATGATAGAGTTTGGATACGTGGCGCCCTTCACGATCAACCGGACATACTGCTGAGGTTTCAGGACATTATCCGGATTCGGGAAAGAAGCTCTAATTTCAAAAGTACCTGTATTCGGATTGTAATCTGGACTGGCAAAAGTCAAGCGGCCGGGATATTTATAAATCTGGCCGCCGGCCAATTCAACTTCCGCAATAAACTTGTTATTTGCCGGCACTTTCATGATCCCGTCGGCAACTTCCTTACTCAGTTTTGCTTCCTGATTTTCCGACATAGAGAAAGTCACCCACATCGGCGACATAGCATATACAGTCGTCAGATGGGAATTGCCCGTGTTGATGTATGTTCCGTCAGTCTGCAACGCAGATCCTGCATAACCGCTGACTGGGGAAGTAATGGTACAGTAGGAAAGGTTAAGTTTCGCCGACTCTACTTGTGCCTGTGCGTTTGCAATCTGAGCAAGTGTCGTTTGGAACTGGCCTTCAGCGCTGTCTAAATCAGACTGGCTTAAAGCTTTTAACTTAGCCAAAGGACGAATGCGGTCTAAGTTCTGCTTTGCAACCAAATGGGCAGCTTTACTGGAATCCAAGGCTGCCTCAGCTTCTTTGAGCTGTACTTCAAACGGCTGTTTATCCAGAACAAAAAGAACTTGACCTTTCTGGACCATTCCGCCTTCTCGATAAAGTCTTTTATCTAAAAAGCCGGAAATACGGCTGTAAATCTCAACTGCGCGAGAACTTTCCGTTTTAGCAACGAAACTTAGATCCGCAGGTACGTCTTGCCGGATTACTTCTACAACTTGCACCGGTGATGCTCTATGACTCTCTGTTTGAGCTTTTTTGTCATCGCATCCGACCAGACCGGCTGCAACAATTACTGTCATTCCAAAAAGAGCGAGTTGTCTTCTATATTCTTTCACAATAACACCGCCTTTAAACGTAGGGCCCATCCGCCCCTTTGTAACAATTATGTTAATTATTTCTCATAATGTCCTTACTTCCCTTGGAGATACACCATAATGGTCAACACAGAATTCCATTCAATTATTAATTATTTGAAAAGTAACGCTTTATTCACAGCATAAATACGCACCCAAAAACAGGAGGTTCTCAACCTTCAAAAAGTGTAGAACGCGAACTTTTTACCCGATCAAAAACACCAAAAAGTTTTGCGGTTTTCTAAAGAAATAAAAATTAGGACGTTGAGTTCTAAGTGTTTTATGAACAATGAAATTGACCTCAGGACTCGTGAGAACTTAGACGGGCTCTTCTGCAAATTAGGCGTCCAGCAGGCGCTGACTAGGAGAACAGACTTTTTTCTCCATGCTTCGTGAAAAGAAAAGGCGCCGGATTTTCTCCAAACGCCTTTGATACTTTTATGAAAGTCTATTCTTCTCTTTCAGCTTTCTTCTTCGCTTCCTTGGCTGCTTTTCTTTGGCCTTCGATGAAGTTCAGATAAGCAGGAGAGACATCACCGGTAACGTATCTTCCATCAAAACAAGAGCAATCAAAATCAGGAACTGCGGGATTCAAACCGCCGACGGCTTCTCTCATTCCTTCAATTGTTTGATAAACCAAAGCATCCGCTCCGATTTCTTTTCTGATGGATTCAACATCCTTACCGTTGCCGGCAATCAACTCATTTGTGGTCGGCATGTCAATGCCGTATACGTTCGGGAAACGAACCGGTGGCGCACCGCTGGCAACATAAACCTTTCTGGCACCACTCTGACGGGCCATTTTCACAATTTCTGTGATTGTCGTTCCGCGTACGATGGAATCATCAACAAGAAGAACTCTTTTATCCTTGAATTCAACCGGCATTGCATTGAGCTTCTGGCGAACGCTCTTCTTGCGGATTGCCTGACCCGGCATAATGAAGGTGCGACCAACATAACGGTTCTTAATGAAACCTTCACGATATTCCAGTCCCAAAACCTTAGCTAACTGAGCAGCCGCAGGCCTGGAAGAGTCCGGAATCGGCATTACAACGTCGATTTCATCCAATGGAATCGTCTTCTTAATTTCTTCCGCTAATTTTTCTCCAAGACGAAGTCTTGCTGCATAAACGGAAATGCCGTCAATCGTAGAGTCCGGACGAGCAAGATAAACATACTCAAAAATGCACGGAGCCATTGTGACTTCTTCAGCACACTGCCTGGAATGAAAGTTGCCTTTTTCATCAATCCAAATAGCTTCGCCTGGTTCAACGTCGCGAAGAAGCTTAAATTCGCTGCCTTCGAGGGCAACGGATTCGCTGGCCACCATGTACTCCGTGGTTCCGTCTTCGGCCGTGTTAGTACCGATGCATAAAGGACGTAGACCGTGTGGATCACGGAAGGCAACCAACCCATGACCGGAAATCATGCACACAACGGCATAAGAACCTTTGAGTCTCTTGTGCATGGACTTAATTGCATCAAAAAGACAATCTTCATCAAGATGCTTGCCTTGAGTTGCTAATTGAAGTTCATTGGCAAAAACATTGAGCAATACTTCCGAATCGCTGGTGGTGTTGATATGACGGCGATCGTGATCGTAAAGCTCCCACAACAGGGTCTCTGCGTTGGTGAGATTGCCGTTATGAGCCATCACCAGGCCATAAGGAGCGTTCACATAGAATGGTTGAGATTCGTTGTTAGAACCTGCATTGCCTTGTGTAGGATAGCGAACTTGACCGATACCACAGTTGCCGAACAAATCACGCATGTTTCTGGTCCTGAATACATCACGAACCAGACCCATGGCTTTATGCATATGAAATGTTCGGCCTTCAACGGTACAAATGCCGGCCGCATCCTGTCCTCTATGCTGTAAGAGCAGTAATGCATCGTAAAGTCTCTGATTAACAGGACTTGATGAATACAGGGCAACAATGCCGCACATACTTTTCTCCGAGATTAAGGATTAAATTATTTCTGTAAGTTAAACAATTCCTTAGGGATATACGGAGAGAAAAGAACAATACCTTTCTCCACGTAGGGAACCAAGTTCGAGTCTTTCCACCAAATCTGTTTGGATACGAACTCCGTCGAACCTCCCAAATAGACTAACAATCCTACGATCAAGACTCCCCTTAAAAAACCGAACAGACACCCTAAAAGTCTGTCCTCTGCCCCAATTGAAATTGAGGACAAAATATGTCTCAGAAGCTTACCAATCAGGCCTGCAGCAAAAACGCAGGCAATGACGATAAGAACCACTGCTAAAAACATCTTCAGCATCGGTCCTACTGTTTCCAGAGGCAGCATCTGAGCAACATCTCCCGCATAATACAAAGAGACAAAAAATGCCGCGACCCAACCAATCAGTGCAAAAATTTCCCTCACCATTCCGCGGGAAACTCCGATGATCGTCGAGATGAGAATAATTACGGCTAAAACCCAGTCGAGTTCACTCATAGATTATTTAATTTGACCAACTTTTCCTGTTAATCCTAACAGACCAACACGAGCTCTTGCATCCTCAGCAGCTTTGCTGGTCGGGAAGTTACCAGCTCGAACACGCCAAATTTTACCGTTCTTAACGGCAACCGGCTCAATATATCCCGGAATGCCTGCCCCTTGAATCTTCTTCAACAGTTCTTTGGCGCGTGCTTCGTTAGAAATAGCTGCAACCTGAACATAATAACTGCCTTTCGCTGCAACTGCAGGTTTTGCAGTTTCCTGAGACTTAGCCTTCGGCTGATCTTTCTTAGCATCCTGCTTTTTAGCTTCACTCTTTTCAGGTTTCTGCTGACTCTTATCTGCTTTTTGTGGAGTTTTCTCGTCTTTCTTGCTTGCTTGAGCAGGAGGGTTTTGCTTAGAAGAAGCAGGCTTCGCAGTCGCAGCATCAGTTGCGGGAGCAGGCCTAGCCGCATTGTCCTGAGAAGAAGGAACCACGGAGGAGTTTACAGCAGCTGAACTGCCAGGAACCTGAATGCTGGCCACATCCACACTATCTTGGCTCGGTATTCTAAGTGGAATAGTTACTGTCGGAGGTGGAGGCTCCTTATCAAATAAGAAGGGGACTGTAACCACAACTAAAGCTAAAAGCATTACCGCACCGATAAGTCTGCGGCGCGCTCGAATTCTTTTAATCTGTCTGTATTGTTCTTGAGAAGAATTGATTTGTTCCGATGTCTCCTTGCTCGGCTTCTGCTCAGGGAAAACCTTTCTTGGAGTCGGGATGAATTCTTTAGGTGCTGACAGAGGCACTTCCTGAGAAGGAGAAGCCGGCGGCACGGGAGGCTTCGCAGTATCTCCTCTGGGGCCGGAAGAAAGAAAACTAGTCTCGGATTTGGATTCAGAAAAAGCAGGTTGATTTTGAGTTTCAGCTGGACTGGTCCTCAGAATCTGAGTAGTTGAATTTAGAGGGTTTTTGGGCTGGTTAAAACCAGGTTCCCTACCTGCAAATTCTTTATTGACGACGTCGTTGTTAAGACTTCTGCTCATCCCCGGTTCTTCATGAGTTTGTGGCTCCTCGGGCTTTTTGCTGAATTTAGAAAACAGACCCATTTAACTTCTTTCCATTGACCTTCTTACAACACAGGAACTTTTAAGATGGTAAGCGCTGCACTTACCGTCACAAAAGAACCAAACACGAGTATTCTATCAGTGCTCCGGGCAGTCTTTAGCGCATTTTGGAGACCATATTCAACATTTGCAAAAATTTTTATTTGATCATCCGCAACTCCTTCTTTTATCAAACATTTTTGCAAATCTTCCGCTTTTCCTCCCCGCTCTCCGGGCAAATCGCAGACCATCCAACAGTCTGCACAAGATCCCATAATGGAGCAAACCTTTTCTCTGTCTTTGTCAGAAAGCATTCCAAAGACTGCATAGGTTTTCCCTCCAATCGGATTGGCTTTTAAGGTCTCGGCAAGCTGAACCGCAGCGTGCGGGTTATGTCCTACATCAACAATAATTTCCGGTTTGCTCTGAATTTTCTGGAATCGACCGGACAAAAGGGCTGTTTTCAAGCCGGTTTCGATACTACTTCTATCAACTTCAATTTGATCTTCAACGGCTTCAAGTGCCGCCAAAGCAGCTGAAGCGTTATTAATTTGATATACACCTTTCATAGAAGGAAGCGGCAAATCATTGAGCTTCCATTTGGGACCGGCATAGTTCCAAGAATTATCACCCGTCTTGATACCTTCAAAATCTTTACCGTTAATTTCCAGCAATGCGCCTATTTCTTTTGCATAAGAAATCAAAGTCTCCGGAGGATTTTTGTCTCCGCAAATTGCAGGCTTGTTATGACGATAGATATGAGCTTTGTCCCAAGCTATTTCTTCACGCGTATTTCCTAGATATGCCGTGTGATCTATGCCTATGCTGGCAATAATCGAAACAGTCGGATCAACAGTATTAACAGCGTCCAACCGGCCGCCTAAGCCAATCTCCAAAATTACCGCATCGAGATGTTTTTCTTGAAAAAGCTTCAGAATGGCCAACAAGGTGTATTCGAAGTAAGAAAGCGTCAATTCGCCCCGAGCTTTCTCAACTTCTTCAAAATATTTGCAGAATTCTTCATCTGCGACGTATTGACCGTTGACTTTAGCTCTTTCATTAAAACGAATTAAATGAGGCGAAGTGTGAACACCAACCTTGTAACCCTGGGCTTGAAGGATGTGTTCAAGATAAGAACAGATCGACCCCTTGCCGTTGGTACCTCCGACCGTAAAAACCGGAACATCAAACTTGATGTCCATTTTCTTAATCATCTTATTCATTCGTTCCAATCCCATATCTATGGTCTTGGAATGAAGATGCTCAATGAACGAGAGCCATTGTTCTAATGTTTGCATAAATAAAAAACCGCCTACACGGCGGCATAAAATTATTCCAATACGTCTATAGACTCTTTTTGCAAAAGAGCGATAAGCTTAGAAATTTCTTCTTTTAAATCTTTACGGTGAACAATCATATCGATTGCACCTTTTTCTTGTAAGAATTCGGAACGCTGGAAGCCTTCCGGAAGTTTTTCTCTGACAGTCTGTTCAATAACACGCGGCCCTGCAAAACCAATCAAAGCCTTCGGTTCGGCCATGACAATATCACCCATGAAAGCAAAACTTGCTGATACGCCGCCCATGGTTGGGTCGGTTAAAACTGAAATAAAAGGCAGTTTTTCATTGGACAAACGGGCAATCATGTCAGTTGTCTTAACCATCTGCATCAGAGAGAACAAACCTTCCTGCATACGGGCACCCCCGGTTGCAGTAAAGCAGACGAAAGCACACTTACGGCGAATGGCTTCCTGTACGCCTCGCACAAATCTTTCTCCGACAACGGAACCCATAGATCCTGCCATGAAATCAAATTCAAAAACTGCAGCAACAACAGGAATGTTGTTCATGTAACCGCTCATGACAACCAAAGCATCCGTCTCATTGCTCTTAGCTTTAGCTTGTTTTACTCGATCGGTATATTTCTTGCTGTCATTGAAGCGGAGCGGATCTAAAGGCTGGACTTCCGCGCCAATCTCGGTTCTTCCCTCTTTATCCAACAGGAAATCCAAGCGCTCTCTGGCGTTAATGCGCATGTGATGATTGCACTTCGGGCAAACGTTGAGATTTTCTTTTAATTCTTGAGCGTACAAAGTGGCTCCGCAGTCCGAACACTTAATCCAGACGCCGGTAGGCATGTCTTTCTTGCCGGTTTCTCCGTCGGTACGCTTAATCTTTGGAGGAAGAAATTTATCAATCCAACTCATGTTCAATTCCAAAACAATTTCCCGAATTTTATCGCAAGCAGGCAAGCTGTGCTTTGCGTTTTTTGCTTACTTTCTTAACTTAGAATGGCGAGGCTCCGTACTGAGGGAGCTTAAACTCTTCGGGATATCCGACTCCGGTCAGATATAAACCGGAAGGGAAAAATGTAGGCGCGGCTTTTTCTCTTTTTTTGGCGGCAAGCACTTCTGCCATCCATTCAGGATTTCTGGCGCCAGATCCAATGTATACCAAACAACCCACAATGTTTCTAACCAT
>Ga0137306_104023_pt1 | contig 10401 bp, 15 predicted proteins | sample Inofroosms_March_FD_97187 | JGI IMG/M metagenome (GOLD analysis project Ga0137306, IMG submission 97187) | Mouse cecal microbial communities from Vienna, Austria - N-Acetylneuraminic and N-Acetylglucosamine D2O microcosms_March | ecosystem: Host-associated > Mammals > Digestive system > Large... | reverse complement strand
CTGGAGACTCTGGCGATCTGGACAATCTGGACAGCAAGGAGCAGCCCGAACCTGAGCAGACCGAAGCGGCAGAGCCAGCCGAGACACTCTCCGGCCTCGTCCGTCTCGTTCTGGCCCACCAGCTCACGGAGTTATACAAGGCAGCAGGCGGCGCGGATCCTGACGGTTTTTCCCGCATGGCATACGAGGCAGGCGACAAGGAGATCCAGAAGGCTGCGGCCCTCGCGTTCCCGCTGTCTCAGGTGAACACGGCCGTGGAACTTTACCGCAACGTGAGCCAGCAGCTCAAAATCGCCAACACCCTGACCGTGACGATCGGAAAGGAGGCGGCCGACCATGAATAACCTCCGGGAAGTATTTCAGAAATATGCGGCCGTCGTGTTCTTCGACACAGAGACGACCGGCCTCGACGCCAAGACCTGCCAGATCATTGAGCTGGCGGCGATCAGGATCGAGCAGACCGACCGGGGCACCCTGCGCATGGCTGCGAACCTCGACGAGTTCATAAGGCTGCCGGAGGGCGAGAAGCTCCCGGAGCAGATCACGAAGCTGACCGGGATCACCGACGAAATGCTGGAGAAGGAAGGGCTCGACGAGGCCGACGTGGTGAGCGACTTCGAGAAGCTGCTCGACGACACGGCCGGGCCGGTGCTGCTGGCAGCGCACAACGCCCAATTTGACCTCTTATTCACTCAGGCCATGGCTGGCAGATACGACCGGACGCTCGCGGAGCTTCTGGCCCGCGCCGACTACCTCGACACCCTGACCGTGTACAAAGACCGGAGGGCCTACCCTCACAAGCTGGCGAACGCGATCGCGGCCTACAAGCTGGAGGACAAGGTGCAGAACTCGCACCGGGCACTCGACGACGTGGCGGCACTGTTTGAGGTATGCAAGGCCATGGACGACGAGCGGGCCGATCTTCTGGAATATGTGAACATCTTCGGCTATAACCCGAAGTACGGAGTCGGCGGGCCCCGGATCGACGGCGTGACCTACTGGCCGCAGCGCTTCAACAAGTTTATGCAGTCGTCGAGCTACACGCTCCCGGCGCTGGCAAAGGGAGGACGAAACAATGCTTAAAAAAAGGGGAGCGGCCCCGACGCAACCGAGAAACCGCTCCGCGGGCTATCGCAAAAAGCGCAAACAGCCCACGCTCATTTTACACCGCTTCGCTGGCTTTTTCAAGCGGCGAAGCTGGCCGCAGGCGCTCGCGCTGGCGCTGGTGGCTCTGTCCGTTTTCTTCCTGCTGCACTGGCTGATCGTATCGGCGAGGGGCACAGACAAAATGGTGGCAAGCATACCGGAGACACCAACGCCAACGCCCACCCACGAAGCAACGGAGGCCCCCACGTTCGTGTTCATGGACGACGAGGGGATCCCGGTAGACTGGGAGCACCTGACGGACGCATGGGCGGCAGAGGCAGGCTACGAAAAGCGCTACGCCCTGACAGACGTCGAGAGGCTGGAGATCGCTCAGGTAATCACCGCAGAGGCAGTGGGCGAGCCGTTCGCTGGCAAGGTGGCCGTGGCCCAGTGCATACTCCAAGTGTGCGAGGACGAAGGGATCCGGCCGTCGGTGGCTCTGGAGCGGTACAAGTACAGTACCAGACGCCCGGAGCCAACAGAGGAAGCTCTGGAGGCCGTGGAGGCCGTGTTTGACTTCGGGCATGTCGCAACCAACGAGCCGATCCGTTACTTCTACGCGCCGGATCTCGTGGAGAGCAACTGGCACGAGTCGCAGGTGTACGTTATGACGATAAATAAGCACAAATTTTTCAAGGAGGCAGAACAGTGAGCGAGGAAACCAAAAAGAACCCGATCCAGCTCGTGACCGAACTTCTCGCAGAAATGACCGCCCGCGTCGTGGAAGCTGAACAGCAGCGCGACGAGGCACAAAAGAACTCGGACGAGTGGTACGCATACTACCAGAAAAAGGACGCAGAACTCAAAGAGACAGCGGCAAAGCTGGCCGCAGAAATCGAAGAACACCAGAAAACCCGGCAGCAGCTCCGGGAAGCATTAAACAATCAGGAAGGAGATCAGGATCATGGGGAAAGCAATTAAGGCAGCGAAGGAAATCGCAACGAAACACGAGGCAGCCGTTCAGGAACTCAGGGACAAGGCTGGGGACAAGGCCGACGAGCTACTCGCTGAGGCTGAGAAGCTGGCAGCAAGCACCACAATGACACAGACAGAGGCCGTCTATGCCATTATTCAGAAAATGACCGACGAGGCAAACGCTCAGCTCGTAGAAGGCATGAGCAGCTCCGAGGCAGCGGAGGCTCTGGCCCTGCTGGGAAAGCCCGAAGCTCCGGCTCCTTCCGTTACGCTGGAGGAACTGGAGGGAATAGACGACGCTCTCTGGACTCAGGAAGAAACCGAAGGCCCGCGCCCGGCGTGGAGGATCACCGACGACGGCTGCGCAGACTGGGCCTGCCGGAAAATCGCAGAGGAAAAGGCAGAGCTTGACCGGATCCGGGAGCTGGCAGAGGCCCAGATCCAGAAGATCGAGGAAAAGCTGGCCGCCGCTGAGCGCCGTTATGAAAACGGCACCCGTTTTCTCACCGGGAAGCTCGCGGAATACTTCGAGACGGTGCCGCACAAGGCCACAAAGACCAAAGAGAGCTACCGCCTGCTGTCTGGCACGCTCACGCGGAAATATGGCGGCGCACAAATGAAGCAGGACGACGCCCAGCTCGTCCAGTACCTCAAAGACTCCGGCCAGCTGGAGTTCATCAAAACCGAGGAAAAACCGAAGTGGGGCGAGTTCAAAAAGCGGCTCGAAATCATGGGCGGCAGCGCCGTGGACAAGGAAACCGGCGAGATCGTCGAGGGCGTGCAGATTATTGAGAAACCGGACACCTTCTCGGTGGACGTGTAAGGAGGTAGACCATGGCAGGAAGTACGAAGGCTGCTGCAGCAGCGCAGCCCAAAACCACCGAAGCACCGCCGCGGGAGTCCATGAGCCTGCAAGAGAAGTTTGTCAAGCTCCGGGAGTCCGTGCCCGCTATCACACAGCGCCAGCACTCCGAGGGCGTCAAGTACAAGTTCGCGAAGATCTTCGACGTGTACGAGCTTCTCACCCCGGCCATGAACCAGTACGGCGTCAACTTCGACATAGTGGCCGAGCAGGCCACCAGACACACCGAAAACGGCGATCCTATGTATTTTACCAGTTTTCAGCAGAACACCCGGAACGGGAGCCGGATCGTGTGGGTGTATGAGGCAGACCTGACGATCCGCTGGACAAACGCAGACAAGCCGGACGACATTCTGGAGGTAACGCTGCACGCTCTGGGAACCAATGACGGCGGCCCGGACAAGGCCAAAGGCTCCGCGTGGACGTACTGCCTCAAATACTACCTTTTCGAGAAATTCGGAATAGATCAGGGCGACGACGATCCCGACATGAGCGACCACGCAAGCGAAGGGACGCCACCGGCCCAAAATCGCCCCACAGCGCCTCAAAATGGCGCAGGGGGTAGAAATACCCAGCCGAGCGGCCAAACGGCCCAGAACGGGCGCACAGGCGCTCAGAGGCCCCTCTCAGACGCTCAGCTCTCCCGCATGTATCGCAAGGGAGAGGACGCAGGGATCACTCAGGCGCAGATCAACGAGCGGATCGTCAAGAGCTACGGGCAGCAGGATCCGCACAACATGACGCGGGCCCAGTATGACGAAATCTGCAATTTGCTGGACGCCGAGGCGAAGAAACAGCAAGGAGGAAATGCGAATGTATAACCATGTGGGGCTTCTGGGCCGTCTGGCTCAGGAACCGGAACTCAGATACACCCAGAACGGCGTACCAGTGGCGAGCTTCGACCTCGCCGTGCAGGTGCCGAGCAAAGACAAGAACACCCCGCCCGACTATATCCCGATCGTGTGCTGGCAAGAACAGGCTGAGTTTGTAAGCCGGTATCTCACCAAGGGCCGCCAGATCGTTGTCGAGGGACGCCTCAGCACCCGGAAATATACCGGCAGCGACGGCAAAAACCATAAAGTCGTAGAAGTCAAAGCCTCCCGGATCTGCTTCGCAGACAGCGGGCAAGGAGGCGGCGGCGACTATGGCTCCAACATTTCATAACACCGGGCAACCGGAAAACGACCGCCGGACGACCACCGGACAGACCGGAGGACGACCGAAAAGGAACCGAGAAACAACCACGAAAGGAGGTGTGCACGGTGGCATGGATCCAAGTACACCAACAACTCAAAGACCACCGCAAGCTACTGGCGGCAGCTGACGAGCTGGAGATCGAACCGGCTCACATGCTCGGTCTGCTGATCTCTTTTTGGCTCTGGGCTCTGGACAATGCGCCGAGCGGATCCCTCCAAGGTATCAGCACCCGCATGATCGCGCGGGCCGCCCAGTGGAGCGGAACCCCGGACGACTTCGTGCAGGCTATGGCGCACGCTGGGCTTCTGGACGAAGAACCGGACGGATCTCTGACTCTGCACGACTGGTACGAGTACACCGGGAAGCTGATCGACCAAAGAGAGGCCGAAAAGAACCGCTCCAGACGCCGCCGAGCTGCCGCTGCCGCTTCGCAATCGGACGACCGCCGGACGACCACCGGACAGACCGGAGGACGACCGAAAAGGAACCGAGAAACAACCACGAAAGGAGGTGTGCACGGTGGCATGGATCCAAGTACACCAACAACTCAAAGACCACCGCAAGCTACTGGCGGCAGCTGACGAGCTGGAGATCGAACCGGCTCACATGCTCGGTCTGCTGATCTCTTTTTGGCTCTGGGCTCTGGACAATGCGCCGAGCGGATCCCTCCAAGGTATCAGCACCCGCATGATCGCGCGGGCCGCCCAGTGGAGCGGAACCCCGGACGACTTCGTGCAGGCTATGGCGCACGCTGGGCTTCTGGACGAAGAACCGGACGGATCTCTGACTCTGCACGACTGGTACGAGTACACCGGGAAGCTGATCGACCAAAGAGAGGCCGAAAAGAACCGCTCCAGACGCCGCCGAGCTGCCGCTGCCGCTTCGCAATCGGACGACCGCCGGACGACCACCGGACAGACCGGAGGACAACCGCCGGACGACCAAAAAAAGACCGGAGGCAGAGTAGACCAGACTATACAAGACCAGAGTACACCAGATAAGACTACACAAGAGGGGGATCTCCCTCCTAACCCCCCGGAGCCGAAGCAGGACACACAAGAGCGACGGTTTTCTGAGTTTTGGCAGCAATACCCGAAGAAAGTCGGAAAAAAGGCGGCTTTTACCTCGTGGAAGCGAGTCAAGCCGGATGCCGAACTATTCGAGCGTATCATGCAGGCGGTGGCCCTTGCTAAAGTCTCAGACCAATGGCAGCGAGAAGGCGGGCGTTTCATACCAAACCCGGCGACATGGCTCAATCAGGGCCGCTGGGACGACGAGCTGCCGCAAGGCGGGACATATCAGCAGGAACCAAGAGGCAAGCCTTCCACCATGGACGTGCTCGCCGGTATCATAGCAGACGAGGAAGGGGGCGGCGTATTTGACTAAAGCAGACGCGGCAAAGCTGGTGGCGATCGTCGTCACCGCCTACCCCAATTACGACAAATTCAAGGACGAGGCAGCAGTCACGGCCACGGTGAGCCTCTGGGCCACAATGTTTCAAGCCGACGACGGCAGGATCGTGGCGCTGGCCCTCAATAAGCACATAGCGACAAGCAAGTGGCCGCCGAGCGTGGCAGAGATCCGGGAGCTCATGCTGGAGATCCAGCACCCGGAGCTAATCACACCGGAGCGGGCGTGGCTCGCCGTCGGGGATCTTCTCTACACCACCGGAGAGCACAACTATGGCGACTTATACCGCCAGCTGCCGCCTCTGGTGGCCCGCGCAGTCGAGGCAATCGGCTGGGGCAACCTCTACGAAATGCACCGGAGCTACTGCCGGGGAGGCAAGCCGGGCATGGATCGGGTGGCCTTCATGGATATATACAAGCCAATGTACGAGCGGGAGAAACAGCGGGCCATGACTCCGCAGAACCTAACCGCCCAGATCGACGCCGTGGCCGCTTCGCTCCCGGATAAGGGGCAGCGCCTACTCACTGACCGGGAGCAGGATCGCAGAGGCAAAGAGGAACAATACCGGCGGCTTGAAATCGGCTGGCGGGATCGGCAACGGGAGGCTCTGGAGGCGTCCGTCAAAGAACGCACACAGCTGGAGCTCCGGGAGTGGCAGGAAAACGAAGAAAGGAGGGAAAAAGAGTGACGCCGGAATATATCAAAGACAAAGATTGCACAAAAGACACACCGGTGACACTGGGAAAGCCGGAGTGCCCGATTTTTGGAACTGGGCAGCGTATAAAGCCGAGAGTGGACGGAAAGCAGGAAACGGAATACGACAAAAAAATACACCTGCCAGAGCTGCTGCCTTTAGAAGAATACGACATGATCGTCGTTCTGTTTTCTGGAGGAAAAGACAGCGCGGCCGCCTTCTGGAAGCTGATCGAGCTCGGAGTGCCAAAAAGCAAAATAGAGCTCTGGCACCATGATATTGACGGCGGGAACCCAGATCGGACAATGGACTGGCCGGTGACTCAGGCTTATGTAAAAGCCTTCGCTGACTGGGTAGGCTGCAAACTGCGGGTGAGCTGGCGCGTGAACGGTTTTTTCGGCGAGCTTTACAGAGTAGGCGCGAGCTATCCGGTGGAATATGAGCACAACGGCAAGATCAAAACCTGCCAACTCACCAAAAACCAAAAGCTAAGCGAAGAACTCAGAGAGCAGATACTCAAAGGATCCGCAACCGAGGACGAGCTAAAGCAATACGGATACCGCTTCAAATTTCCGGCTAAGTCTGGATCGCTCGCACGCAGGTGGTGCAGCGCATACCTGAAAATAGACGTCGCCAGCTCAGTGTTGAGAAACCTCGAAGAACTCCGCGGCCTCGGATCTGAGCGGCACAAGTTCCCGGCAAAGTCTGGAGCACACCAAGGCCGGTGGTGCAGCGGAGCGCTCAAAGCGCAGGTGCAGAGCGCTGTCACCTCAGACATGGAGGAAACAAAGCAAAACGCCAAGATCCTGATCGTGTCTGGCGAGCGAAGGGGAGAAAGCGCAGGGCGGGCAAAATATAACGAAATGGAGATCCACAGAACAAACGCAACAGCGAAAGCCCACAGGCTCGTTCATCAATGGCGGGCGGTGATTGACTGCTCAGAGCGTGACGTCTGGGAAATATTGAAACGGCACGGAACAACACCACACCCCTGCTATACGGCAGGCTGGAACCGCTGCTCGTGTATGATGTGCATTTTTTCAATGCCGAAGCACTGGGCCGGGATCCGTGAATTATTCCCGGAACAATACGAGGCCATGAAGCAGGACGAGGAAAGACTCGGCTTCACAATAGACAACAAAAAGACGCTGGACGAGTACACGGGAGAAGCTGAGAGCTGCGTGTCTCACAAAAGCGAGAAGGCTCTGGAGCAAATCAGGGCCGGGCACTTCACAATTCAAGACATATACACGGATCCTGAGCGCTGGGAGTTCCCGGCCGGGGCCTTCAAAGGCTCAGAAGGCGGCCCGTGTTAGAAAGGAGCAACACCATGAGAAAACGGTTTATTTATATCTGCTCCCCGTGTCGGGGAGACATGGAAAAGAACATCACAAAGGCGCAAGGTTACTGCCGGGAGGCCGTCGAGCTTTTCCCGGACGTGGTGCCGATCGCGCCGCACGTCTATTGTACGCAATTCACGGACGACACCAACCCGAAGGAGCGGGCCCTCGGCATGGAGCTGGGGATCTCGCTGCTGAGCATGTGCTCGGAGCTCTGGGTGTATGGTATCGACAATCCGAGCGAAGGCATGAAGGCCGAGATCGAATACGCGAAGGAGCACGGGATCCTCGTCCGGGACGCCGTGGAAGTCTACCAGCACACCGGCGAGGAACTGCCGGACGCTGAGCTGGGCGACGCGCTGATCGTCCTCCCCTCTCACGTCGGCAGCCTGAACGGGATCGCGGCCGTGGAGTCCACAACCGTGAGGATCTCCGGCGAGGCCGTCGTGGAGCTGGCGAACGAGCTCAGGAAGCACCGCGGCCATGACATAACGCTGGCAGCAGATCAGGGGGCAGAGGTATGAGCTGGGACATGGTGCCGGGGAAAAACCGCGAGGGCTACCCGGATCCGACAGCTTCGACCGCTCTCTCCAATATCCAGCGCAGCCAGCGAGGACTCCAGAGCAAGCGGGCCGGGGAACACTTCGAGAACCTGCTCGCGGCGAGTCTGGGCTGGTATCGCGACAAGGGCGTGGCCTTCGTCGAAAAGACGCCGGAGCCTATGCGCCCGCTAAGGCCGCCAAACCGACAGGGCCAGTTCCTCGCCTGCTACACCAAGGCCGGGCAGCCTGATTTTAAGGGAACACTGACCGGCGGACGGGCCGTGGTATTTGAGGCCAAACACACAGACAGCGACCGGATCGAGTACGGGCGACTGACTCAGGAACAGATCGACAGCCTGACAGAGCACCACCGCCTCGGCGCTGCTGCCTTCATCATGGTGAGTTTTGGCCTGCAAGACTTCTACCGGGTGCCGTGGGAAGTGTGGCGGGACATGAAAAGCATATACGGCCGTAAACACATGAAGCAGTCGGAGCTCGAACCCTACCGCGTGCAATATATCGCCGGAGTGCTCAAACTTCTGGAGGGCATAGAGCTGGACTACAACGAAAAGGAGGCAACGACAAATGAATGAGGCATTATTAAGCAGCAAGAACCTGAGCTGGTGTACACCGGCCGACTTTTTCGCGGAGCTGGATCGGGAGTTCCATTTTGATCTCGATCCGGCCGCGACAGATAAAAGCGCCAAGTGCGCGAGATACTTCACACCGGCCGACGACGGCCTGAAAATGGACTGGGGGGGGTGTCGCGTGTTCTGCAATCCTCCGTATGGCCGCCAGATCGGCGACTGGGTGCAGAAAGGCTACGAGGAAAGCCAGAAACCGGGCACGCTCGTGGTTATGCTCATACCTTCGAGGACGGACACCTCATATTTCCACGACTACATACTGCACGGGAAGGCCGACGAGATCCGCTTCCTGCGGGGGCGGCTTAAATTCACGGACGAGGACGGAAACGCCAAGGACGCGGCACCCTTCCCCTCTGCTGTCATTGTGTGGCGCAGCCCGGACATGGCCCAGAGCGTCAAGGACATGGTGCTGGAGCTGATCCGGGGCGAGGCTATGACGGCGAACGAGATCGCGGCCGTTCTGGCTGGCAGAGGTGTGAAGGTAAGCCGCAGCGACGTGGGCCCGATCCTCACCAAAGCGCAGGCAGCAGGAAAAGCAACGAACGCCGGAAAGCGGGCGTGCAGCGTGACGGGGCGCTCCGCTATTGTCTGGAAGGCAGAAAGCGAGGGATAAATGAAAGCAATCACCGTATGGCAGCCATGGGCCGGAGCTCTGGCTGCTGGTATCAAAGAAAACGAGACGCGCGGCTGGCCGATAAAGTACCGGGGGCCGATCGCGATCCACGCGGCCATGAAGGCGATCCAGCACACATGGAGCGACCTTTACATGAACGACGAGGCGCGGGAAGTAATCTGCAGACGACTGGAGCTGCCGGAGATAATCGACAGCACGGCAACCTTCCCAACTGGCTGCATACTTGCCACAGCCGAGCTTGTGGACTGTATAAAGATCACGCCGGAACTCGTCGCCACGCTCTCAGCTGACGAGCTGGCCCTCGGCGACTACACTCTGGGCCGGTATGCGTGGAAGCTGGCAAACGTCCAAAAACTGCCGGAGCCGATCCTGATCGCCGGGAAGCAAGGGCTCTGGGAATGGAACCCGGACAGGAAGCTGATCCTCACATACAAAGGCCGCGACAGCTGCGATCGTCCGGTTTATGAGGACATAAGCGGAAAGCTCTGGAAAGACATTGAACCAAGGGCAGGGCGCGGGCCGAGGCTATGCAGCGCTCTGTATAACGCCTTCGACGGGGAACCGGACACACCGCTGGAAGTTATGGAAAGCTACAAGGGCGTGGTTATTATATTCAAACCGAAGCGCGACACATGGACATGGTAAGGAGGCGAGCACATGGGAACAAGCACATGTAAGAGCTGCGGGAAGCCGATCTACTGGATCCGCACCCGCTCCGGCCGTTCAATGCCGTGCGACACTCGGCCGGTAAACTACCGCATAAAGCCCGGAGGCAGCACAAAGCTGGTAACGCCTGCCGGGGACGTGATAAGCTGCGAAACAGTGGACGATCCGGCAGAGGCTCAGGGCTGGGGCTATACGCCGCACTGGAGCACCTGCAACGCGCCGGACACATTCAGGAAGGGGGCAAAGAAATGACAGCGCTCAACATTCTGCTGGGCGTCGTGATAGCGGTGCTGCTGCTCGGCGTACTGGGCGAAAAGGACAACCAGCGTCACAAGTCGATCGTGCTCG
>Ga0137306_104022_pt1 | contig 10403 bp, 10 predicted proteins | sample Inofroosms_March_FD_97187 | JGI IMG/M metagenome (GOLD analysis project Ga0137306, IMG submission 97187) | Mouse cecal microbial communities from Vienna, Austria - N-Acetylneuraminic and N-Acetylglucosamine D2O microcosms_March | ecosystem: Host-associated > Mammals > Digestive system > Large... | reverse complement strand
TAATATTGAATAATTCGGATAAAATTCAATAATACTACCATCTACATGAGTTATCTCAAATTCCGAATTTTTAGAATATAATCTATCACTTTAATTATATTATAATCAATGTTCTGTTTTCAATCTGTAATTAGCAAAAGATAGTGTAACTTTATTTGGGGAATACAATGGACAGACTATCCCTTAATTTTTGTATTTATCCTATCAGCATATATTGGCGATCGCATTGTAAAAGTTCAATTTTCCTGAAATCTGACTGCTTATATGCTCCTGTAGTGCTTCTATATATTTTCCATTCGCTTTGCTGGTTTTCTTTTCCCATGACAGAATTTCGCTTGCACTCAAATTTTTTTCTTCCTCCTGGCTTTCTTCTATATCTTTGTCTTTCTGCATCTGTACCAGCTTTAGCATCTCTATGCCATTTTTCCAGTATATCCTTATTTTGGACAGGCTGTCTGCTCTTTCCCATCGGCCGTGAGTTCATTCTTGTTGACAGCACATGGCTGACATGACCCTCCATACTGCTCCCTATGACTCCTACCTCCTTAAATTGTAATGATATTAAATAGATATTGTGAAACATAAAATTCGTAAATTAAGTTTTCAATTATTTTACTACATTATTGATAATGATGGAAGAAAATGTTCTAACTAAAACTTAATAGTTTTGCTATGAAGTTTTTTAGCAATGTGTTGTTTAGTAGAATTTTAAATTTTTACAGCAGATTAAGTTATTTTATCATGCGCACATTACATTATCAGTTATGCGTCATAATAACTTGCAATATTAAGATTAATTATATTTTAAGTTTACATTTTTTCTAAATCTCTCTTTTTACCTCTTAAGGAGGAAAAAATATGGGGGATCTTTTGGAGTTGATAAAAGAAATACGTGAAGATAAGGAAAAATTTGTTCATTTAGTAGATAAAATGAATCCATTGATAAAAAAATATATTAGACTCTTATATATGGATGAAAAGGAAGACACATATTCGGAGTTAATTCTAGCACTATGGGAAGCTTTAGTGAAAATGAAATATGCGGAAAATGAAGGTCAATGTCTAATGTTTCTTTCTAATGCCTTAAAGAACAAATTTTTGGAATTATATAAAATAAGTAAAAAATATCATGATAAACAATTAGATTATAAACTGGATATTAATCAAGGTATTTCGTTTTTTAGCGAAATGGAATATATAAATTTAGAATTAAGCATTGATTTAAAGGATTATTTGAATAAATATTCGGGGTTAAAGTATCAAATAAATTATAGCATTTTAATTGAAAGGTTATCTGACGCAGACATAGCTAATAAATATGGTGTTTCGAGACAATATGTATATCGATTAAAGAAACAACTATATGAGGATATAAAGCGGCAGTATTTCAAATTGTAAATTACATATGGGGGTAATTATGGATAACAAAGGCGTATTAGAAAAAGGAATTATATCAGTATTAGGGACATGGATAAGTAATAGATTTGGGCTATTACTTCCAGCATTAGGATTGTTAATATTTTTAATGATGACAGATTATATATCAGGGTTGCTGGCAGCTAAAAAAGAATCATATGAAAATCCATATAATTGTGAGTATGGATTAAGTAGTAAAAAGAGTATATTGGGAATATATAAGAAAATAGGGTATATGTTAACAATATTGGTAACAGTTTGTATTGATTATTTAATTTATAAATTTGCCAAAGAAATTGGTTTAGAGATTGGAACAAATACTATTTTTGGATTACTAGTCACAGTTTGGTTTATTATAAATGAACTTATTTCAATTTTAGAAAATGTAGGAAGAATGGGGACGGAAATACCGAACTTTTTGAGAAAGATTTTAGCTGAGTTAAAAAATAATATAGATAATAATCAAAAATAAAATATTGAATTTGGTTTACAAAAAAATAGAGAATTTCTTTTTAATAATTACTGAAACACATAAAAATATACGAGGAGGAAATGAATATGTATAATGGTAAAGCATATGTAAATACTTCAGATCGCAAAGTTCCGGTTTATGAATTAACAGCAAATGAACTGGATATAACAAATAAGCAGATTGGGTTGATATATCCAAACGAATGTTTTGGAATTCATCCCTCAGAAGGAAATGTATCTTTTGTTGCATTTAGAAATTCGTCGGGAGTACCATCAATAGGCGGATTCGGCAGTGTAGAGCCTGAATATACTTTATACGGTGAAAGAAAAAGTAATGGCAGTGCTTTGGAAAAAAATACTAGGGATTCTTCTGGTTATTTTGTCCATACTTTATCCAAAAACATGAACTGGTATATTGGAGATCAGAAACAGCCAGTGTCATTAAAAGCAGGCACCCAAGTAAAAATTAAAGACTGCACGACAGGTTCTGACAAATATTTTAGAATGGCATGCAAGATGGCAAAATTAAGCGGTGAACGCGAATTTAAAGAGTTAAATCCTGGTGGGGTGTTTTGGATTGACTTTTTAACCATAGGTTCAATGCCATACAACAGATCTATTTTGTAAAAAAATCAATATGTGTTTCAGTTATTAGGAGAGGCGAGAAAGCCTCTCCTATTTACATTAGACTATATTGGAGAAATTGCAGTAATGGTATTGAAATAAACAGCATAGTGTGATAATATACATTGGTAACAAGGAGGTGACCAAAAAGGGGTTATGAATACAATTACCGAATCAGAAGAAATTATTTTAAATCTATTGTGGCAAAAAGAGATGCTATCCATTATGCAGATGGTGAAAGCATTAGAAAATCAGAAAAACTGGTCGAAACAGACAATTATTTCTTTTTTAAGGAGAATGGAGAAGAAAGGTACTGTTTCATACTTTGTGCAAGGTCGTACAAAATATTATTATGCAGTGATAAAAAGAGAAGAGGTAATCAGAAAGGAAACAAAAGGGTTAATGGATCGATTCTTTGGAGGTAAAATGGGAGCTATGGTATCGTACATGGTTAGAGAATCAGAAATTTCCCAAGATGATATTCAAGAATTGCGAAATCTTTTACAGGAACTTAAGGAGGACAACGATGGGAAGTGCCATTAATATGATATTGGGTACGACTATGTTAATTCTGTTGATACTTTTGTTTCGCAAAATCTTTTGGAAAAAATGCAACCCCAATATACTGTATTTTTTGTGGTTATTTGTTGCTTTAAGGATATTGCTTCCGTTACATATTCCGTTAGTAGTACAAAACAGTTATTTACACAATATATTAATTCATGATAACTCTATTGCTGCGGATGATGATATTTTGGAGGATCGCTTTTTAGAAGATGATATTTCCGAAAATGTTTTTTCTGATACAAATGGACAACAGTTGAACGCCAGGGAGGATATCGGAAATTATAACATTTCTAATACTTATAAGGCAGTTAAAAATGGTGACACGGAAATTCAGGAAAAATTGAATAAAAACGATCTACTTAATAACAAAAAAAGATTATTATTGATTATCTGGTGTAGTGGGAGTCTTGTTGTTTCAATTTATTTTCTGACTGGAAGTATTCTTGCCTTTCAAAATATTGAAAAGAGAAAAGTCGGGAGGTTTAAACATAAAATTGATGTATATGAAGTCGAGAAATATAATTGTCTTGTTGGTATCTTCAAGCCAAAAATATTGATCAGTGCACAAATAATGGAAAATGCAATTGACAGAAAATTTGTATTATTGCATGAATTTGAGCATTATAAGACAAAGGATAATCTTTGGTTATTAATTGGTACCATCTGCATTGTTGTTCAATGGTTTAATCCTTTCGTATGGATTGCTTATTTCGATATGCAAGAGGATTGTGAACTGGCTTGTGATTATAGAGTTCTATCCAGCTTAGGAAAAAATGATAAGAATAACTATGCAGAAACGTTACTACGAATTTTAGAGTCAAGTCAAAGAATGGTATACGGTATATCTTCAATTGGGGCAAAGAGGGGGATGGAAAAAAGAATGAAAAGTATTTTTAGCAAGAGGAAAAAAAGAGGATTTTTGATTTTAATAATTGTTTTGTGTTTTGCTACATTGATAACGTTTATTAAACTTACAACTGATGAAAAAGATCAAGGTATAAGTAATATTTCACGACAAGAACAAGCAATTGATTCGGAAACAGAAAGCAGTGATATATCAGCTGACAATTATTTTGTGGAAAGCGAAGTTGAATCAGCAGAACATTTATTCTCAGAAGAAGGCGAATTATCTGAGAATGTTACACAGACTCAAAATATAATTTATGTTGAAAATTTGGAGGATATCAAAAAGATAGAGAATTTCCAGATTGCTGATTGTTATGTGACAGATACAATTCGTGCTGGAAACCATTTTTGGATTGATAACCAGGGGGTGCTTTGGGGAACTGGACATAGTGAATATGGTCAATTAGGAGAACTACGGGAAGACCTGACCACAATTAAAGAACCTGTTTTACTTGCAGAAAATGTAAAGCATGTTGATTTTTCCGGTGAATATTTTATGATTTACATTACTGAGGATAACAATCTTTACGGATTGGGAGGAAATCCGGCAGGCATATTATGTGAAACATCTATGAATGATTTAAACAGTACCTATATGAACGTTATTACAGAACCGATACTTTTGATGGAAAATGTGGTTTATGCAAGATGTGGTTATTCTTCCATTATTTTATTGACAGAAAAAGGTGAGGTTTACGAGTTGGGAAATAGAGAGTATGTTCCTTTTGGAAATAATACATACCAGAAGCCACACATGGTAATGGAAAATGCCAGGTATGTAACATCGTTTTTAAATACATATGCCGTTATTGATAAGAAAGATAACTTATGGACATGGGGAGATAATCGCTTAGGCCAGTGCGGCGTAGGAAAATACTCTGATCAGTTACAGACACCTCAAAAAGTGTTGGAAAATGTGAAGTGTGCATGGATGGGGGTTGTAGGGTTTAACAGCACGGCTAAAATTCGTGCTAATGATAATCTGATTGCTCTGACAGAAGATGGGGACTTTTATGGCTGCGGGGAAGGTATTGGGAACACACATCTGATTGGCGGAATCGATGATTTGGTGGAGGAACAGGAAGTGACTGCATCAGATACGTTTCTAAAGATAATTTTGCAGGAATATGTACCACTTTCTGTATCATTAAAGGATGTAGAGTTGTTATGGACGGAGGAAATGTTAAAGCAATTTTTGAATCAATATGAAATTGATTATACAGTCGGACATACAGATGAAGGAAATTTTTTGATATATCATGCAAATGAATATACTTGGGATTTAATTTTTAATGACCAAGGACAGCTTGCAGTTATTGAAAGCACGAAATGTGATGAAATGGCTAAGGATATGTTAGTGGAAGGAGATTCAATAGAAAAAGCAATAGAGTATTATGGAACAAATTATAAGCAATATGATTTAGGGTGGGGTTATTTCATAGCTGAGTACGAGGAAGAAGATTATGATTTTCAGATTGGTTTTTATATCGATGATGGATGTGTCCGATTTAGTAAATTTTTAAAAGGGTTTAGAATTTGAAAATTATTCGGTAATTTTATTGCTTTACAAAGCAATTTTTGATTTACTGTAAAAGTCCTTTATAATTTGCTTATTTTTGCAAGGTGCAGGTATTATGAAAAAGAAATATATTGTAGTGATATTATTATTATTTATTTTGTGTGGATGTTCTATATATGACAAAGAACTGAAAATAGACTATGAAGCAATAAAGGAGGAAAAACCGCATGATATTGAGGAAGGCAGCGAAATTCAAAAAGAAGAAACTCTAATTCATAATGAAAATACAGTTGTAAATCAAATGGAAAAACCATATGATAACGAAATAAAAAATTATCAGGATTATTCTGGATTTTGGACAGAAGGAGGTATTTCTCACGAGGAACTTCTTCAAAACGGTGGAGTAGAGTTATATATAGAAATTATAAATAATAATGAATTACATGGGTATCTATACGCACAACAGGGAATGACAGAACGTGTCGCTGAGGTAGAGAATATTTTATGTGTAATTGAAAATGGAAAGTGTCAATACTCATTTTCAGATGATGGTTGGGGAGATAGCGGAACCTTATTTATTCAGTTTGAACAGGAAGAAATTGTGATTGAGGTAAAGGATTATAAATTGAGTGAAACAAATGTGATTGGTTTTGGGATTGATAGGACATATATTTTGACTCGTGCGCAAAGCAAGGAAATTTTAGAAAATGGATCAAATTTTTCTGTTTTTGAGTCGCAAACAGCGGAATTAGAACAATATAAGCCGAATTGGACAGAGGAACAGATATTAGAGGAATTTAGTAAAAGAATTAAGTATTTTGAAAATTGTGAATATTATGAAGATGTATTACACTATATGGAGGGTGTCAGAGAAGTAACAGATTCAGACCTATATATAAATTCATTATACGCAACAGATACAAAGTATTATTCTAAGGAAGATTTTCAAGATGTGCCACCGCTGATCATATATCTTGCTAAAAATGAAATTTACGCACGACATGGATATATTTTTAAGGATGAAAATTTAAATAATTATTTTAAAGGACAACTTTGGTATATACCATTGATTAGTGCAGAAGAATTTGATGGTAGTATATTTAATGAATACGAGAGAGAAAATCTAAAACTTTTAGCCGAGATTGACAATTATAGGAAATGAAATAGAGGATGTGATGATGGCAAAGTCGAGAAAGAATTTTGAGGAAGTATATAGTACAGCATTGCGCAAATAACAATGAATACAGCAGCTGCTATTTGCACCAGTCCTGCATTGTCGTCAGTCAACAATGCCATCGCATTGCCTCCTTCCTCCGCCTTGTCCTGTCACAAATATCAGGCACTGTTTTTCACTGTTATTTAGGCAATGCTGTACTAGGATATATAAAAAGATATAACCTCCAAACAGTGTGTTTTGCCACAGAAGTGTTTGGAGGTTTATCAAATGATAATGATCTAAACTGTTAGGTTCATTATATATTTTCAGTTATTAAAAGTTTATGCAGGAGTATTAATACCAAAACCTGTTAAACCAGAATCATTTATTGAACGAGTTTTTTGTTTAACTGTGTCATCTTCTGTGTTACCTTCAATAGTTGTATACATATGTGTCTGTGGATCATAACCTGTAACAATTCCAACGTGAGATGCGCCATTTGATTTTCTGATAAAAATGTCACCTCTTTTGGGCTGATATTCATTCTTATCTCCAAAACGATTTTGTTCTTGATAAAAAGATAAATAATCAGCAACACGTACACTTTTGGGAACAATGCCAAGCTGACCAGAAACATTTAATATACCAGCCTTATTTGCGCACCAAGAAATAAAGCAAGCACACCATGCATTACCTTGATCGCTAGGAAACCATTTGTTATATTTATTGTAATTTTCTTTTCCGCGATCTTCTGCAGCGAGCCCTTCAAAGCGGTCTGCATTTTCTTCAGCTAGAGCATATAATACCATATTTTCTACAAATGTTGATAAAGATGAGTCAGCTTCATTGGAGTATTTGGATACTTTATCATAAACAGTATTACGTCTGGTAGGAAATGCCCCTAATCCTTTCTTTTCGCCATTTTGTATATAAACATCCTGCAATGCATAGTTATGTATATCATCAAGAGATACATTACTCCATTGATTAGTTATCTGCTTACCGATTCTGGAAATTCCACTTGGTGATTGATTGTAACAGTCACTGAAGTATATTAATACCTTTTCGTCAGAAATGCCTAATCTTTTACCATATTCAATGTATTCATTCACATCAGTACGCTTTAAATTATCTTGTGCTTGATGAGATTCTTCTGTATCCAGAAGCTGTTTAAGCTTATCTACTTCATCAGAATCGAGAGAAGTAGGTCTTAAAGTGTCGAAAGGAGAAGAATTCTGAGCAATAATGTAATTTCCAATAGTAGTTCCTGCCATAATAGCATCAAAACTTTTAGGATTAAGATTTCTGATGTTTAATAGAAGTTCATAAGCTCTTGAAGCACGCCACTGAAGTAATCCAATAGAAAGAACATCTGTTTTGTTCATGTCACTGTATGAACCTTCCTGTGCACTAATTACCTCAATTGTAAATTCAAGTAAATTTCCAGTAACAGGAATAGAAGGAAATATTGGAGCATCAGCAGATCCATCATTTTCTTTTGCATTACTTGAATAAAGTTTTTCCAAAGTATTTTTCCCAGCTATACCATCAGGAGATAAATTATTTATTCTTTGAAATTTTATTACCGCCAATTTTGTGCTTCTTCCATAATTCCCGTCAGCACCAGAAGCACCACAATTATAACCAAGAGAGATAAGTCGTTTTTGTAAAGTAATAACGGCAGAACCAGTAGATCCTTCTCTTAGCAAATCGCTATTACTACCAGATCCCTTTACTGGATTTGCTGAATTAAGCTTGTTCCAAGTATCATCGCCAACTTTTCCATCAACACGAAGACCATTATTCTTTTGAAAAGCAATAACAGCATTTTTTGTAGCCGTACCAAATTTGCCATCTGCACCAGAGACACCACAGTCATATTCTAGTTCTAAAAGACGTTTCTGAAGCCGGATAACAGCTTCTCCAGAACTTCCTAATACTAATAATGGAGTAGTAGTTGGTGTGGTTGGTGTTGCAGTTTCTAATTTTGCCCATGTATTATTTCCAACTTTTCCGTCAACGCTTAAGCCATTGTTCTGTTGAAACATTCTTACTGCACGATAAGTATCATCTCCGAAAATGCCATCTGCACCACCATCACCGCAAGAGTATCCTAGGTTAATAAGTTTTGTTTGAAGCTCAACTACATATGTACCAGTGCTACCAAGCTGCAGAAGCGGTTTGCTGGAAGTTGAAGCATAAAGTTTATCCAGCGTTCCTTTACCTGCCATTCCATCTGCAGTAAGTCCATTATCTGATTGGAATTTAAGTAATGCATTATAAGTTTCATTCCCGGCGACGCCATCTACTGAGCCAGTATAATAACCTTTTTCTTTTAAGGCTGTTTGAATTGGACTGATATCAGACTTTAATTTGCTCCATGTTCCATCACCGACCTTACCATCAGAACTTAGATTCCTGGATGTCTGATATCTTTTTACAGCGGAAGTAGTGTTGGAATCAAAAACGCCGTCTAATCGTTTGGGATTAAAACATAGTATACGTAGACCATATTGTAAGTATTTGACTTGAGAACCTGTGTTACCTTCAACTAATAACATAATTTTTCCTCTTTTCTTTTTATGATTGAATTTGCAAATTCGATATGTAAAAAGAAATAAAAAATACAAATGTAAACAAAAATATCTCAATTCTGAAAAATTTTATATATAAAGTCTGTATAACTATCAATAATACATATATTACTAATAGATATTTCACTAAAAATAATGATCTAAGTATACTTTTATATAACTATTGGTTATATGTCTAAAACTGCATAGGAGTTGGAAAAGTGGATAAAGGATTATTTGGAATACAATTACAAAAATACAGGGAACTGGCAGGATATAGTCAAGAGGATTTGGCGGAAAAAGTTGATTGCAGCACAATTTTCATTTCTTATATCGAACACGGACAGAAATCACTGAGTTTGAAAACATTTATAAAGCTTGTCAATGCACTGAATGTGCCTGCAGATGTTCTGTTAGGTAATGAGATAGTAAACTATACATCTGAAAAGTTAAAACATATGATAAACCGTCTAGATATTTTGCCTGCTAAGGAACGGCAAAGAATTTTGGATATTATGGATGAAGCGATTACGATTGAACTAAAATATTACGAAGGACAAGGGGAGAAGTAAATGTTACTTTTGGTATTTGATACTGAGGAAGAAAAAAATAAGTTCGTTGCATTGTATGAGACTTATGGCAAGACAATTTATTATACATTAAAGCGTTTTCCGATAGATGAATATACGATTGAAGATTTGTCCCAGGATATATACATAAAATTGGCTGATCATTTGGAGAAAATTGATATGAATGATTTAAAAAAAACCCAAAATTATGTGATAACAGTAACCCGGAATTATTGTGTGAGTTTTCTTAGACAAGATAGAAGGAGTCGAGAGGATTTGTTCGAAAATATATCCATGGTAAAAAACGATGAAGAGGATATAGAGGATTATGTTATAAACAAGGAACAAATTGCGTGGCTGGCAAGTGAAATTAATCAATTGGATGATATATACAAAGCTGTCCTAGAATTAAAATATGTGAATGAATTTACAGATGATGAGATTGCAACATTTTTAAAGATAAAGAAAAAGACAGTACAGATGAGACTTTACAGAGCTAAGATAATGTTGCGTAAACGATTAGGAGAACAGGGGTATGAAAGATAATTTTAATGATATATGGGAAGCTATGTTAAAGGCAGCTGTTCTTGAAAATTCCTATA
>Ga0137306_102691_pt2 | contig 10404 bp, 12 predicted proteins | sample Inofroosms_March_FD_97187 | JGI IMG/M metagenome (GOLD analysis project Ga0137306, IMG submission 97187) | Mouse cecal microbial communities from Vienna, Austria - N-Acetylneuraminic and N-Acetylglucosamine D2O microcosms_March | ecosystem: Host-associated > Mammals > Digestive system > Large... | reverse complement strand
ATTCCCCTCTCTAATTTTTGAGCCATCTATGACATTCTTCTGATCCACAATTCCGACAATACTTGCAGTCAAAATATATATCATTTACAAGGTGATTAATCATATCATAGCAGATATATTCTGTGTAACCATACTCCATTGCTAACTTTTGTTTGGAACCTGGCTCTTCTGATTTGAGCACTAAAAGCGGATGTTCCAGTTTAGGAAAATCAATATCATCCAGAGATGCAAATGCTCCTAATCCATTGAGTACTCTCGGATTCTCTGTCTGCAAATATTTTGCCATCTCCTGTTTGATTGTGTCTGTATAAGAGATATCAACTCCTGCCTTGCTGTAAGACGAGCTGTCCTGTTCCCGTTCCACTCCTGTCAAAATTTCATCCACTGTCACATTAAGGCACATGGAAAGATCATATAAGACCTCAATACTTGGATAGACTGAACCATTCTCATACTTACTGATAGACTGAAAACTCACCGAAATTTTATCGGCAAGCTGTTGTTGTGTCATACCAAGGCTCTTTCTCTTTTCCGCTATAAATCTGCCCGATTTTCTACTGTCTAGCATACAATTTCCCTCCATTTCTATTTGCCCCACTGCCTGTAAATTATCTAAAGTATAACACTGCCCAAAAGTCTCTTCCAATAACTTTATAATAGAATATAAAAGGAAATTTCAAACAACAGTAGAAAAAATCTTCTTGACAATTTTATAAAGTTGTAATATAGTGTACTTATTAAACAAGTACACTATATTACATTTTGGAGGCTCCATAGTGGAAATTATTATAAGTACAAATTCTAATAAACCTATTTATGAACAGATTGCCATCCAAATTAAGGCAATGGTCATGAGTGGTGAGCTGACACAGGGACAGGCAATTCCCTCCATGCGGGCACTGGCAAAATCTTTACATATCAGCGTCATCACCGTACAGAAAGCATATGAAGATTTACAGCGGGACGGATTTATTGAAACTACTGTCGGCAGAGGCAGTTTTATTTCTGCCAATGGCAAAGCATTTTATCAGGAAGAACAACAGCGTCTCACAGAAGAACATTTACAGCAGGCTGCAGAACTTGGGCGTGCCTGTGGTATCAGCTTAGAAAAGTTGATGGAATTATTGACTATTTTTTATCAGGAGGATGAATAAAATGGATAACGCTTTACAGGTAGAACATTTACAAAAAAACTATTCGGACTTCACTTTAAACGACATTACATTTTCGGTTCCCAGCGGCTGTATTATGGGATTAATTGGGGAGAACGGCGCTGGAAAAAGCACCACTTTTAAGGGTATTTTAAATCTGATCAATGTCGATGGCGGTAAGGTATCTTTCTGGGGACATCCACTTTCTCCCCAAGAGGGAAAAGAAGATATCGGTGTTGTCTTTGACCAACTGAATTTTTATGAGACACTGACTCCCAAACAAATTGGAAATATCGGCGCTGCGGCATATAAACGATGGAACCAGGCACAATATGACCATTATCTGAAGCAGTTTTCTCTGCCTGCAGAGAAAGAATTAAAAACCTTTTCCCGTGGAATGCAGGTAAAACAGTGTCTGGCAATCGCGCTTTCTCATCACCCCAAACTATTAATCTTGGATGAGGCCACAAGCGGCCTTGACCCTATTATGAGGGACGAAATTTTAGATATTTTTCTTGATTTTGTGCAAGATGAAAATCATTCCATTCTGATTTCTTCCCACATTACCAGTGACCTTGAGAAAATCGCCGACTATATCACCTTTATCCACCAGGGAAATATTATTTTTAGTGAAAATAAAGACACACTGATTTACAATTACGGCATTCTCCGCTGCGGCGGTGATACCTTCTCTGCTCTGGATTCCTCTGACATCCTTTCCTATCGAAAAATGGACTATCAGTGGGAAGTACTGGTAAAAGACAAAAAAATAGCCGCTTCCAAATATAAAGATGCCGTGATCGACCGCGCAACAATTGATGAAATTATGCTGCTCTATGTGAAAGGAGAAAGAAAATGAAAAGCTTACTCTTAAAAGATATTTACAATATCAAACACAATATGAAACAAATGATTCTAATACTCTTATTCATTTCCATCTGCATGTTTTTTAATGCATCTGTTTGTGGTGTGGTTGTTTTCTGCTCTGTACTGTGCACTATGATGACTGTAACTACCTTCGCAATGGACGAACGCTGCAGTTTTGCAAAATATGCCATGATTATGCCCATCTCCCGCAAAAGTTATGTACTGGAAAAATATATGGCTTGTTTGATTTTCACTTTAACAGGCACAACCGTTGGATTTGTGGAATCTGTTGTCTATGGGCTTTTTACACATAATTTAGATTTAACCCTTATATTGATTTGTACAGGTGTCGGCATCCTGTTTGGGCTGTTATGTGGTATTTTCTATATCCCAATCCTGTTTCGTTTTGGTTCTGAACAGGCACGATTGATTATCTTCGGAGTATTTGCATTTTTCGGACTGGTGGGATTTTTGATCTATTGGATTCTAAATATCCTCTGTATTCCTATCACGATACCTTTACTCACAGTATCTCTCTTCTTTACTCCTGTGCTGCTTGCCTTGTTCGCTGTTGTCTCTTATTTTTTAAGCCTGAAATTTTTCCAGGCTAAGGAATTTTAAATTGTTTGTAATTATCTCAAAATATATTCAGACATGCTGCAGGCTCCTGCGGCTTTTGTCTGTAACACCTGCGGCAGGTTCTCCCGATGGATTCCTCCAATGGCATACACTGGAATGCAAACACTGGTACAGACCTGCTGCAAAAAACCCAGCCCTCTGGGAGGCACATCTTTCTTACAATCGGTGGCAAAAATATGTCCTGCTGTCAGATATGAAGCGCCCAATTGCTGTGCTTTTTGTGCCTCCGCAACAGAATGGATGGAAACGCCGACTTTCAAACCACAAAGCATCTTTGCAGCCTGATATTTCTCAAATAAGGAAAATGGCAAGTGCAGCCATTCACCGTCTGTACTGTGGGAAGCAGCCAGATATGTATGGGGAATTAGTAAGGCTGCATCTGCTTTGGCTGGACAAATCCCCGTCTGCTCCTCTCCCCTATTCCAATTTCTCCGCCTATAATTCTCTACTTTTTCACACAGTCTGGCAAACAATGCCACATACTCTGATTCCGATAATTCTTTCTCCCGCACAATAAGAATATCTGGTTTTCTATTTTCCCCTAAACATTTTCTATCTCCCACTGCAATCCCTGCCAAAAAATCTATATATGATTCCACAGCACTCTTTTCCCCAAAAGGGCTATTCTCATTATGATTAGAGATTTGAGAAAATTTATAAAGCTGCCAATTAGACACAGCAATCTGCATAAAGTGATTCTGAGCTTTGCTTTGTGATAGTTCTGTCTGTTTAAACATATACATAATCATTCATCACAGGCTGTAAGCCCTGCTCCTTGATTGCCTGAAATACTTGTGGTACATTGCGATGATCAGCAATCTCAAACTGGCTGTCTCCCTGCTCCTCCATTTCTTGCGAATGGCTTCCAATTCCAGTGCTGACCCCGGCAGAAATTTTTGTTGCCGCCACACCAATGACATGATTGCGGAATACCGCCCGTTCTCTGGTGGAAATCGTCAGCCCTGCATAAGGCATAAACAGACGGTACGCACACATGATCTGCATCAGTTCCCGTTCACTGACTTCCTTCCCTCTTAATGGCTCAACCACTGACAAAACTTCTTTTTCTTGTACCGCTTGCAGCTGTTCAGATTCCGCCATCGTGACAATGGGCCGCAGTCTGGGACAGGAAAAAGAAATTTCTGCATGAGGATATTTGCGCTGAATATAATAGGCATGAAGCCCAGTGGCATAGGCATCTTTGCGAAAATCAGAAAGACCCAAAAGCGCTGCAAACGCCACGCCCCGCATTCCCCCCAGCAACGCACGCTCCTGAGCGTGGAAACGGTAAGGAAAAATCCGCTTATGTCCTGACAGATGCAGTGTCTGATAGCGGTCTGTATCATAAGTTTCCTGAAATACTGTGACATAATCTGCACCACATTTCTTTAGATAAGCATATTCCTGAGAATTCATTGGATATACCTCAAGCCCCACCATACGAAAATATTTTCGCGCAATCTTACAGGCTTCCCCAATATATGTCACATCTGACTTGGCACGGCTCTCACCGGTTAAAATCAAGATTTCCTCCAAACCAGAACCGGCAATTGCAGCCATCTCCTTTTCTATCTCCTGCATGTTCAATTTCATGCGGTGAATTTGATTATGACAATTAAAACCGCAGTAAATACAGTAATTCTCACAGTAATTTGAGATATAAATTGGCGTAAACATGTAGACAGAATTGCCAAAATGTTTTGCCGTCTCCTGCCTTGCCCGCTTGGCCATCTCCTCTAAATATGGTTCTGCTGCTGGAGACAATAAGGCTGCAAAATCCTCTATGGTACGATTATCATTTGCCAGTGCCCGCTTTACCTCTTGCTCTGTATAATGTTTGATATCATATGCCTCTCTGGCACACAATACCTTGTCCAAAATATCTGATTCAATTTGTTCCATATCTTCCATATACTCCATATGGCTGACCTTTTCTTGTATATCTGCCTGCATATTATGCACCTCTCTGATTCCTCCAATCATTCTGCTCTAAAATCTTCCTAGTCCCTTAAAAATCCTGTCAATGGTGAAGATGCTTCCCCTCCGCTCTCTTGCACTCTGCCAAGTCCAGACAGATAAGCCTCCCTGCCTGCTTCAATGGCTTTGCCAAATGCTGAGGCCATCTTGGGAATATCCCCCGCAGTGGCAATTGCTGTATTCGCCATTACTGCCGCTGCTCCCATCTCCATGACTTCACATGCCTGCGAGGGACGGCCAATACCTGCATCGACGATAATCGGAAGGTCAATCTCATCAATCAATATCTTGATAAATTCCCTTGTGGCAAGTCCTTTATTGGAACCAATCGGCGCAGCAAGGGGCATCACTGCCGCCGCTCCTGCATTTACTAGATCGCGTGCGATATTTAAATCAGGGTACATATAAGGAAGTACCACAAATCCTTCTTTTGCCAGTAATTCTGTAGCCTTTACTGTTTCCTGATTATCTGGCAGCAAATATTTAGAATCTCTCATAATCTCTATCTTGACAAAATTACCACACCCCAGTTCTCTGGAAAGCCTGGCAATCCGCACTGCCTCCTGCGCGTTTCTCGCCCCCGATGTATTCGGCAAAAGCGTGATCCCTTCTGGAATAAAATCCATAATATTTCCCTCGCTGCTGGAATTGGCTCTTCGTACTGCCAACGTAATAATCTGTGCTCCTGCCTGCTCGACTGCTGCCTGAATTAACTCCACATTATATTTTCCAGATCCTAAAATAAATCTTGACTGAAACTCTTGTCCGCCTAACATAAACCTATCTTGTTTCATTGTGAACCTCCTCCCATAAAACTTACCACTTCCATGACATCTGTGTCCTTTAAAACTGTGTTATCATAATCATCCTTTGATATAATCTCCTCATTTAATTCCACTGCCACACGTTCTTTCTCAAAGTTTTCTCTCATCAATATCTCTGAGACGGTAAGACCAGAGTGATATTGCTTTTGTACTCCATTGATTCTCATTATGATTCTCCTTTCAAAAAAAAGACCACCACGAAAAGTTACACCCGCGGTGGTGTACCCCTTCGTGTGGTCTTTGTCTCACACTCTGCCTAAAATTATAAAACAGTCTTTTCTCACTGTCAAGGTTTTTAATTAAATCCTACTACTTTCTGAGATATCTTGTATGCTGCCACAGAAATTTTTCTGCCGCTCCTGCCTGGCAAATTCATGGCCTGCCCCATAATCCCACGCCGCAGATGCCAAAACAGACGCAAATCATACTCTTTCAAATACCTCCAAAGTTCTCTTTTTTTCTGCAGATTTTCCCGTGTACCTGAGCGAATCAGCATAATAGTGGAAACCACAGTGATAATCTCCAGATAATTAAACATATATTTGCGCAGTTTCCGGTTGGAAAGTTTCCACAAATCTACATTCTCCACCATAATCTTATTGACCTTAATCTGCTGATCAATCCGCTTAATCATCACAGATTCATTGACAGACTGATCTTCCCTGCCGATAAAATAACGATAAAAATCTACATTGAGATAATACATATTTTTTACATACGGCAACGGCACATACACAAATAAATTATCCACATAAAATGTATGCTTGGGCAGCTCCAATCCACATTCCCGCAAAAGCTGCGTGCGGTAAATCACAGAATGCATAAGGATATACTGGCCTTTGCGGAAATGTCCGGCTTCATTCCAGCCAAAAATCTTGTTTTCTGGTAAAGTCCCTGTATATTTCATGACTTTTTTGTGTTTTGCTCCCTCTTTTTCGTAGACAAAATTACTAATTAACATATCGAGATTCTGTCTGCCGCCGGATAATTCCCGCAGTGTGGATAATATTTTCTGATATGCCTCCTCATCCACCCAATCATCACTGTCCACCACTTTAAAGTAAAGTCCGCTGGCATTGCGGATTCCGGCATTCACTGCCTCCCCATGTCCGCCATTCTCTTGGTGAATAGCTTTTACAATTGTAGGATATTTCTCTGCATAAGCATCCGCAATCTCAGCAGTTCGGTCTTTGGATCCATCATCTACGATAAGAATTTCTACATCCTCGCCACCAATCAACAGAGTATCTATACAGTGTTCCATATAATCCTGGGAATTGTAACTGGGAATTGCAATTGATAATAACTTCATTTTTTCCTCCATTTCATGCACTTATTTGTACTTTTATCTATAGGTTATAACAAGCCAATATAATTAAAATCATTTGTACTATTTTGAAAAACTGCTTCAAACAACATAAGTTCCATAACTTAGCAGATAGCCTAAACGGATATCTGTATCTGATCTTAACTATTATATCCCTATTTAAGTATTATGTAAAATGTTTTCTGAAATATGACTTATCTTTTGATCTTAATTTGTTCATATTTTCTTTACATAATTCTCATATAATTAACACACAGAAGTCACAATTTACAGATATACTGACATCATGAAAGAAAATAATTTACAAAACTGTTATTTCTTACTATTTTTTATAACCTTGCATCCATGCAAGGTCCTCCCGTTTACTTAGTGTATCCTCACTTTTTTATATAAATCTTTTTCATATGAAAGCCGATGCGAAATGCATCGGCTTTCCCTCATTTATCAATCATCTCTGAATAATCAGAATATTTCTCATTGCCCAGACGAATATGTACATATTTGGTATAAGCCGCAAATGCCGCCGGAATGGGATAATGTTCCTCGGAATCTGCTGCCTCCACAAACAACATTTCTCCCTTATTTTCGGTTAGCTCGTCTACCCGTATGACATATCCGGTCATATGCCATTCCACATGGGAAAAAATATGCTTTGCTGGATCCAATTTCTGAATACGAAGCGGTTCTAATTTCTGTTCTTTGACCCACAGCAACGCTTCCTCCTCTGACAAATGCCCATCGGTATTGGAAAATTCATACAATCCCGCCAATAAACCTTTTGCTGGACGTTTATGTAATACAACCTTTTCTCCATCCCGAATAATAAATACTGTCTTTTCTTCAATTTTTCTGGGCTTGGCCTTGCTCTTAACAGGAAGCAACTGCCAACAATCCAGACGCTTGGCTTCACAGAATGTCTGCCAAGGGCACTCCTCACACTTTGGTGCACCGTTGGGAAGACAAACCGTAGCTCCCAATTCCATCAATGCCTGATTAAAGGCGCTTGCATGGTCTTTTGGTATAATCTTTTGCAGTTCGTTTTCCACCTTGGTGCGCACAGACTGTTTCATAATATCAGAATCATCCGCCGTCACTCTCGCTACTACGCGCAAGACATTTCCATCAACAGCCGGAACAGAAATTTGATAGGCAATTGAGGCAATTGCCCCTGCCGTATAATGCCCAATCCCCTTTAATTTCAAAAGCTGCTGATAATCTGCTGGAAGCTCTCCGCCATATTTTTCCATCACCACCTTGGCCGCAATCTGCATATTTCGCACACGGTTATAATAACCCAGCCCCTCCCAGAGCTTTAATAATTTTTCTTCCTCACATTCTGCCAAATCCTGAATGGTAGGCAGTGCAGCCGTAAAACGCTCAAAGTATGGCTTAACCGCCTCCACACGGGTCTGCTGCAGCATAATCTCCGATACCCACACCCGATAAGGCGTGGGCTCCTCTCTCCACGGCAGCACCCTGGCATGACCTTGGAACCAAGCCAGCAGCGGCTCAGTGATTTTTTCTAATGGAAATGTATTTATCATAAAATTATCCTCAGTTTCTATAAAATATGCGCTCAAAGTATTCTAACACAATTTTACTGCCTGTGACAAGTTATGAGCTTATTAAATAATTTCTAACTATGCACCCTACAAACCACAGACATACTAATAGATCTATCATATCCCCTCATAAAAATGGAAAATCAGACTCTTTCAAATTAATATGAAGCTTTCGATTGCCAATTTTTATGGGGTTCTAAACAGTTACAAAAATTTAAAAGTTTTACAGAAAACCTGGAACATATATTATGATATTGTAAACTTAATTATCTACTTACAAAGGAGAAAAACATGTATTCACTAGAGACTTTGAAGGAAAATTATTTAATACATTGCAAAACACAAAAAGAATTGAACGCAAAAACGATAAAAGCATACCACATTGATTTGAAACAATTTATAAAGTTTGCTTCCACCTATGAAGATCCCATCTCCAAAGAATGCCTGACTTCTTATCTGGCAATGCTCCATGAACAGTATCAACCTAAAACCACCAAACGAAAAATTGCCAGCCTTAAAGCATTTTTTCATTTTCTAGAATATGAAGATCTCCTGGAACACAACCCCTTTAACAAAATGCGGATTTCCTACCGTGAACCGAAACGTCTTCCAAAAATAATTCCGGCCAACACCATTCAGTTGTTTTTACTTACTATTTACCAACACCATCAACAAGCTACAACACCTTTTCAATCTGCCACCCGCTCCAGGCGCTCTCCCAGACGGCTGACAATCTCGTTGCTGATTGTTCCTGCCCAATGCGCCAGATCTTCCGCGCGAATTTCCATCTTTCCGCTTCTGCCAATCAACACTGCCTCGTCTCCCGCTTTTACTCGGGGAATATCTGTCACATCCACCATCATCTGGTCCATACAGATCCTGCCGACAATCGGCGCCAACCTACCATTGCAGAGCACATAGCCGCAGTTTGACAAATTTCGGGGTATACCGTCCGCATAACCAATGGAAAGCGCTGCAATTTTACGATCCATTTTGGCATTGTAAGTCAGCCCATAACCAGCGCCTTCCCCTTTAAACAATGTTTTGACTGTTGTCACCCTTGCTTTTAACGATAACACAGGCCTTAAATCTACAGACGCATAGCCCTGATCTCCTTTCTGACTGTATAGGCCATACAAAGCGATCCCCACACGCGCATAGTCAAAACAATACTCTGAATAATTTAATACACCATAACTGCCCTGCAAATGACATTTAAAATCTTTAAATCCCTGGCGGTGAAGTTCCTCAACAATATACTCAAAATGCTGAATTTGCTCCAGCGTATAGGCTCGCTCCTGTTCGGTCTGCCCGTCTGAGACACAGAGATGGGAATAAAGTCCTGTCACCCGCAAATTTGGCATCCGAAATATTTTTACAATTTCTTCCACATTCTCCCAGTGTTCCCCCAAACGATGCATTCCTGTATCAATTCCGACATGAACCGTGAATCTGCGCCCATCACGTTCCAGTTGCCGTGCATAATCCCCATCAACAACAGTCTGAGTCAAATGATAACTGATCAGATCATCAAACTGACTGGAATCGGTATAACCGAGTACCAACAGTTCTCCTGTGATACCTGCCTGCCGAAGTTCTGCTCCTTCCGACACAGACGCCACACAAAATGCCTGTACGCCTAGCTCTTGCAGCGCCTTTGCTGTCAGCACTGCTCCATGTCCATAGGCATTCGCTTTGACTGCTGGCATCAGTGCACAATCCCAAGGCAGAATGCGGCGAAATTCTTCTATATTATGTTTTAAATTTTCCATATTAAGCTCCATCCACGCCCGGCTTTTTTGATATGCATTCTCCTTCATTCCTGAATACCTCTTCTTTCTATCCCACTAAAAATTCAGCATTAAATATCTGTAACTATTCAGAAAACAAACGCTTGATCCTTATCACTGCCAGCGACAGCGCCACAGAAACTAACACCACAGCCAGATAATGAATCAAAGATTGTTCCACCAACAATTTAGACATTTTCAAAACACCTGCCACACCACGCACTACAACAATACACAGCGGATGTAAAATATAAATATACATAGACA
>Ga0137306_104018_pt1 | contig 10407 bp, 18 predicted proteins | sample Inofroosms_March_FD_97187 | JGI IMG/M metagenome (GOLD analysis project Ga0137306, IMG submission 97187) | Mouse cecal microbial communities from Vienna, Austria - N-Acetylneuraminic and N-Acetylglucosamine D2O microcosms_March | ecosystem: Host-associated > Mammals > Digestive system > Large... | reverse complement strand
CTTACTTATCAAAATGAAGGCATATGTTTCATTAATAAGAATGGGAAAGATGTTGAATGTCAGGTTCTTGGAGTTGCAATTGACGAGGGTGTTTGGTATGTGAAAATAACAAGCAATCCTGATCAGTGGGTAAATGTAAAAGATATTTATATTGTTGAAGAATAGGAGGATCATAATGTCACAAGAATTTTATTCGTTACAAAGAATTTTAAATGGGAAAAATCTATTTATTAGTAAAAATGATATGAATAAACTAACAGATGACCCAAACGAAGCATTAGCATTTTTCAGTGAGAATCATGTTAAAGTATGGAAGAAATGTAACCCATCGTTTTCAGATGCAAGTGTCATTAAAATGATCAAAGAAAATGGAATCATATCTATAAAAAATAATTAATGGTGGCTTTGCCACCACTACATAAAAAATGATAGGAGGTAAAAGAGGTTTGAACGTTCATTAAAGTATACTTTACTCCTATGATAATTGAAAGAATATTTAAAAGAAATTTCACATGAAGATGCAATAAATTTCGTATTATCGAAACATTATGCAGGGCGTAAACCTCAAATTACAAAAGCATATGGTTGGTGTGTTGAAGATGAATTAGTTGCAGTTTGCACGTTTGGTAAACCTGCTACTCCAAGACTTTGTGAAGGAATTTGTGGAAAACAATTTTCTCACAATGTCTACGAATTGAATCGCCTTGTACGAATTGAAGATTTTAAAGGTCAACTTAGTAAATTTGTAGCTAAATGTCTTAGAGAATTAAAAAAAGAAGATTGGATTGTTGTTTCTTATGCAGATTCAGGTATGTCTCATCATGGATATATATATCAGGCATGTAATTTTATATATACTGGATGTACCAAACAGAGAACAGACAAATATGTTGAAGGTAAACATGCGAGACATGCCATAGATGATCCAAATGGAATTAGACAAATAAGGACAACTAAATATAGATATGTTTATTTTTGTACTTCTGATAGAAAATTAAAAAAGCAATGGGAACAATCGTTAAACTATGATATATTACCTTACCCTAAAGGTGATAATGAAAATTATGAGTTAGGTACTACATATACGCCAGTGCTTATTGATAAAGACAAAAATATTATACATATAGACAATGAACATACAATGAAAATAAATACTTGAAACCCACGTTTTATTGCCAAAACAGAACAATATGTAGTGGTAGAAAGCAATGAGAAATACAATATATAGCATATAAAATTATAAAGGAGATGGTAAATATAGAAATTATTTGCAAAGGAAGAGGACAAGGTAAAACTTATGATTTAATTTTAGAATCGGCAAGAACAGGAACACCGATTTTAACAGCATACAATTCAAGACACATTGTAGATCAAGCAAGATTTATAGGTGCTAAAATTCACCAGCCGATGACTGTTGAGGAATATAAATATTTTAAGAATAATGGCTCTCTGTTAAACAGCAAAGATTGGAAAGGTAAATTGTTAGTTGACGAAGTTGATAAAGTGTTAGAACAACTATTGGGAGCGCAAATTGAAAAAGTAACTTGTACACCAGATTCTATGAATGAAAAGGAGAAAAATAATATGCCAACAATCAAAACACAGTGTTTATACGGCATTGAACACTGTTGAAAAAGATAGCGTGAATAATTCAGGTTTAGGTTTCCCGAAATTCAAGACATAAACATTATTGTACCAAATAAGGTTGTAGAAGTGACTTTTGCAGATGGAACAAAAGAGAAGTCTGTATGTAGAGAGCCAGATGTATTTAGTTTGGGGTCTGCAATTTCAATTTGTATTTCTAAGAAGATTATGGGTGGGTCTTCTGCTTATAACAATGCAATTAAGCATGGAATGAAGGTTTATGAGGACAAGTTAAAGAAAGAGGCTGAGGAGAAAGCTGAACAGGAACGCATTGAAAAGAAACGTGCTAAGAGACTTGCTTATAAGGAACGCAGAAGTGCTAAGAGAGCTGGGGAAGAAATGATTAGAAAAGAGCGAGAGAGAGAAGAGCAGATTGAAATCCAAAAAGAAGCATATTTAAGAGCGATGGATGTTTTAAGAAGTGAGAATAAAGGTGCGTGATAGCGTACCTTGAAATCTGCGATTTATCGTGTGGAGGTTAGTAATGAGCTTAACAGAAGAACAAAAAGAAATCATAAAAAGTAGCATAGAAGATTTTGATATGAAGTTTTCTAAAATAAAAATAGAATTTTTGAACATGGGTTATAAACAAAATGATGCTGAAGATTTAGCATGGGCTTTTTTTGTCATGGTAAATGCGAACGTGACTCCAGAGGAATATGATTTTTATTACAAGGAGATATGTAAAAAATGAATGATATCAATATTATTATCAAAGACGCTTTTGGAAGAGAAATCAAAACTAACACAGATCAGATTGAGGAAGATGTTCTGCGAATGAGAATAGGATTGGAACCACAGGAACAGGATGGTGACTAATGCGTAGAAGAATCACAGGCAATATTTATACTGGTCTTGGGAATCCATCGCCAGTAATTTTTGACAACGAATGGACAGATAATAAAAAATTTAATGATGCTGTAAAGTTGTTCTTTGAAGATATTCTAAATTTATTAAAAGACGAAACTATTAATGATGTTGGTGGTTTTGATTTCAAAATAGAATTAGAAGATAATGGTTTCAGAATCCTATTTGGTATTGAGCCATCATATATGTATGATTCATATATCTGCTATTGTTTTGATAGTGAAAAAGAGAATAGTTATATACATAAGGGACAGGCATTTGGATATTATGGTGCTAATATCAAAATAAAATCGAAGAAGAGTTATAGGAGATGTGGTAAAGAATTTAGAGAATGTATAAATAGGCATTATGAAAATTTGATGAGGTGTTTAAGTGAATAATGGAATATTTGCAAAATATACGGGGATTCCAATAATAGTTGTTCCTGATAGTAACAAGCAAAATAGGACACATAAGAAAAGAGAATAAATAAGAAGTGGGCTAAAAGATATGGATACACAACATCTAATTCCATTGAAGATGAAAAGGTGATTATGATGAATGGAAGCATGTATGTAAATCCGAGGGCTTATTATAAGTTGAAATCTATTGAATTGTAGATTTAGAAATTCATTCTGTGTGGAGGTAGGTAAGGTGACTAGAAAAGAGGAATTAGAAGCTGAAGAAGTGGAATTATACGAAAAAATAACTAAGGTTAAGAAAGAAAAGGAAGAAATTAGGCAAAAGGAATTAGCTGAGAAAAAGAGAAATGTAGCAAAGCATATTCAATATTTAAGAGATAATAAAGATATTATATTGTCTCTTTTAGAACATTCAAGAAAAAACTGTAGTGATGATAATTGCTGTAATGGATATATAACATCTGATGGATATGCTAGATGCAATAAATGTTTCTTAATAGAGATTTTGAATGGCGAATGGGGAGAAGGAGATTTTGAAGTAACTTTTGACGTTCATATTTCATGCACAGAAGTCATTTAAACTTGCATTTCAAAAGGGGTAGGGCTGATGTACGTAGAGAATATTGTAATAGGAAATCCAATTGTAGATCCATCATCAATGTTTGCAAAAGACAAAGATGATTGGAACAGTGTAGAAAAAGAGAAAACATATTTTACGGATGAAAGATTTCTTCCAAGAATATTAGTCAATATTGGTATTTATCCTTCCGTGAATGAGATCAGGAGAAATAAACCTGAGTTGATGGTTACTTTGGATAAATTGGATTTTATTGATTGTTTAAAGGTGAGTAAGAAACGTAAGGTATGGATTTTGGTAGGAGAGTAAAGGGTGAAAAATTTTGGTGTGGCAAGAGGAAGTTATTTAGACGAAAGACGTTACCCGCTTCCCACAATAGAATATGAAAACATGGGTGATTGCAGATATTATTTGTGTTTAGCATTTTGGAAGTGGTATGTTGGATTTTATTGGGAAACAGTTAATAAATAAGTATGTAACATTATTATTAAAAATAAAAAAGAAAGGATAAAAATCAGAAGTTCCTATAGGTGAAAAGTGCGCACGGCTTATGACGGTAAGCAAGAATGGAACAGAAGAAGTATATGGATATTGAGCGTCTGAAAGACAAGTATATTGATGGATTTCAGAAAGGTGATTACATAGTAGTACAAGAAAAGATTGATGGTGCAAATTTTTCAATCAGATATGATGAAGAAACAGATAGTATTAGAGCATTCAGTAGAAAAAAGATTCTTGATTTAGGTAACAATCTCCGTGGAGCATGGGAGTGGTCACAGAAGTTAGACAAAGAATTAGTGAAAGAAGTGTTGGGTACGAATTTGGTTTTGTTTGGTGAGTGGCTTGTACCACACACAATTGCATATCCTGATGACAGATACCAGAACGCATATTTCTATGATGTGTGGGATACTGAGTCAAAAAGATATTTGAATCAGGACAAAGTAGAAGATATTGTTAAGCAGCTTAATTTGATTTATGTGCCTGTGTTTTACAAAGGTGAGTTTGAATCATGGGAACATTTAAAACAGTTTGTTGGAAGAACTGATTTGGGAGGCGAAAATGGAGAAGGTATTGTTGTAAAGAATATGACAAGACTTAACGATCCGAATACAAGACTTCCGTTTTACACAAAGATTGTTGCTGATAAATTTGCAGAAAAGAAGTCTGTAAAGAAATTTGATGAAGGGAAACTGGAGAGACGAGCAAAGTTACAAGCCATTGTTGAATCTGTTGTTACAGAGGGACGAGTCACAAAGCTGGTACATAAAATGGTTGATGAAGGTATTATTCCTGAAGATTGGGACGAACATGATATGGGAACTATCGCTAAAAATATCGGCAAAGAAGTCTATTATGATTGTGTAAAAGAGGAACCTGAGACAGTAGAACAGGTTGGTGAATTGTTTGGTAAGTTAGCAAGTGGTACCGCTATGAAAATTGTGAAGTCTATGCTTGTTGCATAGAAATAGAATCGAGATTTCAAGGCAGAAAAGAGGTGATATAAACTGAATCCATTCTACATAGTTTTGATTACATTGACAGTATATTCCTTAATTTCAACCATCATATATTTAATTTCAGATAATGAAGATGTAGTTGTTGCTTTTGGATTAGGAGTTATAGGACTATCAATATCAGCAATTTCAAGAATTATTTATAAAATCAGAAACCTTTTTAAGTATTACGTTGGAAAACGGTCAATTTTTGAAGAGGAAATCACTGGCAATAAATACAAATGCAAGACAAATAACACAAATGATATTCAACGGGTTTCTGGTTATAAACTGATTAAAAGATACGCTTCTAAATCTGAATGGGTGAATATTTCTGACTTTGACGAGGCATTTATAGAAAATAGTAAAAGGAATTGTGATCGTTGTAAATACAATAAGGATTGTGATGACGAGTATCTTGAAAGTATCAAATGTAAGCATGATGAATATGGTTGTGTTTTAGAATTTGATAAATTTGAGAAGAAATAAAAATTAAATACATATCAGGCATCCAACAGAGTGTTTAGATTCACTCAATCAGATAAATTTTGTTGTTTTCATTTTAACCTCCTTTCTTACGAGGAATGTTCAAGTTTGTGTCTTGAGCATTCTGATAGGTAGTCAAGTGTGGAAGGGAAATATAGTGATATGATTGATAGTAACGAGACAATAATATATGAATCGGGTAAAGATTCGGGATATCAAGAAGGATATGACGATTGTAAAGAAGAGATGAAAGAAATTATAGAATCTATGGCTTGTGAAATAGCAGAGCATAGATATCCAAAACAGTATGCTTATAATGAGGATCAAATAAAATCAATTATGTCTGAGTTTGGATATACTGAATGAAAAATCTGTTTCAAAGCAAGTTTGGAGGTGATATAAATCAAAGCAAAAGATATTACAGACTGTAGTGAATGTCCTTTGTATCAAAATGATTGTGTTGGTGGATGGACTTCGGGAGGTGGAGGCATACCAATAGAGCCTCCATGTTGTAGTTGGAATGGTGAAGAAGAAATATATGAAGGAATGTATGATAACGATTACGAATATTCAGAACAAGAATTAAAATGGATAGAGGAAGAGCGTAGGGAAAAGGAAATAGAGGAGAAGAAGCAAAAAGAAAGAAAAGAAAAAGAAAGATTACGAAGAATTGTTTATAGTAAGTCTAAGTATGGAAGTTCTGATATTAAATATAATGGCAGTATTTGTAATGATTGGTTTTGCCATCATTGTAATAGATGGATTTCCCCAGGATATGAGAGTTGGAGCGGTGGTATAGGCGAAACATCGTGTCCTAGATGTGGTAATACATTAGTACATTAGTACATTGTGGAAATTTGGATTAAATAAAAGAAAAATAACACAGAAAGGAACAAAGGTGCTGCAGCCGTGAGATGATCATGCCTTTCTGGTGAAGAAAAATAAAATACGTTGGAAGTAAAAATAGAATAAGTAAGTATATAGTACCAATTATTCAAAAGTGTATTGATGAAAATGATGTAAAAACATATTATGAGCCATTTGTAGGTGGTGCTAATATGATTGATAAGATTAAATGTGAAAATCGTATTGGTAACGACATACATAAAGAATTGATTGCAATGTGGAATGAAATTCAGAATGGTTGGGAAATACCATTGCATATTTCAGAAGAAGAATATAATAAAGTTAGAAATAGTAAAAAAGATTATCCAGATTATTATGTAGGTCTTATAGGGTTTAATGCAACTTTTGGGTCTAAATATTTTGGTGGATATGCAAGAGGATTTAAAGCAGACAAAGTTACACCAAGAGACATCCCAAATGAAGCATTAAGAAACTTATCAGAACAAATTCCCAATATTCAAAATATTAAATTTTTATGTAGCGATTATAGAAACAATGAGTATGCCAATTTACGGGGTGCAGTTATTTATTGCGATCCGCCGTATCAAGGCACAACTAAATATGCTACAGATTTATTTGATTATGATGTGTTTTGGGATTGGTGTAGAAAAATGAGTAAAGAAAATTGGCTTTTTGTAAGTGAATATAATGCTCCTTCAGATTTTGAATGTATTTGGTGCAAAAATGTTACCACAAGTTTAAAAGTTCATGAACATGAAAGCAGAGTAGAGAAATTATTCACATATAAGAAATAAAAATCTTCTTTGAAAAGCCAATTTCATTTGGAGGTGAAAAGAAATTAAGATTGTTGATTTATTAAAAGATTGTCTATATGACGATTCTGATATGGAAGAATTTAAACAGATTCATCCAAAACAACTTATAAGTGATCTTATTCCCATTCCAGTGTGGAAGATTCACTATTCTTATTATACAGCGAGGGGTAATCCCAAAGAGGCTGATAAATATATACTCGATAATGAGAATGCATGGGATAGAATAGATGATTTATTTATGAGTTATATACAAGAACAGAATGGAAAATACCCAGAGAAAAAATTATCAAATGTCAAAATTCTTGATAGTTGCCTGATGGGAAAAGTATACCTAAAACTTGAATAAAAAATTTACATATATCAATCATAGTCAAACCCTGTAATCAGGGTTGTATAGCGAACGATATCTATATCACCTAGAATCCTAGCGACATAAGGCTAAAACGTAAAATCTTACGCCCTGAGCTAAAATAATTGCTCCTAAGAATAAGATAGACTCCTTTAACAATTTGGTGAAATACCAAGTTAAAGGAAGATTATGATTGAATCCTATATTTAAGGAGTATTGTAAATTTTTAAAAGATACTGTTAATTTAGAATTAGAAGAAGGATATTATTGGTTAGACAATCAGATTATAAAAGCACTTGATAAACAGGGTAACATCCATAAATTATATAGAATTACTATTGATGACAATCTGTCCATTTCATATAAAATTCCCAGAAACTATGAAACAATAGAAGATTTTGATTTGGCTAGTTGGGACGATTTAATTGAGATGAACATGGCTCATTTGGAGAATATTGAAAGTGAAGCAAAACAACTCATTATAGATAAGATGGTAAAGTTCGCTGGATATATACCATTGGTTCCTGTGAGCATGGGTAAAGATTCACAAGTGACTTGCCATTTGGTAAGGGAATGTTATCCAGATACAAAAGCCATTTTCAATAATACAACTCTTGACTGCACTGATACATATTCTATGGCTAAGAAATTCCCTAATTGTGAAACGATGACTCCCAAACAAGGCTTCTATCAATACATAAAAGAAGTACAGATGATTCCGACAAGGTTTTCAAGATTCTGTTGTAGGATTTTTAAAGTTGGCGAAATGGTAAATCAGTTAGATCACAACACACCATATCTGATGTTTATGGGAATGAGGAATGAAGAAAGTAATACTAGAAGTGGTTATGGTGATGAATGGGTAAACGAAGCTGAGTGGGGAGATACAAAATGGCAAGGAATTTTACCTATTAGAACATGGTCAGAATTAGATGTGTGGTTATATACATTATGGCGTGGTATTGAGATAAATCCAAAATATAAGAAGGGATATGCGAGAGTTGGTTGCCATATAGCCTGTCCATACTACACGAAATCTACATGGGTTCTTGATAAATATTGGTATCCTACCATGAGGACAAGGTGGGAAGACATTTTGAGAGACGATTTTATTAAGAATAAGAAGTGGATCGTAATGAATTGTACTCTTGAAGAATATCTAAATGTGGCTTGGAATGGTGGTGCTTACAGAGAAGAACCTACTGAAGAAGTAATTGAGGAATTTGCAAAATATAATGGTTTAGATGTAGGAGATACGAAGGTAGCAGCACAGTATTTTAATAAATATTGTTCTAATGGTTGTAAGTCTAAGTCTGGCAAGATGAAGAAGATTAAAGACAGAGATACGATTTCTATGAATATGAAATTCCACGGAAGAGAGATTGATAAATTTCTATGTAAAAAGTGTTTTATGAAACTTTATGATATGGATGAGGATAAGTGGAATTGGTGGATTAAAAGATTTAAACAGGATGGATGTGCCTTATTTACAGATGAAAAATAGGTAAATATGGCAATGAAAATTTCGATTTATGGATAAATCATCGGTTTCATGGAAGGAGGTGAGTATTATTAGATTCTATTATGAAAATTGCTGTGGTGATTCTGGATGTTTTACTTTGAGAAAATCAGAAATTCCACGGGCTATTATGTCAGCATGGAATATAGAAGCGCATTTGTATATTATAGATTCTTATACATGGGATAAAAAGCCAAAGGATTTAACTTTAGTTTTTTCCCCAATTGAGGATAATGAAGCAAATAATGATTTTCTTAAACAATTTGGATTATACATGATAGATGGAAAAGAGTATAGAGAACTACATTATATAAAGGATGATAGTTTAGCATGGGAACCCAATAATTATGATGGGATTTTACAATTAGTATAAGGTTGGTGATAGATATCCGAAAAGGGTTTGAAAAGCGTTTTAATCATGGTGACATTGTTTATTGGTGTAATAAAAGCGGGAACGAATACAACGTCAAATATGGCAGAGTAGATGAACAATTTTCTGATGCCGTATGTATAGATTTATTGGAACCAAAAGAAACAAGATATATAGATGGAGTCCCTATTGATGAATTCAAGGATAATCAAAAATATAGAAAGTTTCCTAAAGGCTGGACATATAATACAAAACTATTTGATTTGGAATGGAGAACTGATCCTGAAGATGAAAAATTATTTAAAGAATTATGTGTGCGAATAGATGATCCAGAGTCAATTAAGAAAGCATATGAATCAGGATTGCTTGTTAAATCAGATAAGATTTTTCATGGACATATTGAAACAGATATTACTAAAGAAGGGTTTCGTATTATCAAGAAATATCCTATGTGGCAACATCATATAACTCATGTGAGCATCAGACCAGATAAAGTTTATTTTACATATCAAGAGGCAAAGGCTGAAGTAGAAGAGTATCTTGAAGAATTTAGGAGACAAGCTGCATTATCTGATTATGAATGGGCAGTAGAGGAGATTGACAAAACTCTTAATAATTGGAAAGTATTTCAGGATGCTACAGACGAGGAAGTGAATGCGTATCGTGAGTGGTTGCTTTCTATGAAAAATGTAGAAGAAATTGAAACGAGAATCAGTCTTGGAAACATTCAGTGGAAATATGAAAAGAACAAGAAATGGAATAATATTGTTTTGCGAGGAGAAATAGAATGAGTAGTATTATTAACGGTGTCGCATCTGAGTATGATATGCAGAAAGTATCAAGAACTTATGAAAGTAATAGTAAACTACCACAAACAAGCTGTAGAGTACCAATGCCGAAAACAAAAGAATTTGGAGAAAAAATTTGTGAGAACTGTGATAAAGAAGACGTGTGTATGTACAAAGAAGAGTGTATGAAAGCAGTAAAAGATATTTTAGATATTGAAAGTAGGGCTA
>Ga0137306_104015_pt1 | contig 10411 bp, 9 predicted proteins | sample Inofroosms_March_FD_97187 | JGI IMG/M metagenome (GOLD analysis project Ga0137306, IMG submission 97187) | Mouse cecal microbial communities from Vienna, Austria - N-Acetylneuraminic and N-Acetylglucosamine D2O microcosms_March | ecosystem: Host-associated > Mammals > Digestive system > Large... | reverse complement strand
AGGCTGAGCCACAGAGGAAAGGCACTTCGTGCCATGAAGGAGAAGTTATCGGACAGATAGGGATGAGTTTATGAAAATTTTGATTGTCAGTGATACACATAAAAAGCACGAGAATCTGGTGCGGGTTCTGAGGAAACTGGAACCCATTGACATGATGATACATCTTGGGGATGCGGAAGGATTTGAGGATTACATAGCAGAACTGGCCGGATGCCCTCTGGAAATCGTTTCCGGCAATAATGACTTTTTTTCTGAGCTGGAGCGGGAAAAGGAGCTTCAGATTGGAAAATATAAAGTGCTGATTACCCATGGGCATTATTATTATGTTGCCATGGGAATTGAGGATTTGAAAAAAGAAGCTGTGGGAAGGGGCATGGATGTTGTGATGTTTGGCCACATCCATCGTCCGGTGCTGGATTACAGCAGAGGGATTGTCACGCTGAATCCCGGCAGTATCTCATATCCCAGGCAGGAGGGGCGGAAGCCTTCTTATGCTGTTATGGAAATTGACGATTCAGGGGAGGCTCATTTCCGGATAGAGTATCTGATTCCATAAATATAACAGTAATATGTAAAAAAAAGAAAAAAGTTGTTGACATTTTAATCCATCTCGCATATAATATATCTTGCGTTATGATGACACAGAGAGGTTGTCGTCGGGGTGTGGCTCAGCTTGGCTAGAGCGCCTGGTTTGGGACCAGGAGGCCGCAGGTTCGAATCCTGTCACCCCGATTTGTACGCGGGTGTAGTTCAATGGTAGAACACCAGCCTTCCAAGCTGGATACGTGGGTTCGATTCCCATCACCCGCTTATGTGTTCGTAGCTCAGCTGGATAGAGCAACGGCCTTCTAAGCCGTGGGTCGGGGGTTCGAATCCCTTCGAGCACATTTATATGGTGGGTATAGCGCAGTTGGTTAGCGCGCCAGATTGTGGCTCTGGAGGCCCAGGGTTCGAATCCCTGTATCCACCTTTTACTAAATTAATGGGTTGTCTGCAGGGTACAGGTAGAAATGATGGGCTATCGCCAAGCGGTAAGGCACAGGACTTTGACTCCTGCATTCGCTGGTTCAAATCCAGCTAGCCCAGTTTTGTTCTATATAATTATGGGATATTAGCTCAGTTGGTAGAGCACTTGACTTTTAATCAAGTTGTCCGGGGTTCGAATCCCCGATGTCTCATTAACTTAAAAACAGTGGAAAGCCAGTAAAATCAATGGTTTCCGCTGTTTTTCAATGTAATTCATTACAGGCTTTGCTGTATCCTCATGAGCTGAGTAATATTGCTTTGTTCTTTTCAGGGTTGAAAAATCTATGTATGTGATTTATAATATACTTAACAAGAGAGCCGAAAGCCAGAGTACGCCTGGCCGCCGGAATAATAATTTGTTACATGAAGTAGCGCCTTATCTTACCAGGACGAGGGCGCTACTTTTTGCGTTTGATGTTGATAACAAGAGTTATAACGGCGCAAAGCATAATTACGAATGTGAATAAGTCACTATATGTAACCATAGCACCAGCCCCTTTCTTTCACCTGATGGCTGACGTAATCGCCCCTTCGGCTCTCTGATTAAGCATATTATATTGTCATAGTGCAGCAGTTCTTCTGGCATTCAGGCATATCGGATAAGTCAGATGTATGATTTCGGCAGCTTTTTACCGGTCAATATCGTTTAAACTCTCAAAAAAGCCAGGCATGGCAGGAGCCATATCTGTAAGTGTCTGAAGAGTTTCTTTGATTACCTGAAGGCTTTCTCTGGCTATTTGGGGATTTTCATTTAAACACCTGTCAATTATTTTTGTGAGATTTTTTATATTTTTGCTAAGACTATCGTAAGATTCTCTTATTTGTTCAATATAATCAAAAACTTTTTGTGATTCTTCTTCTGTAATTTTTTCACCGGCTGCCTGCTTTATAAATAGTTTTGCTATTTCTTCATTTGCTTTTTTTCTTTCGGGGAAGTGATTAACCCGGATACTGCCATCAAATCCCAGTAATTCATAGTGAGGCACATTTAGAGCATCTGCTATTTTTTGTATGGTTTCTATCTTGGGGTTTGATTTTCCGTTTTCCCATTGTCCTATCATCTGCTGAGAAACACCTATCTTTTCTCCGAGTTCTCTTTGCAACAGGCCCTTTTCCTGTCTGATTTTTTTTATTCGTTCTCCTGTTGTCATTATTCACCTCAATAAGCGCATAACATATAAAAATGGAATATAAAAGAAAAACCTTGTTTTCTATACAAAAATAGTAGCACAAGAAAAAACTTTTGTCAACAAGGTTTTTAATCAGATTGTCCAATGACCGAATTCTTCTTCCCGGCAGAGAGCGGGATTTGTAACAGGGCAGCTTGTCTGAACTGTTATCGGGATTTCTGTTTTCCGCCAAAAGAATTGCCATAAGATATTGACATTCCGAATTTGCAATATTATAATCAGAAATGTTCTGGAAATGTTTCCGGTAAAATTACAGGCGGATGTGGCGGAACTGGCAGACGCGCCAGACTTAGGATCTGGTGGGAGACCGTGCAGGTTCGATTCCTGTCATCCGCATTGGTATATGATAAGGCAGATATGGAGGAAACAGGATGAAAACGTTTTGCGGTACTGACGCTGAAAACGCAGTACTGAAACGATGAAATGAAAAGAGGCCGAAAATAGAAAAATAGAAAATGGAATCCGCAGGAATGTGTACAGATGTACCTGGCTGCGGATTCCTTTTTTTCTTCTATTAGGAAAGACCTTGTCACGCTAATGCGTAAAAGTGCCTTTCCTATAGAAGAAAAAATTACGATGCGCACTCGCACAGGAGGAAAATATTGCGTTGCAATTGTGCTCGGCGCGACAAAATGTGCAATCCCCTCAAGATTGAGGGGCAGGGGAGTTAAAGTAGGCTTGCCCACTTTGCTTACAGGAAAACGCTGTCACTCTAAAGTGCGAAAGCCCCTCCCGGTGAGATAAAAATAATATACCTATTCAGCGCATAACGTTATAATAGGCAGGAAGTACGCTTTTTTACTTTTTTCTTGACACAAAATTTCGAAAAAAGTATACTAAAAATAATGAATGCAATGATATGGCGTCAAAGGAATACAGGCGGAAAATACCATGCAGGAAGGGGCGGAAATTATGGAGCAGGAACAGGAAATATTTCAGGGGGAGGATTTTTACCGGTTTGCAGATGCGGCGCTGGAGATTATCATGAGATTTGACAGGCTGGGGAGGATACAATACGGCAACAGTCAGGCCAAAGAGGATCTTGGCTATGGGGAGGAACTGACCGATATCAATCTTTTTACCTTGTTTCAGGCAGATCTGCAGCAGGAGAAAATGAGGGACAAAAATCTTCTGGAAGTGATGGCAGCCATGAAAGAAGGAATGATGTACCGGAAAAACGGAACCTGTTTTCCGGTTCGCATGACTGTAATGACGGAGGGAGGACAGAATCTGATTTTTGCCATTAACGTGGCCAAGCGGATTGAGACGGAACGGAAGCTGGTCCGCATGAAGGAAGAAATGGAAGAAACCATTAAGGTGAGAAATGAATTTGTGGCGAATGTGACCCATGAGCTGCGTACGCCGGTAAATGGTGTGAAAGGACATGTGACCAACATGCTGGAAGCAGGAGTAACCCCGGAGCAGAAACGTACACTGGATATTATTACCCGGTGCTGCGAGAATATGTCTGCAATTATCAACAATATTCTGGACTTTTCAAAGCTGGAAGCAGGGAAATTTACTCTGGAGCAGAAAGAATTTGATTTTTACCAGATGGTAAACCATGCAGTGGAGACAAACATTACAGCCATAAATTCCAAAGGGCTGCATATTATGGTAAATATTGATAAGACCATTCCCTCATATCTGATCGGTGATGAGCTGCGTCTGACGCAGATTCTGAATAATCTGCTGTCCAATGCGGTAAAATTTACCAGTGTGGGATACATTAATATAGAAGTAACTAAAACGGTGCAGTTTGATGATGAGATTGAACTGTTTTTTGTGGTATCTGACACAGGAATTGGAGTTTCACAGGAAGAAAAAGATAAATTATTCAAAAGTTTTTCTCAGGTGGACGCTTCCATCACCAGGAAATACGGAGGAACCGGACTGGGGCTTGCAATTACAAGGCAGCTGGTGGAACTCATGCACGGCAGTATCCATCTGGAAAGTGAAAAGGGAAAGGGAAGCAGCTTTTCCTACTCTGTAAGGCTTCATGTGGCACAGAACAAAAAAGAAGAAAACAGTGTCCGGGAGCAGTTTGAATTTATCAATCAGAATCAGGATATGTCAAAATTCGACAATATAGGGGAAATCTTTCAGTTCGGCACTGAAGAAAACCATCAGGAAATCCGAAACAAAATGGAGAAACTGATTATCTGTATGGAGGTGGGAGCTTGGGATAAGGCGGAAACATTTTCACATAATATCAAAGAACTGGTGGAAGAAGGACCTCAGGATCTGAAAAAAACTGCGTTTCGTCTGGAAATGAATGTGCGCAAAGAGAAATATGAAAAAGCCCTGGAACAATATAACAGTTTAAAAGAGTTACTGGAAGAAAACATCGGAGGAATATAATATGGAAAATATGGAAAGGCCCGGCAGTGTACCTCAAATCCTGATTGTGGATGATGTGGACGCCAACCTGATGATTTTGGAAAATATTATTCTGGAAATGGGTTATACGCCCAGATGTGCTGCCAGTGCCGGCGAGGCCACGAAGCTGATTGCAGAAAGTCTGCCTCAGTTAATTCTTCTGGATGTGTTTATGCCGGAAATGGATGGATATGAATTCTGTGAAAGACTGAAAGAAAATCCCATTGCCAGAGATATTCCCATTATTTTTATTTCGGCGGCAGATTCCAGCGAAGATAAAGTCAGGGGATTTAAACTGGGCGCTGTGGACTATATTGGAAAACCTTTTGAGGTGACGGAAGTTACCATGCGTGTAAAAAATCACCTGAAGATTTATGAGATGCAGCAGGAGCTTGAGCTGAGCAACCGCCGCCTGCACAGCGTAATCAGCAGTCAGGCCAGACGGATTGAGGAAGAACAGAAGAATATTCTGTATGCGCTGGCCACTCTGACAGAAGGGAAAGACACGGATACCAGATTCCATCTGGACAATGTGGCTTATAACTGTCGTCTGCTGGCTCAGAGCCTTCAGTTCAGTCCGGAATTTTCAGAAGAAGTGTCGGAAAGTTTTATTGATACCATAGGAGTGGCATCCAGACTTCATGATATTGGAAAAATTCAGACGCCCTGTAACATTCTGGCAAAACCAGGTCCTCTGGAGCAAAAGGAAATGGAGATTGTAAAGCGCCATGTGGAACAGGGAGCGGCAATTCTGGAACGGATCTATGACAGCACACCGGAAAACAGTTTTCTGCCCATGGCCATTGAAATTGCCCGTTACCACCATGCCAGATGGGATGGAACCGGGTATCCGGAGCAGCTTAGCGGGAAAGATATCCCATTGTCGGCAAGAATTACCATTGTTGTGGATATTTTTGATACGCTGCTGGGAGAGCGGTGTTACAAAAAGGCTTACAGTAAGGAAGAAAGCCTGAAAATCATTGAAGAAGGAAGCGGCACGTTTTTTGACCCGGAGATCGTAGATGTATTTCTGAAGGTGCAGAAACAGCTTCATCATGCAGAAGGATAACAGCAACGGAATTGACAAATAAAGATGAATATAGTACCATAGAAGATATGGTACAGTAGTGTGAAATCTGATAGAAGTTTATGTGACAGGAGTTAGGAGTTATGATTACGGAACAGGAATTTCATCGGATTGTAGTGTATGTGAAGCAGAAGTATGGCATAGATCTCACTGGAAAACAGATACTGGTAAATGGGAGAATGGAAAATTATCTTCTGCGGAATGGCTACAGCGGATATGATGAGTACATGACAAAGGTTGAAAAGAATCCCAAAGGAGAAGAAGCGCGAAATCTGATTAACGTATTGACTACCAATCATACATATTTTATGAGAGAATTTGAGCATATGGATTTTATGAGGAAGGTGGTGCTTCCTCAGATTAAGGCAAAGGAAGCAGGCAAAAGAGATGTTCGGATCTGGTCTGCCGCATCTTCTACGGGAGAAGAGCCCTATACCATTGCCATGGTATTGAAAGATTTCTTTGGACTGGATCATAAGATGTGGGATACCAGGGTGCTTGCCACAGACCTTTCCACGAAAGTATTAGAGCAGGCCCAGAGGGGGAAATATCTGAAAGAGCAGATCGATCCTCTTCCGGAAGGATGGAAAAGGCGCTTCTTTAAAAGAGTAAATGAGCTGGAGTATCAGGTGACGCCGGAGTTAAAACAGGAATTAATTTTCCGGCAGTTCAATCTGATGAACCCGTTTCCCTTTCGTAAAAAATTTCATGTGGTGTTTATGCGCAATGTGATGATTTACTTTGATGACAATACCAAACTGCAGCTTCTTCGAAAGGTATACGATTATCTGGAGCCGGGAGGTTATCTGTTTGTGGGGACTACGGAATCCATTGACAGAAAAGGGACGAATTTTCAGTACGTGGAACCATCAATATATCGAAAATAAAGGAAGCAGAGCAGATATAAGCGGATAAGGTTTAAGTATAAAGGAAAGCAGGAAGATGGAATGCGTAAGATTAAAGTATTAGTAGTAGATGATTCCATGCTGTTTCGCAATCTGTTGGTACAGAGCCTGAGTGAAGATCCGGCTATAGAAGTAGTGGCACAGGCAGGAGACGCTTATGCGGCGCGGGATGCAATCCTTAAGTACCGTCCGGATGTTATGACACTGGATGTGGAAATGCCGCGGATGGGCGGAATTGAATTTCTGAGAAAGCTGCTGCCTCAGTATCCATTACCCGTAGTGGTTATCAGTGCCATGGATGAGAAGGTATTTGACGCCATGGAAGCAGGAGCGGTGGATTTTGTCTGTAAGCCCAATACCATAGACCGCAATAAAGTCAGCTCTTTTCTGAGAAAAGAGCTGGGAACCAAGATAAAGATTGCGTCCACAGTCAAAGTTGGAAAAATGAAACGTCCGGAATCATTTCCGGTGAATAACAGGGCGAACCTGAAAAGCAATATGCTGATAGCCATCGGAGCCTCCACCGGAGGAACAGAAGCTATTTTTGACGTGGTGCGCCAGTTCCGGAAGGATATTCCGGGAGTGGTAATTGTACAGCATATGCCTCCCGGATTTACCCAGATGTATGCCAACAGGCTGAATAACCAGTGTCAGGTGGCAGTCAAAGAAGCAGTTACCGGGGACAGGGTAATGCCGGGCCAGGTGCTGATTGCTCCCGGAGACAAACAGATGCGTCTGGTGAAAGTAAACGGCATGTATCAGGTGGAATGCAAGGCCGGTGAAAAAGTCAGCGGGCACTGCCCCTCTGTGGATGTGCTGTTTCAGTCTGTGGCAAAGACGGCAAAGAAAGACGCGGTAGGCGTGATTCTTACCGGTATGGGAGGAGACGGAGCCAAAGGACTGCTGGAAATGAGAAAGGCGGGAGCCATCACCATCGGTCAGGATGAGGCCAGCTGTGTGGTTTACGGTATGCCAAAAGTTGCTTATGATATTGGGGCCGTTCAGTATCAGACGGAACTTTCGAATATAGCAAATAAAGTATACAGTGTTTTAAAAGCGACTTAGAAAGGAGAGTAGAGGATATGAAGATTTTACTGGCGGAAGACGACTTCGCAAGCCGCAAATTTATGACAAATTATCTCGAAAAATATGGAGACTGTGATATTACCGTAGATGGCGAAGAAGCTGTGGATGCATTTTTAATGGCGCTGGAAGACGGAGAACCTTATGATTTAATCTGTCTGGACGTTATGATGCCCGTACTGGACGGTTATCAGGCACTGAAAGCCATCCGTGATATTGAAAAGGAACGGGGGATTCAGGGAACTGACGGTGTGAAGATTATTATGACCACCGCGCTGAATGAAGAGAGAAATGTGAAGAAAGCGTTTGAAATGGGATGCACTGTGTATTCCGGCAAGCCCATTGACCTGAATAAATTTGAAATGATTCTGAAGAAACTGGAGCTGATAAAATGACATCAGAGAGAAACAGTTCAAAAAAGTACAATGGGAAGAAAGGGGGCTAAAAAATGGCAGAAGATTTTAATACGGACAGTATGCTGGATATGTTTTTATATGAGAGCGAACAGCTCCTGGAAACACTCCAGAATATTGTTCTGGAAAAGAAAGATGAAGATTGTTTTGATGAAACCTCCATCAATGAAATTTTCCGTGTCATGCATACGATAAAAGGTTCTTCGGGTATTATGATGTATGAAAATATCACGAAGGTATCCCATAAGCTGGAAGACGTATTTTATTATTTAAGAGAATCCAGTCCGGAAAATGTACCTCATCTGGAACTGGTGGATCATGTTCTGGATGTGGCCGATTTCATTACAGGAGAGCTGGATAAGATTAAAGACGGTGAGACGCCTGACGGTGACGAAACCAAAATTGTGGATGATATTGATAAATTCCTGAAAAAGATTAAATCCGGTATTGAGGAAAAAGGCGAGGAACTGCCGCCGGAAAATACCTATGTAGAGCCCAGCCAGTTTTATATTGCGCCTACCGGAAGCGAGAGTTTTAAATATTATAAGGCGTCCATTTATTATCGAAGCGATACGCAGATGTGTAATATCCGGGCTTATACCGCCGTATATTCCCTGAAGGAAATTACGGACGATATGGAATATATGCCGGACGATATTATTTCCAATGAGGAAAGCGGAGCTGTTATTCTGGAAGACGGATTCCATATGCTGATTAAGTGCCAGTGTTCCAGTGAGGAAATACTGAGTGCCATCGGAGATACTTCCGGCATGGAGCGGGTGGAAATTAACGACTGCACCCAGCAGGAATTTGAGATGGGCTTCCATGACCATGGACCGGAACAGATTATCATTGAAATGGATGATAAGGAGAAAAAGGAAGAAGGGAAAAAGGAAGAGAAGAAAGAGCCGGCGCCGGGCGATTATGTCATTAAGAATAAAGAAACCGGAAAAGGCAAGAAGCTGGCCAAGAATCATCCCAAGCCCTCTCCCAAACAGTCTTATATCAGCGTAAATGTGGAGAAGATGGACGCATTGATGGATATGATAGGGGAGCTTGTTATTTCCGAGGCGGTTGTACTGCAGAATCCGGATTTGAAGGTTGCCGGACTGGATCTGAGTAATTTCCAGAAAGCGGCAGGACAGCTTTCCAAGATTACCACAGAACTGCAGGATGTGATTATGTCCATGCGTATGATGCCTCTGACCAATACATTCCAGAAGATGAACCGTATTGTGTTTGATGTATCCAGAAAACTGGGAAAAGATATTGAGCTGGAGGTAATCGGCGAGAATACGGAAGTTGACAAGAATATCATTGAGCATATTTCCGATCCGCTGATGCATTTAATCCGGAATTCCGTAGACCATGGAATTGAAGATAAAGAGACCCGTATCGCCGCCGGTAAAAATCCCAGAGGAAAGATTACACTGGAAGCCAAAAATGAGGGCGGTAAGGTGTATATTATTGTAAGAGACGACGGTAAGGGACTGAACAGGGAAGTGCTGTATAACAAGGCAAAAAATAATGGTCTGATTGGCAACCGGCCCATGTCTGACTTTAGCGATAAGGAAATTTATCAGTTTATTACCTATGCAGGATTTTCCACAAAAGAACAGGTGACCGAGTATTCCGGCCGCGGCGTGGGAATGGATGTGGTAGTGAAGAACATTCAGACCATCGGCGGCAAGCTGGAAATTGACAGCGTGGAAGGCGCCGGTTCTGAAATGATTATGAAGATTCCGCTGACACTGGCCATCATCAATGGAATAGTCATGCAGGTTGGCAGTTCCACCTTTGTGATTGAGACAAATGCAGTAAAAGAATTTGTCAGAATCAGCAGGGATATGATTGTAAAAGAGCCGGACGGGGAAGAGTATGTAATGCTTCGGGGCGAGTGTTATCCCTTCATCAGACTGAATGAAATGTATCATCTGGCAGGGTCAAACACAGATATCGAAGAAGGTATCGTAGTGGTGCTGGAGCACGAAAATAAATATGTCTGCGTATTCATTGACCAGTTGATTGCAGAGCAGGAGATTGTAGTAAAGCCAATTCCTTCCTACATAAAAAAAGTGCAGGGACTTTCCGGATGCACCCAGCTTGGGGATGGAAGCATTGCGTTGATTCTGGATATTGCAGGGTTAATTGCCGGACAGGAAAGGAGTTAAGCCATGGCAGAAGAATTAATGGATGAATTGGATGAACTGGAAGAACTGGAAGAAGATTCCCAGAAAGGGATGTTCATGACCTTCCGCATAGGTGACGAATATTATGGAATCGCAATTAATTATGTAAATGAAATTATCGGCACGCAGGCAATCACGC
>Ga0137306_104013_pt1 | contig 10415 bp, 9 predicted proteins | sample Inofroosms_March_FD_97187 | JGI IMG/M metagenome (GOLD analysis project Ga0137306, IMG submission 97187) | Mouse cecal microbial communities from Vienna, Austria - N-Acetylneuraminic and N-Acetylglucosamine D2O microcosms_March | ecosystem: Host-associated > Mammals > Digestive system > Large... | reverse complement strand
AGCGAGGATATTATCCGGGAGTATCCGGATCTGTTCGAAATTACCAAGATTGTCAGCCGGTATATTGAACAGCAGATCGGTCTGCCCATACGGGATGCAGAGATTGCTTATCTTGCTCTGCATTTTGGAGCACATTTGTCTATTGCACCTTCAGAAAGTGCGGCGCCGAGGATCTTGATCGTCTGTGCCAATGGGATATCTACGGGCAATATGCTGAAGAGAGAGATTCAGAAGCTTCTGCCCGGTGTCCGGATTGTGGGTACCGTATCGGCAGACCGGGTGTCCAACGCTCAGAATATTTGTGATCTGATTGTATCTACGGTAAAGCTGAAAAGCGTCATACCGGTTATCCAGGTTCACCCGATCCTGACTGCTGCAGACCGGGAAGCGGTACTGAAACGTGTGAAAGACCGCCCTTCCATGATGGATGTTGATCGCATATTTGATATTGTAAAACCTTATCTTGAAGAAAAAGATTACAAAGAGGTACGAAGAGAGCTGGAGGATTATTATACGGAAAACAACCGGAAAAATATGGAAGAACTGCACAAGAACTATTCAAAAGGGCTATTGGATGTTCTTCCTGAGGACCATATCGGAATCCATGAAGGCGGAACAGATTGTCGATGGACTCAGGCGCTGTATGAGTCCGGAGAATGCTTGGTGGAAAAAGGTATCATCGAAAGACGTTATGTGGACAGTATTATTTCCTCCATTCGTTACTACGGACCTTATATGTTTATCTCTTCAGGAGTGATTCTTGCGCACGCAAAGCCGGAAGAAGGAGTACGGCAGCTGGGACTGTCTCTGCACCTGTATCAGGAACCGGTACAGTTTTCAGATTTTTACAGGGCAAATGTGATTCTGATGCTGGCGGCAGTGGACCAGGAAAGTCATCTGAAGATCCTGAAGGATATTCTGAATGTCTTTACAATTGAAGCAAGAGTAGACGATCTGATTAGAAAAAAAGAACCAGAATGCGTGCTTCAGTATATTCGAAGCGTACTAGAAGCTGAAAAAATAAAGTAGAAAAATGATAACATATTTCACAACAGAAATGAAAAAAATAAATGGGGATACAACATATTTCACAAATAAGTAACAATAGTTGGACTTCTACAGGAAAAAGCTGAGTGATACAATTTTAGCAGATCAAAGGCAAAGGAGGGTCGACAGATGATCTCGGAGATGCTTAAAAGGGAAAATGTAAAGATTCTTGATCGGGTAGATGACTGGAAGCAGGCAATTCATGTGAGCTTGGAGCCTCTTGTCCGCGGCGGTTATGTGGAGTCCAGATATGCGGATGAGATCATTCGCAGTACAGAAGAGATGGGTCCATACTATGTACTGACAGAAGATATCGCACTGATTCATGGAAGACCAGAACAGGGCGTTATTAAAAAGCAGCTTGCAGTTACAGTGGTACGGGAGCCGATCCAGTTTTCGGAAGACTGTTTTCCGGTGAGATTGCTGATCGCGCTTGCTGCTACAGATGCCAATTCGCATCTGGACGTGATGCAGGTGCTGGCCTCCATATTTCTCGATGAGTCTAAGATCAGGGAACTTGTGGAAGCTGAATCAACAGAAGAAATTTATAATTTTCTGTTGACACAGGAAGAAGAAAGGAGGACAAAAGTATGCTGAATATTTTGACCGTATGCGGCGCAGGACTTGGAAGCAGTTTTGCATGCCAGATGAGCGTGGAAGCCGTATTGAAAGAATTGGGTGTGGAAGCAAAGCTGGATCACACGGATATCTCAAGCGTATCGGGACAGAAAGCAGATATCATTCTTTCAGGTAAAAACTTTGAGAAACAGTTTGAAAGAATTACTTATGATTGTCCGGCAATCTTCCTGGAGCGTCTTGTTGACAAGAATGAGATCAGGGAAAAGCTGACACCAGTACTGAAAGATCTTGGAGTACTTTAAGACGAAGACGAAATCGTAAAAAGAAAGAGGGGGAAACTTTTCTATGGTAGTATTGAATTTTATCATTAACAATATTCTCACGCAGGCTGCAGTGGTGATTGGTCTGATTGCATGTCTTGGCCTTGCTCTGCAGAAAAAATCTGCCGGAACGGTTGCATCCGGAACACTGAAAACAATGCTTGGTTTCCTTGTGTTATCAGCCGGTTCTTCCGTAATCCAGTCGTCTCTGACTTTTTTTGGAACTGCATTTAACGCGGCGTTCCATATGAAAGAAGGAGCGGTAGTTGCGTCTATCGAGGCAATTAACGGTCAGGCAATGAGCGACCTGGGACTGGGCGGAGAGATTGCAATTACACTGGCAGGTATCTTTGTTGTCAATGTAATCCTGGCGCGTGTTACAAAATTCAAATACATCTTCCTTACTGGCCAGGCGCTGCTCTGGGAAGCTACACTGTGTGTGGTATTTGCATGGTTCACAGGGCTGCGCGGACCGATGCTGATTATCATTGGCAGTATTGTGGGCGGCATTTTTGCAACTTTGATGCCGGCGCTTGCACAGCCGATTGTGCGGCAGATTACAGGAACTGACGATATTGCACTCGGCCATCTGTGTACTGTTGGGTATATCGTTTCTGCTCTGGTCGCAAAGGTAACCGGTGATAAGAGTAAATCTGCAGAGGATATTCAGCTTCCGAAGAGTCTGGAATTTCTGCAGGATACCTATCTGTCCGTTATGGTAGTCATGATTCCGTTCTATCTGATTACAGCGGCATTTGCGGGGGCAGAAGCATGCGCTCCGTTCTGCGGAAACACCAATCATATTGTCTATGCATTTCTTCAGGCGCTGCAGTTTGTAACCGGCCTGTATGTATTGATGGCAGGTGTTCGTATGCTGCTGGCGGAAATCGTTCCGGCATTCCAGGGTATTTCCATGAAGCTGGTTCCCAATTCCAGACCGGCGCTGGACTGCCCGGTACTGTTCCCATATGCACCGAACTCTGTAATTCTTGGATTCGTATTTACAACCATCGGTTCCCTGATCGGTATGCTGATCTCCCCGATGTTCGGCGCATTTGTAATTCCGGGTGTTATGAGTAACTTCTTTGCAGGCGGTACGGCGGGTATCTTTGCAAATCAGATGGGCGGACGCCGCGGTGTAGTGACCGGCTGTATTGCACATGGTATCTTCATCATGATTCTGCCGGCAATGCTCTCTCCGATGCTTGCGCAGATCGGTTTTGTAAATGTTACCTGTACGGATGTGGATACAATCATTACCGGATTCTTCTTTATGCTTATTAAATCGGTGGTAGGCCTGTTCTGATAAGCTGAAAAAAGAATCAGGAAGAATGGAGGAAGCATAATGTTCTTTTTTGGAAAGAAGAAAGCAGCGGCAGACAAAGGGAAAGAAGAGACTGCACCAAAGGTTGATAAAGAGGAACTTTTGAAAAAAGCCTCCGAACTTATACAGAAGTTGGACACAGCGCAGGATAAGAAAGAAAAGACAGCGCTGCTCAATGAAATTGGTTCCTGCTATTTTCAGGCGGAAGAGAGAGAACAGGCGATTCATTATTATGAAATGAGTCTGGAGGAAGACAAGCAGCTTGGAAAAGCGTATACAGATCTTCTGAAACTGTATAATCAGAAACGCCAGGAAGCGGCAGAGGCCAAAGACGATGAGAAGATGAAAGAGTATATGGACAAAGTTCAGAACCTGATGCAGATGTCCAAGGATGTACTTCGTGGAAAAATATAAGAAGGAGAAGAAGGGAACATGTATAAAAGTTTAATTGAACTGTTCAAAGAAAATGAAGGAAAAGGTGCCGTTGGCGCGTTTAACGTTCACTGTTTTGAGATGGTACCGGCAATGATTCAGGCAGCGGAAGAACTGAATGTGCCGATTATCCTTCAGACTTCTCTTGGAACGGCAGAATATATCGGATTTGAACCGCTGATCGCAGCAGTAAAGGCACTGGCGGAAAAGTCATCTGTCAATGTTGCTCTTCATATGGATCACTGTAAGAGTGTGGAGGCCTTGAAAAAGGCAATCGACTGCGGATATTCTTCGGTAATGTATGACGGTTCTTCACTTCCAATTGAAGAGAATATCAAAAACACAAAAGAAGTTGTGGCATATGCGCATGCAAAAGGTGTGTCCGTGGAAGGCGAAGTCGGTTCGATCGGAGGAGCAGAAGAAGGCGTTGTTGTGGCGAAAGATGCGGCAATGTATACAAAACCGGAGGACGCTTTGTATTTTGCGAATGAAACCGGTGTCGACGCACTTGCGGTTTCCATCGGAACAACGCATGGGCAGTACAAATCCAAAGCAAAGATTAACTATGAACTGTTAAACGAGCTGAAAGCAAAACTGGGCGATACCGGACTTGTACTCCATGGCGGGACCGGCGTATCCGATGAAGATATGAAACGTTGTGTGCGTGAGGGTATGAAGAAGATCAATGTAGGAACGGAACTGAATAAATCTTACATAGAGGTAGTGAGCAAAACGTTTACGGCGGAAGGCGTGACGCCGCTTACTTCCCTGCGTACCCTTTTAGGACCGGCGAACGACCGGATCAAAGAAATTGTAAAAGAAAAGGCTTCTCTGTTTAAATTATAAACGGCAGGATGCGAAAATTCACAGAACATGGGATGTCCGAAGAAGCCGGATGTCCCATGTTTTCTGATGTACAGGGAGGAGAAAAAATGAAAAAAACACTTATTCTGTTGGCCGGTTATCCTGCTACCGGCAAATCATATCTTTGCAATAAAATCTGCAGCCGGTTTCCGGAATTTCATATTTTGTCACAGGATGAACTGAAAGAAGGGTTGTGGGATGAATATGGATTTGATAATATGGAAGAGAAGACAGCGCTTGAGATGAAAAGCTGGGAACTTTATTATGAGAAGATGGATCGGAAGATGGCAGCCGGAGAGTGGCTTATCTCAGATTACCCGTTCAGTGAAAAGCAAAAGGGCAGGATCCGTGCTCTGGCGGAGAAAAACCGGTATCAGGTGATCACTTTTCGGCTCGTTGGCGATATAGATACCCTGTATTATCGATCCGAAGGAAGAGATCTGGCTCCCAAAAGACACCTGGGACATCTGGTGAGCCGCTACCATAAAGGGGACATTATGGAGGACAGAAGCAGGGCGGACTGTCTGGTTACACACGAGATTTTTCGGGAAAGATGCCTGAACAGAGGATATGATAAATTTGAACTGGGGCATCTTCTGGAAATTGATGTGACGGATTATGAAAAGATTGATTATCCGGGTATTTTAGAGCAGCTTCGGCAGCTGCTGCAGGGAGAGGAGCAGTAAAATGGGTATCTATTGTGTGGGACAGTCCGCGTATGATATTACAATTCCTTTAGAGGAACCGTTGATCAAAAACAGAAAATATCGGATTATGGAGCGCCACGAATGCGGAGGCGGTCCGGCATTCAATGCCGCCTGTCTATGCGCACTGTGGGGAGCGCCGGTGCAGCTGGTGTCCAGGATTGGGGAAGATCATTACGGAGAGATTCTGAAAAGCATTCTTGCTTCTCAGGGGGTAGGAATGGATTATCTGATTCCGGATAAGGAGATACAGACTCCGTACAGTATGATTGTAGCAGGGAAGACGGACGGAAGCCGTACTCTTTTTAACTTTCCGGGCAGAAAGAGCGAGATTGCGTGGTCCATTCCCGCAGAATCGCCGGATGTGATTCTGACGGACGGACATGAGGAGAACATCAGTCTGGAGTTAATCCGTGCTTTCCCGAAAGCTGTTTCCATGATCGATGCCGGAACGTTCAGAGACTGTACGTTTACCGTTGCGAAAGAAGTGGATTACCTCGTCTGTTCAGAGGACTTTGCCAGACAGTATACAGGGCGCACACTGGAATTGTCCGACTGGGACAGTTGCCTGGAGATCTTCGAGGAAGTGGAGCTGATCAATAAAAAACATGCGGTGATCACATTGGGAGATAAGGGTCTTTTGTACAGGGAAGAGGACGGGACGGTCACGCACCTTCCCGCCTGCAGAGTCTCTGCGGTGGATTCCACCGGGGCGGGAGACATTTTTCACGGGGCATTTGCCTGTGGATTATATGATAAAATCTCTGTCCGGGAAAATGTGAGGCAAAGTGCAGCGGCAGCGGCGCTGTCCGTACAGAAGATCGGGAGTCAGACTTCGATTCCGACCAGAGAAGAGACAGAACGTATGAAAAACAGCTGCATCTGAAAATGATTCGGCTGGCAGGAATTGGAACGGCGCTTTCTGCACATAATAGTGCAAAACAAAGAGAAGATGAAGGAGGCGCTCCATGAAGGCAGTTGAATTAAGAGACGGGTTTTACTGGACCGGGATTATGGATACGGAACTGAGAGTATTTGATATTATCATGTACACAGAGTTTGGGACAACCTATAATTCCTATGTGTTGAAGACAGGAGACCATGTCATTCTGTTTGAGACGGCAAAAGCGGTATTTTTTGAAGAATATCTGGAAATGCTGCAGGCGGTCATTGATGTAACAAAAATCGACTATCTGGTTGTGAGTCATACGGAGCCGGACCATGCGGGAAGTGTGGAACGGCTTCTCGATTACAGTCCGCAGATGAAGATTCTGGCGACGCCCTGCGGACTGGGATTTCTGAAAGAGATCATCAACAGGGATTTTACCGGACTTCCGGTGAAAGATGATCAGAAAATGACAATTGGAAACAGGACGCTTCACTTCCTGATTGTTCCTAATCTGCACTGGCCGGATTCAATGTATACATTTATTGAAGAAGAGCAGATTCTGGTGAGCTGTGATTCATTCGGTTCCCATTATTGTCTGCCGGAAGTGTTGTCAGACGCGGTGACACAGGAAGAAGATTATCAGAAAGCGCTGCGCTATTATTATGAAAATATCATCGGACCGTTCAGACCCAGTATGAGAGAAGCGCTGGAGCGGGTGGAATCCATGGATATCACAATGATCTGTACCGGACACGGACCGGTTCTGACCGGAGATCGGATTCGGCAGGTGATGGGATTCTACCGCGAATGGTCACAGGATCAGAATCCAAATCAGAAGAAGACCGTGATTATACCGTATGTCAGCGCTTATGGTTATACAGGTATGCTGGCAGAGAAGATTGCTGCGGGAATCAAAGACAGCGGGGATATTGATGTGCGGTTGTATGATATGGTGGAAGCGGATGCAAAAAGGGTGGAAGCAGAGCTTCTGTATGCAGATGGATTTCTGCTGGGTTCGCCTACGATTCTTGGAGAAGCATTAAAGCCCATATGGGAACTGACGCTGTCCATGTATCCGGTAACGCACGGGGAAAAATATGCGGCGGCGTTTGGAAGTTATGGCTGGAGCGGAGAAGCGGTCCCGCATCTGACAGAACGTTTGAAACAGCTACATCTGAAAGTGGCCGACGGTTTTCAGGTTCGTTTTAAGCCGGATAAAGCAGAACTGGTCGGCGCCTATGAATACGGATTCCGGTTTGGCTGCATGGTACAGGATAAAGAATGGAAAAAGAGAAAAACAGGAGGTTCAGGAAAGCTTGTAAAATGTCTGGTCTGCGGAGAGATTTTTGACGCTTCGCTGGACATCTGCCCGGTCTGCGGAGTAGGGAAGGAGAATTTTGTACCGATTGAGGAAGAGGATACAGGATATGAAACGCGGGATTCTCAAAAGCAGTATCTGATATTGGGAAATGGAGCGGCAGGCTATTATGCTGCGCGTGAGATTCGCAGGAGAGACCGGACGGGAACGATCCGGATGGTTTCCAATGAACCGTATCTTTCTTATAATCGTCCTATGCTGACCAAATCAATTGTGGCGGGGCTTACAGCGGAGCAGATTGCAGTCGCCGTTCCGTCCTGGTATGAGGAACAGCGCATTCAGATGATTCTTGGGAAAGAAGCGGTCCGTATCGATGCGCAACAGAAAAAAGTGGAACTGTCTGATGGGGAGAAAATCGGATATGACAGATTGATCTATGCGTTGGGAAGCGAGTGTTTTATCCCGCCGATTCCCGGGAGCGATCTTTTGCAGGTGATTGCCATCCGGAGGCTGTCGGATGTGAGAAAGCTGGAAAATCTGATGGAAACAGCCGGGAGTGCGGTCGTGATCGGCGGCGGCGTGCTCGGTCTGGAAGCAGCCTGGGAGATAAAAAAGGCAGGGATTTCAGTTACCGTCCTGGAGGCGGCGCCGATGCTGATGGGACGACAGCTGGATGAAGACGCCGGAGCATGGCTGGAACGGACGGCAGAAAAGAACGGAATCAGGATCAGAACAGGGGTCAGCATATCGGCGATTGAAGGAGAAGAAAAAGTGACGGCAGTTGCGTTGGACGGCGGGGAGCGGTTTCCTGCGGACCTGGTCATTGTGTCTGCCGGGGTACGTGCCAATATAAGCCTGGCACAGAATGCCGGTCTGGAGACGGGAAGAGGCGTGACTGTGAACAGCAGAATGGAGACAAATCTTCCGGATATTTACGCCTGCGGAGACTGCGCGGAATATCAGGGACAAAATTATGCAGTGTGGCCGCAGGCAGTGGAGCAGGGAAAGACTGCCGGTGCCAACGCCGCGGGCGGGAAGGAGGAATATGCACTTCCGGAACCGGCGCTGACTTTTCACGGCATGAATACGGCGCTGTTTGCAGCGGGAGATAACGGAAAGAACCCGAATCTTCTGTATAAAACCATGGCGCTACAGGATATGGGGAAAGGACAGTATCAGAAATATTATTTCCTGAACGACCGCCTGTGCGGAGCGATTCTTCTGGGAGATCTTACGGAGATGGCAGCGGTTCTGGAACTGCTTGCAGAGCACGCCTCTTATAAGGAAGTGATGAAAAAAGGAAACTGACAAAGTTTCCTTTTTTTATGCGCAGGGAAAGATGACTCTTCCCTGCTCGATTGTGAGGGGGAGAAGACTACTCCGCCCACCGCCGGTTTGCCGAAAAGTAAAATAAAAACAATAAAAACGAAATAAAATGTCATATTTATTTAATATATATGATGCTTTTTGGATGCATGATGTTTTTATAATAAAATCATGATAACAGAGGGAACAAAGAGGGTATGTTTTAATGGTTTTCAGCAGTTTTATATTTCTGTTTTATTTTCTTCCTGTGTTTCTGGCGATCTATTTTCTGGTTCCGGTATCCTGGAAAAATACAGTTATATTTTCAGCCAGCCTGATATTTTATTATTATGGAGTGCGGGAACATCCTTCTTATGTTCTGCTGATGCTTTTTTCTGTTGTTGTGAATTATATATCGGCGCGGCTTATCGTGCGCTGCAGAAACGCAGGATGGAGAACCATGTGGTTTTCAGTGGGAATGACATGGAACATTGGCTGCCTGTTTGTATTTAAATATCTGGATTTCCTAAGCAGGAATATCAATGCGCTTCTTGAACGAACGGGAGTGGGGCTGCATATTCCCTATGCACGTCTGGTACTGCCGATTGGCATCAGTTTTTATACCTTTCAGATCAGTTCCTACCTGATTGACGTATATCGGAGAAAGATTCGGGCGGAACAGTCGATTCTGACTTTGGGAACATATCTGTGTATGTTTCCGCAGCTGATCGCAGGTCCGATTGTGACTTACAGCCAGGTTCAGAAACAGATGGGTGAGAGGACACATTCCTTTCGGAATCTGGAGGAAGGGCTTCGGGAATTTACCATCGGACTGATACTGAAGGTTCTGATCGCCAATCGGGTGGGGCATTTGTGGACACAGGTGAATTCCATAGGTTTTGAAAGCATTTCCTGTCCGCTGGCATGGCTGGGGATTGCCGCCTACACGTTTCAGATTTATTTTGATTTTTACGGATATTCTCTGATGGCCAGCGGACTGGGCCGGATTATGGGTTTTGATTTCCCGGATAATTTCCGGAATCCGTATCTGTCCTGTTCCGTGACTGAATTCTGGAGAAGATGGCATATGACATTGGGAAGCTGGTTCAGAGAATATGTGTACATACCGCTGGGCGGAAACCGCAGTCATCTGTACAGGAATCTGTTTCTGGTATGGATGCTGACCGGACTCTGGCACGGGGCCAGCTGGAATTTTGTATTGTGGGGATTTTTGCTGTTTCTGCTGCTTGCCGTCGAAAAGTACGGGCTGGGAAAGTTCCTGGAGAACAATCCGGTATGCGGGCACCTGTATATGGCGGCGGTCATTCCTTTGTCCTGGCTGCTGTTTGCAGTTACGGATCCGGGCCAGTTTACCGTCTACCTGGGACGTCTGTTCCCGCTTTTCGGATCCGCACAGTCAGCGGTATTCCGCGGTGATTTTTTGAAATACGGAAGAGACTGTTTCTGGCCGCTGGCTGCAGCCGTGCTGTGCTGCAGCGGTGTTCCGCGCAGGCTGTACGAGGCAAAAAAATACACATTTCCGGTGACATTCGCTCTGGTTGTTCTGTTCTGGTTCTGTGTCTACTGCATGTATCTGGGTCTGGATGATCCGTTTTTATATTATCAGTTCTAA
>Ga0137306_104010_pt1 | contig 10420 bp, 9 predicted proteins | sample Inofroosms_March_FD_97187 | JGI IMG/M metagenome (GOLD analysis project Ga0137306, IMG submission 97187) | Mouse cecal microbial communities from Vienna, Austria - N-Acetylneuraminic and N-Acetylglucosamine D2O microcosms_March | ecosystem: Host-associated > Mammals > Digestive system > Large... | reverse complement strand
TTTTATAATATCTTGATTCAGGGTCGAAGCATCTGCAATCAGAAAGTTCTTAGAAGCCTTGTGGATGACACATAGCTGCCGGTTTTCATCATAGATAATAAAGTTCTCTAAGGGAAGGCGGTCGGTAAAATGCGCTCCAAGAACGGGAAGGACATCATTCTTAGGATGGATTGTGGAGAATAAAACGCCGTTCTCCAATTCGGAAAATCGCAGAAATCCCAGAAGATGGTGTGATTCTGCAAATGTGGCGCGACCCAATTCAAAAACCCGGTGTACATATGGCTCACCCAATGCAGTCATAACTTTAGAACCATCCTTCATGGAAAAGCCAAGAAGAATTGTCCGATAAATACAGTCTGCCTTATCTAAGCCATGCTTTCTTGTGGTAAGCTCGTTGGAAAGAATTGCATTGCAGATATCTTCGTAGACTTCCGTTCCAAAACGATCTGCCAATGTCCGTGCAACCTTCACGCTTTTGGCGGTGTCTGGGATGACTGTGATATATTCCTGAAAGAGTTCATAGTTGTCTACATTGCCAGTAGTCAGCCGGATGTTTTTATGACCATATTTACTTGCCCAGGCGTCATATACGCCAGTAAAGATGCCATCAATACTGTTTTCACAAATAAAGGTATACATAATAATCTCCTTGTTGTAACGAATTAGACCCGGCAGATATTAAGAAATCAACAGAGAATCGCATTGATTCGCATTCACGCCGAAGTCGGCAAGGCAGCCGGAATCAAAAAGGGAAAGCTGTTGATAGCCGTTGTTTCTGATATCCGGTGGAATCTGTGTCTTATCCCGCATTAAGTTTTCACAGATATAGTTTTCATCTAATTTTGTGTTGTACATCATCTTGCCGGAGCAGGTAATAAAGTAGAGTGCGCGTTTTAAAACGACGCCGATTTTCTTTAAATCAGAAAAATCCAGACGGTTCATCCGGCGTGCCTTTACTATTCTGCCGGCAGATTTTGCTCCGATTCCGGGAACTCTAAGCAGTGTCCGATAATCGGCGCGATTGATTTCCACCGGAAAGCATTCCAGATGCCGAAGCGCCCAGTCACATTTCGGATCTAAAAAGACATTAAAATCGGGTCTGCTTTCGCTTAAAAGTTCATCGACTTGAAAATCATAATAGCGCAGCAGCCAGTCTGCCTGATACAGCCGATGTTCCCTTAGAAGAGGCGGACCCTGCGGAAGCGCCGGAAGCAGGGAATTGCCGCTGACATTGACAAAAGCAGAGTAAAATACGCGCTTTAGCTCAAAGTTCTGATAAAGTCCTTCTGCAACCTTCATCACCTGATAGTCTGTCTCAGGAGTAGCGCCGATAATCATCTGGGTACTCTGACCGGCGGGAACGAATCGGGGGGTCTGACGGTAAAGCGCCACTTCATATTGATTCTCGGTTATGCCGGACTGAATCAAACGCATGGGCTTTAAAATTGTCTTCCGGGATTTATTCGGAGCCAATTTGCGGAGGCTGTCGGCAGTAGGAAGTTCCATATTGATACTCATACGGTCTGCCAGAAAACCGGTTTTTTGAATTAGTACAGGGTCTGCGCCGGGGATTGCCTTCACATGGATATATCCGTTGAAGTGATGAAGATTCCGAAGCTTGTAAACGGTCTGATAGATTAAATCCATAGTATAATTGGGACTTATCAATATGCCGGAGCTCAAAAACAACCCTTCAATGTAATTCCTTCGGTAAAATTCCATTGTAAGCGTGCAGACTTCATCAGGAGTAAAGGAGGCGCGCGGAACGTCATTGCTGCAATTATTCTGGCAGTAAGCGCAATGGAAGATACATTCATTTGTAAAGAGTATTTTAAGCAGGGATACACAGCGTCCGTCTGCGGAAAATGTGTGGCAGATCCCGGGGGCGCAGGTATTTCCCATGCCTTTTCCGTTGCCTCCTCGGTCAATACCGCTGGAGGTGCATGCCACGTCATATTTCGCCGCATCGGAGAGAATATTAAGTTTATCCATAAGAGAAAGGTTTTCTGCGATATTCATGGGGACTCCTTTCATTATTGTCAAAACGGCGTCATGCACCGCTCAGTATGGCATCCGGCTAATGTAACGGTTCAGACCTGTCTGGACTGTTGCCGGCTAATAAAGTATTGGTGGCAAAGTATTCCGCAACACCTTGTTCAATCTGGGATTATCTGCTATGATGGGACAAGGTAGTAACATTTTTGAAAAGAACATCTGTTCTAATAAAAGGATTATAGCACTACTGCATAGAAAATGCAATAGAAATTTAGAACAAATGTTTGCAAAAAGTGATGGTAAGGACGAAGGCTGAACTGTTGCAGGAAAAGAGGAAAGTAAATGGCTACACTTGGAATACCGGCGAATACAATTGCGGTTTTACAGAAATATCATTTTAATTTTCAGAAGAAGTTTGGACAGAACTTTCTTATAGATACACATGTGCTGGAAAAGATTATTGATGCGGCGGGAGTGATGAAGGAAGATTTTGTGCTGGAAATCGGACCGGGAATCGGAACGATGACACAGTATCTGGCAGAGGCGGCAAGGGAAGTGACAGCCGTGGAAATTGATAAGAATCTGATACCGATTCTGGCAGATACGTTAAGCGGCTATGACAATGTTGCTGTCATCAATGAGGATATCCTAAAGCTGGATATCAGCAAGATTGCAGAGGAGAAAAACGGCGGAAAACCCATTAAGGTGGTTGCGAATCTCCCTTATTATATTACAACGCCGATTATCATGGGATTATTTGAAAGTCATGTGCCCATAGACAGTATCACGATCATGGTTCAGAAAGAGGTCGCCGACCGGATGCAGGAGAAACCGGGGAGCAAGGAGTACGGAGCGTTGTCTCTGGCAGTTCAGTATTATGCTAAGCCGGAGATTGTCGCCGTTGTCCCGCCCAACTGCTTCATGCCAAGACCAAAGGTGGGCAGTGCAGTTATCCGTCTGACCAGACATGAGCAGACGCCGGTACAGGTAGAGAATGAGAAGCTGATGTTTCGGATTATTCGCGCATCCTTTAACCAGAGGAGAAAGACATTGGCGAACGGTCTGAGCAATTTTCCGGAAATACATCTGGAAAAGGAACTTATACAACAGAGTATTGAGGAGCTTGGCCTACCGGTAAATGTCAGGGGGGAGACGCTTTCCTTAGAGCAGTTTGCCGAACTAAGTAATATCCTTGGAAAAAAGATTGAAAATAAAAGTAATTTATAAGAAATCCAAACGTCTTTATTTGGTTTTTTGCGCATATACTTACACAGGAGTGGACAGGTATGCAGAAAAAAATAAAGACGTTTTTTAGTGGGATGATATTGCTGCTGCTGCTTCCTTTTGCCGTAACGCTATTATTCCAGGGTGAAGAGATGTTTCCGGATATCACAGCAAAGGAATCGGTAAGTGGGGAGACAGCGACCGAGGAAACAAAATGGGACAGCGAAGAGATTGAAGGCAGGGTAATTGCGATTCTTGCAAAGGAAATTTCCATAAACAGTGAGCGGGAAGCGATTAAGGCGCAAGCGGTGATTGCAAGAACCAATCTGATCGGGGCAAGGCTTGCAGAAGAAGATGAACCGGAAGGACTGAATACGAATCAGATGATGAAACAGTTTGGCGAGGAGTCATTTCAAAGATGCTATGAAAAACTTGCGGAGTGTGTCAATGAAACAAAAGGGCTGGTGATTACCAGCGGAAATAAAATCATTGAAGCCCCCTATTTTGCAGTGAGTGCGGGTCATACCAGAAGCGCCGCTGACGCATTTGCAGGGGAAGAGGTTTCCTATCTAAAAGGAGTAGAATCGAAAGAAGATATTCAGTCGGATGAATTTTTACGGGTGGAATTCAGAGAACTCAGTGAGTTCGTTCAGACTTGCAATGATTCTTATCCGGAAGCAGGACTTACTACAGAGGATATCGGAAGCCAGATTGAGATTCTTTCCAGAGATGAGGGAGAGTACGTCAGAGAAATACGTCTGGGAGGAACGACTGTAAACGGGGAAGAATTCCGCAAGGCTCTGGAGCTGCATTCCGCATGCTTTACGATAAAAGAGGTAGAGGGAAAGGTGCGTATTGTAACAAAGGGCTTTGGACATGGCGTAGGACTCAGTCAATATGGTGCAAGGGTTCTTGCCGGAGAGGGAAAAACCTATGAAGAAATTTTAAAAAAATATTTTACGGATATTAAAATAACAGAGTACAAAAAAGCAGAATAAAAGGAAATCATTCGGTCAACACTATAAGTAAAAATAAACTTATGGATGGTGATAGAATGAAAAGAAGAGGGTATAAATCATTTTGGAAACAGAAACAATTTATCATTGCATGTGCGATCATGGTGATTGCCGCGTTAGGAATGACGGGCATTTATATGGCGAACCGTGAAAAAAAGAGCGATCAGAAAATTGCAGAGGTGAAGGATACCGAAGAGCAGCGAGTAGCAAAAGAAGAGACTGAGGAACCAGCGGAAAGCGTAGCAAAGGTAGTGATGCCAAAGTCAAAGCCAAAGCAGGAAGAAACGGAAGCGGAAACAGCAACGATTAAAGATGAGACAGAGACTGTCGAAGAAGATACCGAAGAGGTTTTGGATGTGATGAATAATCAGCCAGTGCAGGAACAGGTAACGCAGGAGCTGCATTTCGGAGACGGTTCGACATTAAACTGGCCGCTTCAGGGAGATGTGATTTTGAATTACAGTATGGATCAGACGGTCTATTTTGCAACACTGGATCAGTATAAATATAATCCGGCAGTTATCATTTCAGCAGCTGTCAGTGACAGGGTCAGCAATGCGGCTTCCGGTAAAATTGCTGATATTTCGACAAACGAGGTGACCGGCTGTACTGTGACGGTGGATTTGGGAGACGGTTACAGTGCGATTTACGGGCAGTTGAAAGAAGTGCCTTATCAGGTTGGCGATTATGTGGAAAGCGGAAGCACAATAGGTTTTATCAGCGAGCCGACCAAATACTATTCCGTAGAGGGAAGCAATCTGTACTTCGAACTGCAAAAGGACGGAAACCCGGTGAATCCGGTAGAGTTTTTCCAGTAGAGTACTTGTAATTTTTTTAGACTGCATTTATAATGAAAAAAAACTTCATGTGTCAAGGGAATCACTTCGGGAGCGGATTTGCATATAATGTATTATACAAAATCCGCAATCGAGTTTTTTACAGACGCCCAAACGGGGAATTCCGGTAAACCGGAGCTTGGAAAAATACATTTTTCATCGATTGCTTGACATAAATGGCCGGGAGACCGGCCTTTACATAATTTTTAGGGATAAGAAGCAAATATGAATTATACATATATTGTAAAGTGCGCAGACGGGACATTCTATACAGGATGGACAAACTGTATCGAAAAACGTCTGGAAGCGCATAATAACGGTAAGGGCGCGAAATATACAAGGCCGCGCACGCCGGTGGAGCTAGTATATCTGGAAGCCTTTACGACGAAACGGCAGGCGATGAGCAGGGAGGCAATGATAAAGAAGATGACCCGCAAAAAGAAAGAAGCGTTGATTTGGGCATATCAAAATGGAAAAAAAGATGAATAATACCGATTTGATTGACAGAATCCATTTCTTCTGTTATGATAAGCAACGGTATTAAAATGTGAGTAAGCGTCGTTCACAGCGGAAACGCAGAGCGTTTCCTTCATGTGTAACGGTGCTTTTTTATGCACAGAGGTGCACAAGGAAGATAGCAGCCAGAGCTGCCTGTGTCCCGCAAGGTGAGCAGGAGAATACATCTTCCCTGCTCGATTTTTATTAAGAAAGAGGAATTAAATGGAAACAATTAGATTTGATGAGTTGGAATTATATCCGCAGATTTTGCGGGGCATTCAGGAAATGGGCTTTGAAGAGGCGACGCCGATACAAAGTCAGGCGATACCGGTTGTGATGAGCGGTGTGGACGTGATTGGACAGGCGCAGACCGGAACCGGAAAGACGGCGGCATTCGGGATACCGGTGTTACAGAAGGTAGACCCTTCCAATAAGAAAACCCAGACGCTTATTTTATCTCCGACGAGAGAGCTTGCGATACAGGTGGCCGATGAATTGCGCAAGCTGAGTAAATATATGCATGGCATAAAGGTGCTTCCGGTATATGGCGGACAGGATATTACGAAACAGATTCGTTCCCTAAAAGGCGGAGCGCAGATTATTATCGGAACGCCGGGACGCATTATGGATCATCTGCGCAGAAGGACCATCCGCTGTGATTATGTTAATATGATTGTATTAGACGAGGCGGACGAGATGCTGAATATGGGATTTCGGGAGGATATTGAAACAATCTTAGAGTATATTCCGACAGAGCGTCAGACGGTATTGTTTTCCGCCACCATGCCTAAGCCTATTTTAGAGATTACGAGAAAATACCAGCATGATGCGGTGACGATAAAAGTGGTGAAGAAAGAACTGACCGTACCTAGTATTGATCAGTATTACTATGACGTAAAGCGCAGGGATAAAGTGGATGTGCTGACAAGGCTGTTAGATTACTACGACCCGAAGTTGTCTCTGGTATTCTGCAACACGAAGCGGATGGTGGATGAACTGGCGCAGGAGCTGAAGGGCAGAGGGTATTTTGCAGAAGGACTTCATGGGGATATGAAGCAGTCTCAGCGTGACCGTGTCATGAAGAGCTTCCGCAGCGGGAAGACAGATATTTTGATTGCGACCGACGTAGCGGCGCGGGGGATTGATGTGGATGATGTGGAGGCAGTATTCAATTATGACATTCCTCAGGATGACGAGTACTATGTGCACCGAATCGGAAGAACCGGAAGAGCGGGAAGAACCGGACGCGCATTTACCTTTGTCAAGGGAAAAGAAGTATACAAGCTGAAAGATATCCAGCGTTATTGCAAGACGAAAATTTTAGCGCAGCCGATTCCGAGCAGTGATGATGTGGCGCAGATAAAGGCAGAAAAAGTCATGGAGCGGATTTCAGCTATTATTGAAGAAGAGGATTTGCGTGAAATGGTAGATTTGATAGAAAAGCAAATCAATGAATCCGATTATACTGCAATGGATATTGCGGCAGCGTTTTTAATGCAGGCGCTGGGAGCAGACGGCGAAGCAGAGGAAAAATCCTCCTATGATTTTGACAATACCGGAGCAGAGGAGGGGATGGTACGTCTCTTTGTAAATATTGGGAAAAAGCAGAATGTAAAGCCGGGAGACGTTTTAGGCGCTATTGCCGGAGAATCCGGTATGCCGGGAAGACTGGTGGGCGCAATTGATATGTTTGACAAATATACCTTTGTAGAGGTTCCGAGGGAATACGGAAAAGAAGTTCTGGATGCTATGAAAAATGCGAAAATCAAAGGAAAATCCGTAAATGTGGAGCCGGCAAATCAGAAATAAAAAAGTATTTTAAAGAATCGATCCTTTCAATCTTATGAAGGGGTCGTTTTTTTGTTTCCTGACAGTTGATTTTATTTCATAAAGTATCGTTTCCTTCGATTGATAAAAAATATACAGGAAGATATACTTTATGTATACAAATCAGGAAAGGAGACATAGATATGTTGAAGTTATCGGATAATATTGTCCGTTTGCGCCATAAAAAAGGCATTACACAGGAAGAGCTTGCAAACCATATCGGAGTGACCAAAGCATCTGTATCCAAATGGGAGACGGGACTGAGCCTTCCCGATATTTTGTTGCTGCCAGTGCTTGCATCATTTTTTGATACGACTGTAGATGATTTGATAGGCTATGAGCCAAGTCTTAGTAAAGAACAGATAAGAACACTTTACCATCATATGGCAGAGAAGTTTGCCGAGCAGCCGTTTGAAACGGTTATGCAGGAATGTGAAAAGCTGGTCAAAAAATATTATTCCTGCTATCCCTTTTTGCTGCAGATGGGAGTGCTATGGCTGAATCATTTTATGATGGCAAAGACGCCGGAGAGGCAGGGCGAAGTACTGACTGCCATTGGCGCTTTGTGTGAACACATTTTAAAGGATTGTAAAGATGTCGGAATCTGCAATGATGCGTTCAGTATGAAACATATGGTTGATTTACAAAGCGGAAATCCGCAAAAAGTCATAGAGGAAATGGAGGATATGATGAATCCCTACCGTTTGGGCAATCAGGATGAAGAATTGTTCATACAGGCATATATGATGCAGGGGGAAATGGACAAGGCAGATAAATATTGCCAAATCAATATGTATTCGAATGTTTTGAAAGTCGTACAGAATGGGTGTCAGTATCTAAAGATACATGGACAGGATTTAAAATGCTGTGAAACTGCCATAGAACGGATAGACGGATTTCTGGAATTATTTGATCTTGAGCGTCTGAATCCGAATTCGGCAGCATGTTATCATTATCAGGCAGCGGTCATCTATGCCATGCATCAAACGGATGATAAAGCATACCAGAGGTTACAGCGGTTTACACGGCTGACAAAGACGTTGTTAGCAAATGGATATCTGCATGGGGACACATTTTTTACAAGGGTGGACGAATTGTTTGAGGAAGCAGATCTTGGAGCAAAGGGCGTACGGGATGCGCGTCTGGTGGCAGAGAGTGTTGTTCAAGCGCTGGAAAATCCTTTGTTTGCCCGGTTAGCAGATAAACTGGAAATAGTAAAATCCATATTGTCAGAGGAGGAGTAGCGATGGATCCGACAGAATTATTACCATTTTTAATACCATTGATTATTGTCCAAGCAGTTTTACTTATTGTAACGATCCGGCATATTTTGACGCATAAGACCTACAGGCGGGGAAGCAGGGGGCTGTGGCTTGCGGTAGTTATCGTTGGAATGCAGTTCTGGGGACCGATTTTATATTTTCTGCTCGGCAGAGAGGAGGACTAGATGGAAATGCTGACGATTTCCCATGTAAATAAATCCTTTGGGGAAAACCGGATTATACGGGATATGAGCTTTTCAGTAAAGGAGCAAACGATTTACGGCTTTATTGGACCGAACGGGGCAGGGAAGACTACCACAATGAAAATGATTCTTGGGCTTCTGTCAATAGACAGCGGAAGCATTCTGGTAAATGGGGAGCCTGTTACTTACGGTCAGACCAAAACGAATCGTCATATCGGCTATTTGCCGGACGTACCGGAATTCTATTCTTATCTGACGCCGCTGGAATATCTTATGCTGTGCGGGGAAGCCGCAGGAATGCGGAAAGGTGAAATAAAAGGAAAGTCCTTAGAATTATTGGAACTGGTGGGGCTGGAGGAAAAAGCGGGAAAGCGGATTCATGGATTTTCACGCGGAATGAAGCAGAGACTTGGAATAGCGCAGGCATTGCTCCATAGCCCGAAGCTCTTAATCTGTGACGAGCCGACCTCTGCGTTAGACCCGGCAGGCAGAAAAGAAATTCTGGATATTCTTCAGACGGTAAAGAAGCATACGACGGTTTTGTTTTCAACGCATATTTTATCGGATGTGGAGCGCATATGCGATGAAGTTGGTCTGTTGTATCAGGGGAGTCTGGCATTCACAGGTACGCTGGAGGAAATCAGGCGAATGCGCCGCAGTGACGGATTTGAAATCGAATTTTACACACCGGAGGATGCGGCGGTCTGTGCGGCGGTTTTGCCGGAAGGCGAAGCTATAGAAAAAAACATCTTGTATTTCAGCGGACAGGATAAAAAAGAAATGACAGAGGCATTTCGGATTCTGGCAGGGAAAAATATTTGTCCGCTGCGAATCGAATGGAGGGAACCTACGCTGGAAAATCTGTTTTTGGAGGTGACGCATTCATGAGGAGCTTAAGGGCATTTGTGGGCAAAGAGGTATTGGAGCTGGTCAGAACAGGAAGGCTTTATATTTATCTGTGCATCTTTCTATTGTTTGGTATCTTAAATCCGGCGATTGCAAAAATTACTCCTTGGATTATGGAGATGTCTGCGGAAAGCCTTGCAGATACCGGATTTATCATTACGGAGATAAAGGTGGATGCACTTGATTCCTGGGTGCAGTTTTATAAGAATCTGCCGATTCTGATAATTGTGTTTGTGATATTATCCGGCAATACATTAACAGGGGAGTGTCAGAAGGGAACCTTGATTCACATGCTGACCAAGGGGCTGCAGCGATGGAAGGTCATTGCGGCAAAGGGTTTGGCGCTGGCAGCGCTTTGGAGTATCTGTTACTGGCTGTATTTTGGGATTACTTATGGTTATACGGCATATTTCTGGGATAACGGAATAGCTTCTTATCTGCTGATGGGAGCTGCCTGTCCATACCTATTTGGTATCTGGATGATTGCGGCCATATTTCTCATTTCAGTGTTCTGTAACGGAAATACGGCAGTGCTGTCCGGCTGCGGAGGATTGGCGGTGATTTCCTATCTGCTTGGCATGATACCTGATGCTGCTGAATATCTGCCTACAAAGCTTTTGAGTTCCGGAGAGCTTTTAAGCGGCGGTATTTTA
>Ga0137306_104009_pt1 | contig 10422 bp, 14 predicted proteins | sample Inofroosms_March_FD_97187 | JGI IMG/M metagenome (GOLD analysis project Ga0137306, IMG submission 97187) | Mouse cecal microbial communities from Vienna, Austria - N-Acetylneuraminic and N-Acetylglucosamine D2O microcosms_March | ecosystem: Host-associated > Mammals > Digestive system > Large... | reverse complement strand
ATCTGATTATCCATTATGGATACCTTCTGTTATTGTAGATTAGGTTGCCTAGACCCAAATCTATGATAATATGGAGGTTTTACTTTTGGTACTCTGGGGATCGCTACTGCTCACTCCGTTCTCCCCAGCTCTGCTGGGGACTTAATGGATGTGCAGTTAAGTACAGGGATTTATACTGTTTCATTAAGAAAGGTCATTTGACTAAAAAATACCAGATAACTATTAGGACACATAATAAATACTGGAATCTATATCCTGCGTATGTTCTACCTGCCAAATAATATCTTTTTTCATTTCCTCTATACTACACACCTTTTTATGAAAAACAACATCATATCCTTCTACTATATAAATCTCTATTTGTTCCATATAAAATGTTTCAAACATTTTATCTAAAAAATCAAATAAAATGTTTAGATTATCCCTACAGCACCTCCTATACAACTCTCCAGAACCATCTGCAAACATAATCTTACTTTCACACTTATCAAATGGAAAGAGAAGATCACTACTATTATACATTTGATTTTTTGATGTAATAGCAAATCTTGTTTTTCCTTTTGCCTTCTGTTCAGTGAGCATTCGTTGAATATCTTTATAAAATGTTATTTCTTTATCAAACCAGATGTAAATATCATTCTCAATCCCATTTGCTTTAATCTGTTGCAACTGCTTTTCATTATGCACTGCATTAAAAGCACCAAATAAAAAGTAACTCATCTTATCCATTCTCCTTATTATGTTGGCTGATTATTATATCCCGGAGTAAGTGGTCCATCATCTTCACCAACTCTATATCCATTATTATAAATATAAATATGCTCGTGAGGCTGACAATACTGCTGAAGTTTTTTCACATAATGTGGGTGATCAAAATCCTGTCTATTGATTTGTTGTCCGTTTTGATTATAGAAAGCCCTACTCTTTACAGTACCATATGGATTTAATTGCTCATATATAGAGTTTGGAGTAGCTCCATTTTTCCAAGGCATTGCATTTCCTGTGTATATAGGAGTTCCAGCGGGATTACTTCCACCTTGATTATTATTTGAACCTCCCTGATTAACATATCTACTCAGATTGGTATACCCATCTATAGTTAATAGTATATCGCTTTCCCAATCCTCTAATCTTTTATGTCGAGCTTTATTTCTGAGATACGCCGCCAGCTTCTTCTGTTCATTTCTTGTTGCCTTATTATTCTTCATTTTGTCAATAATAGCATCCGCCGCCGTCTTACAAATACTCCCACTCGGATCAACATAGCTTACTGGATTATTCCTACAATAAGCATACAGATTCAGCCCGTCCACATTGTAGCTGTCTTCCTGTGTGAACCGCCCTATAACTGGATTATAGTATCGTGCTCGCAGATAGTATTGCTGGCTTATTGGGTCGTATTGCTGACTATTGAACTTAAAGCGATTTTGTACTTTCTCTTCACAGACAGTTAGATTCCCCCATGCATCATACTCATAATGATTGAGGATTTCCTCATTTTCGCTATCCACTACATGAGTGACACTACTCATCTCATCAGATGCATAGTGATAGTAGGTTCTTGCACTCTCTGCGTCAGAAGCTAGCAATACACTAGTGCGAATATATCGTATTCTATCCTCCTGGCTCTCCTCTGCTATCACTTCATCACCACGATAGATAAAGGTCACTAGCTTCCCATTCTCCTCCATTTCATGCCGCAGTCCTTCTGCATCATAGCGGTTAATCTGGATATTGCCGTTGAAGGTTTCCACTTTGGTATTACGGTTGAATACATCATACGCATATCGTGCTTTGTCGTCTTTTAACAGGTTGCCTGCATTATCGTACTTGTATTGTGATGTCATGCCTCCTTTCGTATAGGCTGTCAGTCTATTGCGCTTGTCATATTGGTATAACTCCTCTGTGCCATTATACAGCCGCTTTGTACGATTGCCTGCCTTGTCATAGAAAAGCTCCTCTGTTGCATTTGGATATTCTACCTTTGCAAGACGCCGCATGTTATCATAACTGTATTTTGTTGTACCACACTTTTGGTATTTTTCCAGTCTGTCACCATTGCCGTTATAGATGTATCGATTGTCTACAATCGTATCTGTCCCCAGCAAAGTCTTTAGTCCTATTAGGTTCCTGTCTGCATCATAGGCATATTCTGTGTACAGACTGCCGTTTTTCAGGTATTTTATAGTGTTGTCGGCATTGTACTCGTACTCTGCTATCTTTTTGCCGTTGTCCCATACTTCACGGATATTGTCTGCCAGGTCATAGTGATACTCTGTCCTTTTACCCGTCACATCTGTCTGATGTGTAAGATTACCGTTTAAGTCATACTGGAAGGACAACAGTCTTCTGCCGCTTGCTTTCTTTTCTGTAAGCCTGCCCATTGTATCATAAGCATAACTGTAGTGCATTCCCTGTGATATGGCAGATTTTAGGAAACCTTCTAGGGTGTATTCATAACACTCTGAAAGTTCTGTTCCATCGGTTTTTCGTGCTCTGCGTTCTGTAAGATTTCCATATATGTTATAAACATATGTTGTCTTAGTTCCATTACGGTCGATTTTTCTGCACAGCCTGTCCTGCTCGTCATAATGGTAGTGCTCCTGTTCTCCTGTGGGGTCTGTCATCACTGTTAGCTGATTGATTCCGCTGTATTCATATGTGGTGGTATTTCCCGCTGCATCTATTGCACATGTTATATTTCCTGCAAAATCATAACTGTAATACTCGCTGTTTCCATCTGACTGGCGGATTTCTTCAATCCTGCCCTATTTGTCAAGAATGTATTTTGTATGGTTTCCTTCTCCGTCTGTAATACCTGTAATATTTCCAAATACATCATAGAGATATCTCTGGCTGGCTTTTCCCTTTGTAGCAATTTTTGTCCGCCTGCCGCCCAAATCATACTCCATATCAATGCCATTGCCTGTCGCGTCCTGTGTATGGATAAGGTTCCCTTCTATATCATAAGTATTGCTCTCTTGTATGATGCCGTCTGCCCTGATGACTGTGAGCACCCTGCCCTGTGCGTCATAGGTGTATTGTACGCCTTTTCCGTTCTCTCCTGCCCTGGCATATTCCTTTGGGCGAATCACCTTTATCAACTGCCCATCAGAATCATAGAACTGCCTTGTAACGCTTCCATCGCGCTCTGTGCGTTTTATCTCACGGTTCATAAGGTCATATGTAATCTGTGTACTGCGCCCCTGGTTGTCTATAATGCTTATCAGGTTCCCAGCTTTATCATACGAAAACTGTGTTGTATTGTCAATGCCGCATGTCTTATCCACATGACGTTCTAACACCAGACGGTCCGCTGCGTCGTACTCCCGCAGGATCTGTGCACCTGTAGGAAGAATGGTTTTTGTATTGTTGCCGTTTTTGTCATACTCATATCTTACAGAGACGCTCTGCCTGCCACAGCCTTCTTTGTCTGCAGTGCGGTTTAGCTCTATCAGACGCCCTCCTGCATCATAAAGATAACGAAAGATTTGTTCCACAGTGCCGCTAATCCTGCGCTTCTCAAAAATGCGCCTGTTATTTGCGTCATAATGGTATTCTAACACTGCACCTGTACAGTCTGCCCGTGATATCCTGCGGTGGAATGCATCATTCTTATAGGTTTCCATCTTTTCTTCTGACATATTGAGTGTATGCTGATTGGGACGCACCATTCCTGTCAAATCAGACACATTGTCATACAGATAACGTGTGGTATGCCCTAATGGATCCGTCTCCATACCAAGCAGGTCATAGCAGGTGTAAGCATAAGTCGACTCTCCGTCTGCGTCCTCTATCGCGACACATCGCCCTGCACTGTCAAACCGGTGTAAATATTCGCTGCCTGATGCCGTCGTAAAAACAGTAGATTCCCAGAAGCCGCTGTCATATGTATAAGTTTCCTGATGTCCATTCGCATCTGCAAAAGCATCCTGCCTGGCATGACAGAACTGAATTCTACCATTATCCTTGCAGCAGCAGGCGTTGACGTGAATATTTTTGATGATACCAAACTCTTTTGTTCCTGGTGTGACCTTGCAAACAATGAATCTGCTGGCAAGAAAAAATCTGTCAGGAGCGAAAAAGCAGGTAATTACATCAAACCAGTGATGGTGCAATGCGCCCTTGTCACAATCAAAAGCAGGAAGCAGCCATACTTTGCTATCAAATATGGGCATATCAAAAAGCGGCGCGGACACAAGAAAACAATTATTGCCATTGCCAGAATGATGGTCTGTACTTATCATATGGTTTCTGAAAAACCTTTCATTCTGACAGATTATGAGAAATTGATAGACCCTCAAAATCATGTGGAACGGATTACACTAAATGAAAACAATACTTTTTCTTATCTTGAAACACTTGGTTATGACAATTCCTATTTGCAGATGAATTTCTTGAACTTTCCTTATTTTTCAAGGATTTTCCAGCCTCATACAGTGAATTGCTATGTATTTTCCCTTGTTTTTGTCCTTATGGGCTATTTACAAGGGCAAATTTCAATGATACAGCAATCTAAAAACGCTAAATAGGTTGTTTTCCAGCTAGAATTTGCATATAATATAGGCGGAAGTGAGGTGCATATAAAATGACAATAGATACAAACACAATGATTTCAATTACAGAGGCAAATCAAAATTTTTCAAAAGCAGCTAAAGTAGTTGACGAACATGGAACGGCGGTTATTCTGAAAAATAATGTACCCAGATATCTGGTCATTGATTTCAGCAGCGCGGAAAAAGAAAAAGTTGCCAATAATGAAGATGTATTTGCAATATCAGAACGGTTAATAAAACGGAATATGGAAGCATATAAGGTTCTTGCAAAATGATTATTTTAAGCAAAGAGCAGGTGCTAAAACTTCATGCAAGTTTAATAAAAGCCACTTTGAAATGTTACGCAGTAAAAGCCTATTTTGAAAATAGCAGTATAAAATATCCATCTAGGCATAATTTACGCCCGAACCCCCTTATAAAACAGAACACTCAATACGTCTAAAGCGTACATTCCAATAACCAAATACCAATTTCTCCTTATCCACCATTATTACATGGTGCTAGCACCATGTCTTTCACATCACTCAGAGAAAGACAAGCATCCCGAAAAATGTAACTTCGTCAGTATAAATCATGCTCCTTAATCATTATACATTTTGTATCCTCATCAAAAACAAACTCCACAATCCACGGCATAACGTTTTTGATTTTTTCAAAATCCTTATACCCGAAAGAATGGTCATAATAATTAATAATCGTACTTAACGCAGTTCCATGACTTCCTACTACAATATTCTTTCCTGCATATTTATTTAATACCTGTTGCAATGCCGACATATTTCTCGTTTGAACTTCTTGAAGGCATTCTCCATCTGACAATTTGTATGTAAAATCATTCCATTGCATTTTTGTAAATGATGTAAAATCCTCAATCCAGCCACTTTCTACTTTTCTTTCCCTAAAATCATATATAACATTAATTTCTATACCATAACTATCTGCAAAATCCTTAACTGTATCTATTGCCCTTTTATATGGACTTGATAAAACAACATCAATATGCTTATCTACCAGAAATTTAGTAACCAATTTTCTATCTTTCATTCCTTTTGAAGATAATTCTCGAAGAGCGTCATTATGATTGTTATAATTTGGCTCTGCATGACGAACGAAATATACTTTAGTCACAACAATACCTCCTCAAATTTAATTACAGGTATATCCTGATTCTTTGTATAAATCTCAATAGAACTCCAACAGTTTTTCATTTATTTCATCTATGTTTTCTTCTCGTGCTTTTAGTTCAGAATATAATCCAATCTCACCAATTTCATCCTTATCCTGCCTTTTTTCTTCCATCATTTGAATTGCATCTCTTGAAAGGGTAATTCCATATAATCCACCGTATTCTTCATGCCAATCTTTAACCCAATAACCAGGCGGCATATTATAATGCACGATTCCCAAATACTCAAATTTTACATTGCTGATTCCAAGTTCTTCTTCACATTCGCGGGCAATACATTCTCTAAGACTTTCCCCCGCTTCTATCAGTCCGCCAAATGTTTCCCAGTCACTTCTCCATTTATGCCACCCCAGCAAATAATCATTTTCTATTTTCACCACAACTAAGACATGATTCAAATTGGAAAATTTTCCTATAGCTTCATTTTCATCAATATTTATTTTTTCTATAATTTCCGCACCATTCTTAGCTTTAAAAATCATCCGCTCACTCTCCTCTACAACTTCTTGTCTACTAATTCTATTTTACCACTTTCATTCTTCTTTTACCACAAAAATATAGGGCATAGCAACCGCCACACCCCATATTTCTTATCGTTCTAGCGACTTCTCTATTTTCTCTTTCTGCCCTTTCAAATCATTCTGCTTTTCGTACAGACTGTTACGCTCCTTGCACAATTCTTTCATGCGTTCCAACTGCGCCCGCACTCCCTCCCGGCAACCTGGCTCTATCTTTTTATATTCTCCAGTCAGATTGCGGATTGTATTGTTGTTTTCCTTTATCTGCTCCGACAGGCATACCCAATCTATCAGATTTTGCACTTCCTTGTCCGTTTCGTAAAGGTCTGTTTCTGCCACGATTTTAGAACACAGCCGTATCATAACTTTCTTTTCCATATCCGTCATATCCTATCAATCCCCTTTCCTATCGGATCATTTCAAAGGCACGTTTCTGGCGTTTCTTTGCCCTTTCTGCCTGTTCTAACGCCTTTGACCGTTCCACTATCAACTGTACCTGTTCCCTGCCTAAATGACGCTCCAAACGCCCCAAATCAAACGCTTTTTCTTGCAATCGGTCTATGATGTTGCTCTGTTCCATAACCTTATCTGTCAAGCGGCTAATCTGTATTTGTTGCCCGTCCACTTTGGCAATCAGCTTCCTGCTTTGCTCCATAAGCTATACACATTTGATAGTCAGATTTTTTCCTACCTCTTTTAATCTCTCCACAAGCGGAAGTGCCTCTTTATCCCGATAATTCTTTGCGCTCATCAACGCCCCCGGCTCTGCCAACTGCCATTTCATATCTTCATCATAAACGTGGATATTTCTCTCCATGACTTCCTTTGACTGCGCCATTTTGTTAAGTTCCTGCTGTAACTTTTTCTGCTGTTTCTCCAACTTTTCATTTTCGGATAACAGCTTTTCTTTATCCTCCGCCAATGTTTCCATCTGCTCTTTCAGCAGATGATTTGTTGCGGTAAGTTCCGACACTTCCCGCCGGATCGCTTCGCCCTCTTTCCGTATCTGCTCCGTTTCCTGTCCTGCCGCTATCTGCTGATGAAGAATGTCAGATAATTCTTCTTTACTGCCGTTCCTGCTTTTCAAAATCCAAAACAGATAAGTGCTTTTCATGCGTTCCTTTTTTCTCCCACTCAATATCATGCTGTAACATAATCTCCGCAAGCCGTTCTTTCTCTGCCGCTGCCCACTGGTTACATTCCGTTTCGCTCCTTGTGCCGCCCTTGAAGCCGAGTTCTGCCTGTGCCTTTTTTAATGATACCCTCGACAGGGTAATCCCATAAGGGAATCCCCCTGCTGATATGGTAGGCAATCTGCGCCATGAGAAAACTCTTGCCGAGTTTCGGCGCACCTGCGAAAAGGTAAGTGCCAGTGTAAAGCAAGCTGTCAATCAGCGGCGGCTTACTCGGATATACCGTGTCGTAAAGTTCTGCCATAGATACCGTTTCAAGGACTTTGCTATTATTTTTCGGCGGGTAATTGGATATACTGTTATTGTTTACATTAGGTGGCTGCCCCTGTTGTATCTGCACCAACAGATACAACAGGGGCAGTCACTTCTTTTTTATTCGCCATTTTTTCCCTCTCCTTTCAGACCGCCGAGGATAACAGTAATTAATTCGATAGTATCTAATAATTCGTTGTCAACGCTGCCGCCTGCTTCAATCCTCTGTAATTCTGCAAGGACAGCGGCAAGCTCATTGCGGAGTGCCTTATACACCCTTGGATTGCCCTGCACAACCACATCTTGGCACAAAAGCCGCCTTGTGATATAGTCCTGCTTGGTAAGCCCCGAAAGCCGCACGGCTTTATCAATCTGTTCATTTTCTTTGGGTGACACCCGAAATGCAACGGTCTTTTTCCTCCAACGGTTGCAGTTGTCTAAATTCTTAGCCGACATATCAAAAACCCCCTTTCCCTAAATCGTCTAATCTGTCTGCCATCTCCGTCTGCTTTGACGGAAACAAATGTGCATAACGGTAAGTGATTTCAATGCTCTCATGCCCTACACGGTCAGCAATCGCCACCGCCGAAAACCCCATGTCAATCAATAAACTGATATGACTATGGCGTAAATCGTGAATCCTAATACGCTTTACCCCTGCGGCTTTTGCGCCCTGTCCATCTCATGGTGCAGATAACTCTTTGTCACCGTGAAAATGCGGTCTTTCTTTTTTAACCCATAAAGCATACTGATATACTCCTGCATTTCCTCACATAGGAACTTCGGCATTTTGATTGTGCGGTTGCTCTTTTTCGTTTTCGGCGTGGTAATCACATCCTCGCCATGCAGACGCTGATAGGATTTGTTAATCGTGACTGTTTCTTTATCAAAATCAAAATCTGCGGCGGTCAATGCTAATAATTCCCCCTCGCGGATTCCGCACCAGTAAAGCATTTCAAAGGCATAAAAGGAAACTGGCTTGTCCATCATTTCATCCGCAAACTTCTTGTATTCCTCTTTTGTCCAGAGCAGCATTTCCTTGTGTTCCTCGCTCCCCATGTTCCCTGCCTTTGCCGCAGGATTGGAGCGGAGGTCGTAATAGCGTACCGCATGGTTGAATATCGCTGAAAGCTGATTATGGACTGTTTTCAAATAAGTCTGCGAATAGGGATTCCTCTTTTCATCACGGTAGGCAAGCAGCTCATTCTGCCATGCAATGATTTCCTTTGTGGTAATCTCGCTAATCTTCATCTTCCCAAAATACGGAAGAATTTTTGTACGGATGATATGTTCCTTTGTGAGCCAAGTGTTCTCTTTCAGACGGTTCTTTATATCATTCGTATAAATTTCTGCAAAAGATTCAAAATCCATGTCAAGGTCAGCGGAATTCTGTAACTGGAACTTACGCTCCCACTCCTGCGCTTCCCGCTTTGTTGCAAAGCCACGCTTGCATTTCTGCTTACGCTCCCCTTTCCAGTTCACATACCTTGCCATCACATACCAAGTGCCGTTGCCGTCATTTTTGAATACTGGCATTTAACTTTCCCCCTTTCCTGCTCCGTAGAGCCTTTCCTGAAAATACTGGCGGTTTACACGCCCTGCAATCGTGATAAACCCCTTTTCTTTCAGCTCATCATTCAGTTTTTTAATGAGCTTGTAGGCATAAGGCTTTGATACAGAAAGCTCCTGCGCCACCTCATCCACACGGATAAATTTGTTTTCCATGCAATCTCTCCTTTCTTTTTTATAAGCTTTTTTGCTAGTGTCAATAGGTTTGCAAGAAAATATTAAACTTTTTTGTTTCGTTTCTCTTAACTTCCATTAAACATATATGCTATACTCCTTGTAAACATAGGAATAAGGAGTGAAACATTATGGCGATTGGCGAAAGAATACATTTTTTCCGCATCATGCTGGGAATGACACAGAAATATCTTGGTATGCTTGTCGGATTTCCCGAACGGAGTGCTGATGTACGCTTAGCACAGTACGAAACAGGCTCTCGCAAGCCAAAAGCAGACCTAACGGCTGCACTGGCACAGGCTCTTGATGTTGCACCACAGGCTCTTGATATCCCCGACATCGACAGCTACATCGGGCTTATGCACACCTTATTTGCCCTTGAAGATATTTACGGTCTTACCGTCAGTGAATCAGACGAGGATATCTGCTTAAAAGTCAACAAGGACAAGGGCAGGGATGCCGCCGAGCTGCTGAAAATGTTCCACGCTTGGAAGGAACAGGCAGACAAGCTCTCTGCTGAGGAAATCAGCAAGGAGGAATACGACCAGTGGCGGTACAATTACCCGAAATTTGACACTACGCAGCATTGGGCAAAAGTTCCCTCTAAGGAATTGAGCAATGCCTTAGTCGAACAGTTCAAAGACAAATTTAAAATTTAAATTGATAACAAACTATTATATTCAACAATTCAAAGGAGGAATAATTATGTGGGTAAGAAATAAGTATACTGGTCCTGGTGGGGGACTCTATACGGGGCCTGGCGGTGGACTTTATACAGGTCCTGGTGGCGGAGCATACACGGGGCCTGGCGGTGGCTTATATATGGGACTAGGTGGTGGACTCTATACTGGACCAGATGATAATCCCTATATGAGTAATTGGCCTCCTAGAGAGTACCTATTAGAAGCACTAAAAAAGGCAAGTCAAACAAATATCATTCAATTTTTGCTCTCACATGGCTTTTAGAACAGCAA
>Ga0137306_104007_pt1 | contig 10432 bp, 11 predicted proteins | sample Inofroosms_March_FD_97187 | JGI IMG/M metagenome (GOLD analysis project Ga0137306, IMG submission 97187) | Mouse cecal microbial communities from Vienna, Austria - N-Acetylneuraminic and N-Acetylglucosamine D2O microcosms_March | ecosystem: Host-associated > Mammals > Digestive system > Large... | reverse complement strand
TTTGGAGTATCCTATGTGGTTTCTTTTTACAAGAAGCTCAATAAAATCTCTGGCGAGCTCTATATCTGACTGGCTGCACAAACGCAGTTTGTCCAAAATATCCTGAGGGATGTTATATCCATGCATGGTTCCAAGCAGGAGGTAATCGGGTGTGACATTGAGCTGCTTACATATTCCGACAAAGGTATCCAAACTTGGCTTTTGCCTTCCGTTTTCTATGGATGACATATGGTTGTTTGATATCTCGAGAGCTTCTGCCAGCTCTGCCTGTTTTATTTTCAGTTCTTTACGGCGTACTTTGATACGATTTCCCATTTCTTTATACTGAAATTCCATCCAAATCACCTTCTTTCTTCTTGTATCTTACCAATAGAAATACAAACAAAAAAGAATGCCATGCAGAAATGTTCTGCAATATATAAAGCGGATAATAACTTTTTTACATAATGTTTTCTGTGTCACATATATTTTTGGCGAAAAAGGTGGAATTTTGTCCAAAAAGAGCATAAATTGTTTTATTCATACCAAAACACTCGATTATTTGCAGGAAATCATTTATCATAGTCAGTGGAAGCACAAAGATAATTTCGAGAGAGGAGGAAAATGAGATGAAAAGTAAGATAGCAAAATCAGTGGCAAAGGGAACTGCGTCAGTCTTAAATGCAGTTTTGCGTGCGGATGCAAATTCAACGTCATGCTGTATTTTTTACCAGCCTAAGGCGCCGAAAGATTTGGAGAAATTTAGGAGAACGAAATGATTGAAAAATGTGCAGATGTAATAGCAGGCTGGCTGATCGAATGCAGCGCAGTAGAAGAAGTCAATAGGGAATTATATAGTTATGCGGTGTATAGTGCATTTCTTACACTGTCCCCATTACTGTTAGCTATCGTTTTTGGGCTTTGTATGGGCTGTATGAAACAAAGTATTTTGATTGTGACGCCATTTGTGATAATTCGAAAATTCAGTGGAGGATACCACGCAAAGCATTTAGGGGTGTGTCTATTCTGCTCAAGTCTGCTGCTATTTTTGTGCATAGTATTATCATTTCATCTCGAAGGAGGGTGGCAGCTGGCGCTCGCTGCTGCTGCGGCAGCTGTAAGCCTCATTTGTTTTAGTCCGATTGACAATGAGAACAGAGTGCTGAGTCAAAAAGAGCGTGTCCGATATAAAAAGATTACGGCGGTTCTTGTCGTTATTTATCTGTTGTTGGATGCGGCGTTCTTCTGGTTTCAGCTTCAGACATATGCAGTTTGTATTTCAATCGGGATTATGCTTTCCGCGGGCTTGCAGCTTCCTTGTATTTTTCGGGGGTTAGCAAAAAAATAGTAACGGTTCAGCCTACAATGTCATTTGGATAAAAAGTGGCGTTGTAGGCTGAATTATTGTAAAAATGACCAAATAAGGTTGAAAAATGTTGTTTCATGCGAAGTGGGTTGAAGCTGTGGCAGAAAGAAGTATATACTTACGGAAGTGCCGTTGATGTTATACAATTGGCAAGTCGGAAACGAACGGAAAAGAAAACAATGAAGATGAAAGAAAAGTGGGGTACAAGAACATGAAGAAGAAATTATTATCATTGGCAATGGCATTGGTTATAGGGGTTACCGGGAGTGCCGGTTTTACAAGCGTAGTAAGCGCAGCAAATACAATGGATACAACGTTTTCGTTTTACAATGGCAATGCAAGCGGCACGACTGAGTGGAGAAATAAGAACGATTATACAACGGTCTATGTTTACCCCAAAGAAGGACCAGACCTTTATTATACTGTTTATGGTCGGGAGAAAAGCAAAGGAGGCAACGGAACGCCTCGGTCAAATAAGGTTATTGTTCCTCGTGGAGTGAAGGGGAGCATCGCAAATGTGGCAAAAACAAATGGCGACAATGAGGTTCGGTTATCTTTGGAAAGAAGAGCAGTGGCATATTTAACGACATCAGGTGTATGGAGTCCTGATTCTACGAGAAATTATACAATCATTTATTAATATAATCTTTAATTCGTGACAGATTAAGAAATGATAGGTAATTGCGAAACAAGTTCGCATCCTGAGTCCAACAAGGAGCCCAGAAAAGATTTAGGATTGATAAGCGGATGTTTTCGGAAGAAATCCTCTAATGTGGGAATCGATGCTTTAGAATCGGCAAGGCTTTTATCCTCATCCGGGGAATCGGATTTCTTTTCAACCATGATTTCAGGATGAGCTTTCAAAAAGCATCATGGAAGCTTTCTGCTTATCAATATGTTGGCATATCGGTTCTGTCAGGTCAACAAGAAAATATCCCGTATTTATGCGGGTTCTGGCGTTTCGCAAATGCCTATTAAGAAATGAGGGGGAAGGAGATACGCTGAAAATGAAGAAAAAATACATTTTCGTCGGCTTGGTTGTGGCAATTGCTGGACTCTTAGCAGGGATACTGATTATACGGAATGAAAAGGATAGACAAAGCCCGGTAGACCGCTACATGAATGCGCAAAGTGAAGAGGACCCAAAGAATTCTGTTTTTGATGAAGCCGATACGGCGACAGAGGGTGCGGCGGCTGAAAATGAAACGAGCAATAACTTCACATATCGGGACATAAGGTATGAATTCCTATCCTATGAAATAATTGAAGATACGGATATTGCGGCACAGACAAAATATGACGGTGCGAATTTTTATAGCGGGGAGCTGCCGGATCCGAACGAGTTGGAAGAATATATAGATTATGATGCAATCAAAGCTGAATGCCCGGAGCTAAAAGAGATGTGGGAAACGGATAAGTATACATTTGAAGAAACGATTGAGATATTTAACAATAACATTGACATTGTCAACAAGCATACCAGCATGGTTCATTTCAAGACCCGCTATATATTTATAAATTGTCAGATTACCAATACCTCCGATAAAGTGCGAGATGTGTACATGAACGAGATTCGATGCATTCTGTCTTCTCCCGATATGGAACAGTATGTATATAATGACAATATGTGCTATTTTGATGCTCCTGTTTATACACAGGGGGAGGACAGGGAACATAGCTTCTTTTGTTATTCGTTGCAGCCGGGGGAAACATTGGATTGCACCGTTGGATTTGCCGTAAAGGATGAGATAGAGAATCCGGAATATTATTTCGGGTTCATTGATATGCAGTTAGAGATGGATGGAATTAATCCGGTCAAGGGGAAATATGTGATAAAGCTGTCGGATTTAGAGGAAGCGGAAAAATGAGGAAAGGTAAAATAAAACTATTTCTGATTGTCTGGATTTTGCTGCTTTGGACAATCCGTATTATAAATGTGAACCAAAGGGCGGTTGTTGAGAGCGTGGAGATTTCTATGCGGGAGACATTTGGTTATAACGGTTTATCCATAACGGCTCTTGAAGCACATTTATACTCTATACCGGAGTTTGAGGCGGCAATGGATGCGGAAGTGGAAGCGGGAGACGATGAATTCGAGATTGTATGCGTGAAATTTCGGATAAAGAATGAGACGGGAAAAGCGCTTGGCTGGGACAAGGTTATGGACGAAATGGGATATGGGTTTGAAACGCTTACTTGGTATAGCGCCATTGATCCGTTTCTTGGGGCGAAGATCAACTTCTTTTCGTTGGAAAGTTTAGAAAGCGGCGGGGAAGCTGAGGCATGGTTTGCCACACAGGTAATGAAAGAATGCTTCCGTGAGATAAACTGGAAGAAATTAGATGAGAATGAATTTTACTATGTGATGGATCTGTATCCCAATCCGGTAAAAGTAAAATTGGAGATTATGGAAGAAACGTAAATGATGAGAAACGCAGTATTATTTGAATGTAAAAGGGGATTTCGGTCAAGAGGTTTTCGGGTTAGCTGCCTGATTGGTTTTTCTATCTGTATTTTGGATTTGTTTTTCTTTTGCAAAGTGTTCTGGCAGGACTTGGACAGCAAGATCGCCTCGCAGGCATGGATCGGGACGGATTTTCAGCTTGCGTTTAACAATCTGTATTATGTCCTGTTTCCGATTCTTGCCGCACTGCCTTTTGGGGGTTCTTATTATCAGGATTTAAAAACGGGATATGTTAAGAACTTGTGTATCAAAATTTCACGCAAAGAGTATTTTGCTGCAAAAAGCATTGCGGTTTTTTTGACGGCGTTTGCGGCGGCAGCCATGCCGCTGTTGCTTAATCTGATACTCTGCATGGGGATCGTGCCGCTGCATACGCCGGAGAAGCTTACGTTTCTGAATGCTGGTATTTTGGACCGAAATCTTTTTGCGGAAATATTTTATACGGTTCCGGCGCTGTACTGCGTTTTGTTTATCCTTCTGGACGGAGTGTTTGCGGGAATCTTAGCCATGTATTCCGTCTGCATCGCAGAAAGGGTTGAAAGCGCTTTTAGTGCGATTGCCGCACCGTTCGCCGTGTATATTCTTTCCGGCGTTGCATTGATGGGGGCTCAAGAAGGCAACTGGTCTGTGATGGAAATGGTGAATCCATTGCAGTTTTGTACAACCAGAGCGGAACAATTGCTGATTTGCATGGCAGGCGGGAGCGCCATTGCAGCCATTGTCATTATTTTGAAAGGAAGAAAGAAGGATTTCTTATGATAGAAGTTCAGTTAAAAAACATAAGTAAAACGATCAAAGGAGCAACTATACTGGAGGATGTGAATCTCTTGTTCCAATCGGGGCAGATTTATGGGCTGAGGGGAAGAAACGGCTGCGGAAAGACCATGCTGATGAGAACCATTTGCGGGCTGATGCTGCCGACCGGCGGAGAGGTGGTCATTGACGGAAAGGTACTTCATAAGGATATTGCATTTCCGGAAAGTGTTGGCGCATTGATTGAGAATCCGTCCTTTTTGCCGCAGTATACCGGCTATAAAAATTTAAAGATGCTGGGAGAGCTTGGCGGGGGTATTTCCGATGCGCAGATAGAATCCGCTCTGGAGCGGGTCGGGCTTGAGGTGAAGGATAAAAGAACTTACCGGAAATATTCTCTTGGGATGAAGCAGAAGCTGGGCATCGCCAATGCAATTATGGGAGAACCGGACATCATTATTCTGGATGAGCCGATCAATGCGTTGGATGAGGAAAGCGTTGCGAGAGTAAAGGACTGCCTGATTGAGCTGCGGGACAAAGGAAAATTAATCATTATCGCATGCCATGATAAAGAGGAACTGGAATATTTGAGCGATGTAATTTTCAAATTGGAAGATGGTAAGGTGATAGGCAGGGAATGAGAAAGGTATGGTTATTTAGAATGACTGGACTGAAGCTTCTGAAAAAGGATATTTTATTGGGGACTCTGAGAAAATGGTATCAGTATATCATTGTCGTAGCGGCTGCATATTTTGCGTCTAGGGAACTGTTTAACGCAATACAGTCCGGTCTGGATGGAGGATATTTGTTTGACAATGGAACATTTCTTGACGCCTGCTTATTTTCTACGAAGGGAATGGAAGTTTTCCGGTTTGATCCTCAAAAACTCTTTCAGATTCCAATTTATTGGTTTGCGTTTCAAATCGGGATTCATTATATTGTGGCATATTATCCGGAAAAAGATTACAAAGAATACGGAAGTATTCTTTTTTTGGCGGGAAAATCAAGGAGTAAGTGGTGGTTTAGCAAGTGCATTTGGTGTCTGATTACGGTTTTGCTTTATTATGTCGTGCTGATTGGAACCATAGCCGTAGTGACTGGTCTGAATCATGGAACCATGTCGCTTGATTTTACAGAGGAATTGATGAGTTTCTTTTTCGGAAGCAACATGCGTTATGTTTCCGCAAATGACATGCTATATATTGCAGGCATTGTACCGTTCCTTATGACGGCTGCATTATGTATGCTTCAGATGCTGTTGAGCTTCTGGCTTTCACCGGTTGTCAGTTTTGCATCCATGTGTGGGTTGTATGTTCTGTCAGCATATTATACGGCATGGTGGCTGCCGGGGAGCTATACAATGTGGCTGAGGAGTTCCTATGTAAGCGTGGACGGAATCAGCCCGGACAACGGCGTGGTAATAAGCCTGTTCATCATGGTGTTCAGCATATTGGTGGGATGGGTGTATTTCGACCGGAAAGATGTAATTTGACTAATTTAAGAGGTAGAGCATGGTATGCAATCGAAAATATTCATCGTTTAGGGGATGCGTCAGGAAATGTATTTTTCAATTGTCGATAAGGGCTTTGGGACTATGTGTTTTCCCGCTTGCTGCATGTGCGCTGTTTTCCGGCTGTGGGGAAAAGAGAGGGGAAGAATTTGCTTCTTTATACAACGATATGGGAGAGGAATTTCCCTATCTTTCACAAGACGATCTGGAAGAACAATTGAAGCTGCGGCTGAATGAAAACATTTATTATAAAGGCGGTATTGTGTATGACAATCCATTGTTATCATACAAGGGGACGACTCTGGATTATGTTGTACTGCATCAGAAATCATGTGACAAAGAAGAGGAGGAGTATACACAGTACATTGCTTCGATATTGTTGCAGCCGCAAGATGAGGGGCTTACAACTGCAATGGTGGATTTGACTGTATATAATGGGACGTTGTATGCGCTTTCTCTACAGGGGAGTCTGGACAGGAGAGTGGATTTGAGGGATGTGTCGGGTGCAAAGGAGGAGATTGCAGATTTGCTGGGATTAACTGCTGAACCCGGGGAGGTGAAAATCTGGTATCAGGGAACTCTGACAGTGGGAAATGGCGAAAAGCCGGAGTATTCGGACTTTAATGGAAAGGAAGCGCGGATAGCAGAAATCTACGAATGGACCAAGAACTATTTAAAGATGGCAGATTTGAAAGAGGATGCCCGGATTCTTATCCGTGATTTCAGAAAGGAAGACGGCGGCACAGAGATTTTGATTGAGGATAAGGATGGGTATATGGCACCGCTTTTACTGCCGTATTATTTTTATCAGGAAAATAATTTTCAACATTCGCTTGAATTGAATGGGGACAGATATGATGCTTATATAGAGAGGTTTGCGTGTTGTATTGTTGATAACTAGGCAGACTTGTCGGCCTGATTGTGCATTTTATAGCATATTAGAAAGAGTGTAATCAATCATTCACCCTGCAGGAAAAATCCAATATACTATAATAGAACATATATTTGGAGAAACGATAGAATGGAAGAAAATGCAGCTCCTATGAGAAATGACTGCAAGCTGTCCGGTATCAAGCCTGCAATGGTAGATTTGCCATACCCGCCGATTCAGGTGAAGGAAAAAAATAGAAGCTATGCAGATTTACTTAGCGTGGATTACTGCGGTTCCGTATCGGAACTTTCGGCAATCACACAGTACATCAACAATGAAAACCGCCTGTCCTGTGAAAAGTGTCCTCTTACAGGCGCAATTCTTGGAATCGCAATGGCGGAAATGATGCATTTACAGAAGCTGGGGGAATTGATAAATTTATTGGGAGGGAACATTGATTTCGCGGCAAAGCAGCCGGGTGGAAGACCGATGATGTGGACGCCTGCGTACCTGACGCTTCCTGACAATGCGAAAAAAATGCTATGGGCGGATATCGAGAGTGAGAAAGCCGCCATTAACCAATATAAAATGCATATCAGGGCAATGAAGGATGAATACGTAAATGCAGTATTGGCTCGAATCATCAAAGACGAAGAATATCATATCATGCTGTTGCAGACATGGATGGGAACAGTATAACAGGTGTAAAAATTTACAAAAAGGAGTATGGATTACGACAGTTTGGCCATAAATATTGAAAGTTAAAAAAATGCCTGTAAAATGGTTTTTATAAAAAACTATGGGGTATGACAAGGAGGAAGGATATGTGGTCAAAAACACTTAAAAGAATTGGTAAGTTCGTGTTCGGGGCAGTGCTTGGCGCATCATTGGTTTTAACAAATATGGTGTCTTCATTGGGCTTAACGGGACACGAAAACACAGAAGCACAGGCAGCAGAGATCAGTACGTCAGATTTTTTGAAAGCGGATGGAAAACTAATCCGTAAGAATTGGGGAACCGGAGAAACGGTTTATCTGCGGGGAACCAATGCAGGAGGATATCTGGTACAGGAATTTTGGATGTGCCCGACACAGTATAGTTCAGGGGTGAACTGTGAAATGGACATTTACCGTACGCTGACAAATCGTTTTGGAGAAGCGAAGATGCGTGAGCTGGTAAATCTGTATCAGGATAATTATTGGACGGAAAAAGACTTTGATAACTGTGCAGAGATGGGGGTTAACTGTATACGATTACCGATCTGGTACATGAATCTGGTGGATTTCAACGGAAATCTGCTGAATAACGCATTTGACAGAATCGACTGGTTTGTCAGGGAAGCGGGGGAAAGAGGCATTTATGTCATTCTGGATATGCATGGAGCGCCCGGTTCCCAGAACGGAAGCGACCACTCCGGAATAGACGGAGGGGATCAGAAACAGGCGGCGTCTCAGTTCTTTTGGGGAAGCAGTGCGGCGGCAAATCAAAATTTATACTACGCCTTGTGGGAGAAAATCGCTTCCCGCTATAAAGGAAATCCGACAGTTGCAGGATATGACTTGTTAAATGAGCCATACTGTACCTATCGCTACAATTCGGGATATTCCGACAATGAGCTCCGTACACAGCTCTGGAATATTTATGACAAGGCATATAATGTGATTCGCTCTGTAGACCCAGATCATATGATTATTATGGAATCTACATGGGATGCTGTGGATCTGCCGAATCCGGATCGTTACGGTTGGAAGAATGTCATGTATGAGTACCATAATTATATGTATGACGATTACGACAATGCAAACGGAAAACAGATTTCCAATATGCAGAATAAGCTTGACGGAATCACAAGAGCCAATTACAACGTACCAAGTTACATGGGTGAATTCTGTTACATGAATAATTATGACGCATGGTCAGCAGGCGTAAAATTATTGAATGACGCAGGTTTGAACTGGACCACTTGGACCTATAAGGTGGCCGGGAGTAACAATAACTGGGGATTGTATAATCAGCCGGGTCTGGAGAGCGTAAATATTTCAACAGATTCGGAATCCACCATCCGCAGCAAGTGGGGGAAGGTCGGATATTCTGTACAGAATACGAGGCTGGTCAATGCAATTAAGGCATATCTGCCCGGAACCAATCAGTCAACAGCGTCGCTAAAGGCAGAGAATGGGGATTATTATCTGACCTCGGCAGCGAACGGACAGGTCGTATGTGCTGAGAACAGCGGGGCAGCCCCGCTTGCTGCTGTAAGAGAATCCTTCGGCGGTGCATGGGAGACGCTGAGTCTGGTAAATAACAGCGACGGAACGGTTTCTCTGAAATCCGGGGCAAATGGGAAATATATCTGCGCAGTCATTGATGAAGAAAATCAACTGCTTGCCAGAAGTGAGAATATCGGCACATGGGAGAAATTCTATCTGGTTCGGATCAACAATGAACAATGTGCGCTAAAGGCAGTTGCAAACGGGAAATATGTGAAAGCCGATTTAGATAACGGGGCAGTGCTGAAGGCGTCGAGTGATTCCGTTGCAGGAGCATGGGAAGCATTTACGCTTACCAAGGCAGACCAATCTTCAAGCGGAAATGGACAGGAGGAAGTGGAAGAGACATTAAAGGAAGGAAAATACTATCTGACTGCAACTGCCAACGGACAGGTCGTATGTGCAGAAGAAGGGGGCGCAGCTGCAATTGCGGCAACCAGAGCGTCCTATGGTGGGGCGTGGGAAACGTTTTATGTCGTTGGCAACGGCGACGGAACGATATCCTTAAAGTCCGAAGCAAACGGAAAATATGTCTGTGCAGTAATTGATAGCATCAGCGAACTTCTCCCGAGAAGCGGTCAAATTGACACATGGGAAAAATTTATTCCGGTTCGGGTAAATGAAAATCAATATGCCCTACAGTCAATGGCAAACGGGAAATATGTAAAGGCTGACTTAAACAACGGCGGAAAGCTGATGGCGGTTAGTGAGTCCGTTGCGGGAGCGTGGGAGACATTTACGTTTACGGTAATTGATTGATGAGGAGAGGGCACTGTCTGAGGGCAGTGCTTTTTTCATATAGGAAAATACGTCCTATATAAAAAGCCCTCCGGGCAGGAACGTACTGCGGCGGCGTGGGATTATGCTGGCGAAACAGCCCGCCGCAGGCGGAAAATCCGGTAAAACCGGATTCTTTCTTGCGTAATAAATTCCGGCAGTATATAATAAATCCAAACAGGAGGGAACATCAGAATGAAAGCAGAGATTAATTGGCTGGACAACCCGGAAGTTTTCCGTGTCAACCAGCTTCCGGCGCACAGTGACCATAAATATTATGGAAGCCAGAAAGAATGGGAAAATAAAGAAAGCTGTCTTTGCCAATCACTGAACGGGGAGTGGCAGTTTTGTTATTCGGTAAATGCGAAGAGCAGACCGGTTGCTTTCTTTGAGCCGGAGTTTGACCGGAGCGGATTTGACACGATTTTAGTACCGGGGCATA
>Ga0137306_104005_pt1 | contig 10437 bp, 9 predicted proteins | sample Inofroosms_March_FD_97187 | JGI IMG/M metagenome (GOLD analysis project Ga0137306, IMG submission 97187) | Mouse cecal microbial communities from Vienna, Austria - N-Acetylneuraminic and N-Acetylglucosamine D2O microcosms_March | ecosystem: Host-associated > Mammals > Digestive system > Large... | reverse complement strand
TCCAGAATAATCTTCAGGGACAGAAGGCCATTGACGCGTTTCTTGGGGATTCGGAGAACCGTGATGTGCGTATTGTTGTGGCCACGAGCGGCGAGGCAGCGGTGGGAGCGGCGAGCAGGCTGGAAGCGTGTCTTACGAGAGGGGAGCTAACATACAGTTCCGATCAGATTGCCGTGTTCGGGGCTTATAATTCAGAGCAGAACCGCACCCTGGTTGCGAAAGCGGCAAAGGGACAGGGGATTTTCCGTGGATTTGTGGGAGATTTCAGCATCATAAGGGAAGCGGATAATATTATCCGGAGCCTGCTGACCGGAAGGAAGGGAACCTATCATTGCTACAGCTTTTATTCCGGCTACAGCCCGGTCGCGGATGAGACGGGAATTGTGACTTTAAACGACTATGGGATCTCGGATATGGATCTTTTCAGAGAGGAGAACGAAGGATGAGGAGGAAACCGGCCGGCCGGAGTAATAAAGACAGGATGGTATGGTTCGGGCAGAACAGCCCGGGGATGATCCTGCTCTTTTTGGTTGCGGTCTTTACGGTCATGAATCCGAATTTCCTGTCCCCGTTCAATCTTTACAATTTCCTGATGCAGAATGAATACAGGCTTGTGATGATTACGGGCCTGGCTTTTATTATGCTGGGGGGAGAAGTCGATCTGTCTGTCGGCTACCAGCTCTCTCTGGTCGGAGTCCTGATTGGAAAACTCCTTTCCACAGGGGTACCTTATCCCCTCTGCATCGCCCTTGGCCTTCTTGCAGGCTGTGCATGCGGGATGTTAAACGGGGTTTTGATTGCAGGGCTTAATTTGTCCTCTGTGATTGTCACCCTGATTACCGAGAATCTGTTCCGGGGAATTTCCTACCTGATTTCCCGCGGCATGACATATGCGGACTTTCCGGAGCCCGTGCTGGACATTTCCGGGATCCGCGGTGATGTCTGGCCTGCCAGCCATGTGATCGTTCTATTGTGTATCCTGTTTTTGGAGGGCACGTTTACCTATACTGTGATCGGAAAAAATATCCTTTCTATGGGGTATGACGAACAGGTGCTCAGACAGAACGATATTCCGGCGGGGAGATATAAATTCATTACCTATGTGATCGGCAGCCTTTTTTTTGCGCTTGCCTCTCTCCTTTTGATTTCCCGTCAGGGCCTGGCGGTTTCCAACATGGGAATCGGTCTGGAAATCGACGGCCTGTTCGCGGTATGCCTTGCAGGAGGCGGAAGTCTGTTCCTAAAGGAGAGCGAGACGAAAAAGCGTGTACCGATCAGCAATTTCTATCTGGGCGTCCTGATTCTTGCAGTCATTGAAAACGGGATGCAGCTTTCCGGAAGCGTTCAGTATCTTCAATATATTATCACCAGCGCCGTTGTATTTTTCTCTGTTCTGCCGGCAATCTCCATCTCCTTCCGTCAAAAATGGAAGATGAGATAAAATATTCCATAAAAAATCGTTTGAAATTATATAAAAAGTAAAAAAAGTGCACAAAAACAATAAATAGACACATTTTAAAAAATATGGTTTTCTCCTAAAATAGAATTATCAAAACAGCCGGAGGGCTATAAGGAAAGAAGGAGGAAACTATGAGAAAAGTAATTGCAGCAGTTCTTGCACTGACAATGACAGCCAGCCTGTGTGCATGCGGCGGCGGTTCTTCTGCTTCCGAGACAACGACAGCGGCAGCAGCAGATACGACAGCGGCGGCAGAGACAACGGCGGCAGCGGCAGCAGATACGACAGCAGCGGCAGAGACGACGGCGGCAGCCGGAGAAGCTTCCGGCACACGTGCCAAAACCGTTACGCTTGGTATGAATACCCAGATTTCCACGCTGGATCCGTATAATGGTGTATCCACCGGTACGATCTATCTGACCGAGGCAATCCACGATCAGTTATTCAGCGCACCGGCTCTTGGTGCACCGATTGAGAGTGAGATCGGTAAATCCTATGAGATCAGCGAGGACAACAAGACGATCACGGTCGAGATCTATGATTATGTACACGATCAGGCAGGAAACGAGATCAAGGCAAGCGACGTGGCATGGTCTTACAATACATATCTCGCAACCGGTAATGCAACCGGTATTGCCAAGTATCTGGAGAACGTGGAAGCAAGCGATGACACTCACGTTGTATTCCATCTGAAAGAGGCTACCTGCAAAGAGACTTCCGCAGCCGATGCAATTCTGACCGGATGTGTCATTTACAACGAGGCAGCTTATGACGCGGACGCTTATGCGACGAACCCGGTTGGCTGCGGCCCCTACAAGGTAAAGGAATTCGTGACCGGCGCTTCTGTTACCCTGGAAAGAGATCCGAACTACTGGCAGACAGACGAGAGCCTGTGGGCTTCCTTAAAGGCTCAGAACGTAGATACCTGTATCTTCAAGATCATCCTTGAGGACGCACAGCTGGCACTGGCCCTTGAGACCGGTGATGTAGATGCTGTAAACTACGTTTCCGCCGATAATCTTCAGTTCTTTATGGATGATGCTGGAAATGCTCTTTCGGGCTATATCATTGAACCGTTCAGCTCCATCCTTTGCGTAAACGTAAGCTTTAACATGTTCCCGGATGCAGGCTCCAAGGTTGCCAATGATAAGAACTTAAGACTTGCCATCGAATGGGCCATTGATAAGGAAGGCATCACCCAGACAATCATGGGAAGAACCGCAAGCGTTTCCTATGGTTATGCGACGCCTCTCTACGGCGATTACAACCCGGCATGGTAGACACAGGATGTCGGTTTTGATGTGGAAAAGGCCAAAGCTTACCTTGCAGAATCCGATTATGTAAAGAACGGTTCCCCGACACTGGTTATCATGACAGAATCCAATGAGGTTAAGACAAAAGCAGCTCAGATGATTCAGAACTACTGTAAGGCTATCGGCATCAATATGGAAGTAAAGACAGCCGATACCGCCCTGTTCGATAACTATAAATACGATTTCTCCGAGTGGGATCTGAAGATCGACAACAACGGCAGCCGCCAGTCTCTGGCCGCGATGTACTCCACGTTCCTTTCCCATGAGCATACCAGCTACAATGGGGTTCCGACCAGCTTTAACGGCGCTCCGGAAGGTGAGATGAGCAAACTGTGCGCGATTGCAAATAACGTTGATACCAACAGCCAGCAGACGGTTGACGACGTATTCAATTACTATACTGAAAATGCAATCATCTACGGCCTGTGGGGACCGATCAACTACATCGCCGCCCAGGACGGAATCACCGGACTCAAGGTTCAGGCTCTGGCATATGCACAGCCGTGGGCATTTACCTACAGTGCGGACTATAAAGGCGTAGCTGACTAATGACTCTGTAATGAGAAAAGAGTGGCACGGGGACAGCGTTCCACGTGCCACTTTTTGACAGATTTTTCATTTTGCAGGGAACAACAGAAAGATTGATTTTTGACGTTTCCGGCAGATGCAGAAAGCAAAAGGAGAATTATGGGAAAATATATTGTAAAACGTCTCCTGATGATGATTCCGGTTATCCTGGCCGTTGCCATCCTGATTTTCACGATCATGACCTTTGTCCCCGGAAATCCTGCTTCTCTGATTCTCGGGGCAGACGCCACAGAAGAGCAGATCCGGATCAAAGAGCATGAACTGGGACTGGATCAGCCCTATCTGGTCCGCCTGGGCAGCTTCTTAAAGCAGACTTTCGTGGAGCTTGATTTCGGAAGATCCTACTGGACCAATACTTCGGTTACAGAAGAGATGATGGAACGGTTTCCGCGGACCCTGGCGATTGCCGGATTCGCGATGGTATTTACAACGATTATCGGTATCCCGTTGGGAATCTTTACCGCCGTACATGAAGGGACCTTTGCAGACCGGATCGGCGTCCTTTTGTGTGTCGTCGGCGTTTCCATGCCGACATTCTGGCTGGCAATGCTGTTTGTGCTCTTACTATCCCTGAAATTGAAACTGCTCCCGGCTCAGGGAATGGGAGGCGTCCAATACTATGTGATGCCGGTGATTGCCCAGAGCCTTGGCGGGATTTCCGGCATGGTACGTACGGCACGTGCCTCAATGCTGGAAGTCGTGCGTGCAGATTATGTTACGACAGCACGCTCCAAAGGGCTTTCCGAGCGCAAAGTCATCTATGAGCATGCGCTTCCCAATGCCATGCTGCCGATTATTTCCGTCCTGGGCGGACAACTGGCGAACCAGCTGGGCGGCGCGCTTGTCATCGAGCAGGTGTTCTCTATCCCGGGAATCGGCCTGTATCTGATTAATGCCGTGAATACACGCGACTACCCGGTAGCACAGTCCAGTGTTGTGTTTTTGTCAATCCTGTTCTCCCTGATCGTTCTGGCGACCGATCTCTGCTATGCAGCGGTTGATCCGATGATCCGCGCACAGTTCACACAGGGAGGCAAAAAGAAGAAAAAAGGGAAGGAGGAGAATGCCTGATATGAGTGCCAAAGCGAAAAAAGAGAAGAAAACAGGCGTCAACCAGTGGCAGGAAGTGTTTAACATTCTGATTCATAACCCCAATGCCATCATTGGTTTTGTCATTGTTGCGGTATTGATTATTCTGGCAATTATCGCTCCGTGGATCTCTCCCTATGATTATCTGGAGATGGATCTGATGGCTGCAAAGCAGGGGCCGAGTGCGGCCCATCTGTTCGGCACGGATGATCTGGGGCGCGATATCCTATCGAGGATTCTCTATGGCGGCCGCTATTCCATGTCCCTCGGCTTTCTTTCCGTTGGCTGCGGCGCCCTGATTGCACTGGTGATCGGAGCCGTTGCCGGATATTTCGGAGGCTGGGTCGATAACCTCCTGATGAGAATGATGGATGTCCTGTCTGCAATCCCCGGCATGCTGCTTTCGATCATCGTTGCAGCTGCGCTGGGAACCGCGTACCATGATACGGTAATCGCAATGGCAATCGGAAACGTGGCCGCGCTTTCGAGGATCCTGCGCGCCCAGATTCTGAGCATCCGGGAAAAAGAATATGTGCAGGCTGCGAAGGCGTCAAACTGCTCCAGCTTCCGCATTATTTTTTCCCATATCATCCCCAATTCGGTCATGCCGATGATTATCAACTGTACCTCCCGTCTGGCTGCCGCACTTTTGTTCTGTGCATCCCTGAGTTTCATCGGACTTGGCGTTCAGCCTCCGGAGCCGGAGTGGGGAGCGATGTTAGCCAGCGCCCGCGGCTATATCCGTACCTATCCTTACATGCTGATATCCCCGGGGCTGTTCATTGCAGTATCGGTGGTCGGATTTACCCTTCTGGGTGATTCACTCCGTGACGCAATGGACCCGAAACTGAGAAAGTGAGGTCAGAGTAATGAGCGCAGATAATGGAAAAACGGTCAAATCAGAAGAAAGTACATTCCTGGACGTAAGGGATCTGACTGTTCAGTATACCTCGATGGGGAGCGTGATCCATGCGGTAAACGGCATTACCTTCCAGCTTAAAAAAGGAGAAACGCTGGCCCTGGTCGGTGAAACGGGAGCAGGGAAAACGTCGATTGCCAAGGCAATCCTCAGGATCCTCCCGGATGTATCCGCAAAATCGAAGGGAACCGTAATCTTTAATAATACGGATCTGATGCAGATGAAGGAAAAAGAAATGCAGAAGATCCGCGGCCATAAGATTTCCATGATTTTCCAGGACCCGATGACAGCCTTAAATCCGACGATGCGTGTCGGGAAGCAGATTTCAGAGGTGATATCAGCCCACCGCAGCATTTCCACGGAAGAAGCAGTGGCAGAAGGCAAGAAAATGCTGGAGATGGTAGGAATCCCAGCGGAACGGTACTATGAATTCCCGCATCAGTTCTCCGGCGGAATGAAGCAAAGAGTCGTCATTGCCATCGCCCTGGCCTGTAATCCGGAGCTTCTTCTGGCAGATGAGCCGACGACGGCGCTTGACGTCACGATCCAGGCGCAGGTTCTGGAACTGATTAATGATTTGAAAGAACGTCTCAATACCTCCATGATTCTGATTACCCATGACCTGGGGGTCGTCAATGAGACCTGTGATAATGTAGCGGTCATATATGCGGGGCGGATCATCGAATCCGGAAGCAAATATGACGTCTTTAAGCATCCGGGCCATCCATATACCAACGGTCTCTTTGGAGCACTCCCGAATATGAACCTGGATTCGGACCGCTTGAGCCCGATTGCGGGATTGCTTCCAGACCCCACGAATCTGCCGGACGGATGTGCATTTGCACCGCGCTGTCCGTATGTGACGGACAAATGCAGACAGGGGACGATACCGGCCGTAGAGGTGGAACCGGGCCACTTCTGTGAGTGCATCCGCATGGATGAGATCAGAAAGGAGCGTTGAACATGGCGTTAATTGAGGTTCAGCATCTGAAAAAATATTTTGATGTTCCCAACGGGACGCTTCATGCCGTGGACGACGTGAGTTTTGTCATCGAAAAGGGAACAACGATGGGAGTCGTGGGAGAATCCGGATGCGGAAAATCCACGCTCGGCACCACATTAATCCATCTGCAGGAGAGTACAGGGGGGAAGATCCTCTTCGAGGGAAAAGATGTGACCCATCTTGACAAGAAGCAGCTCCACGATTACCGTGAGGATGTGCAGATCATTTTCCAGGATCCGTACTCCTCTCTGAACCCGAGATATAATATTGCCAGGACGATCATGGAGCCGCTTGAGATCTCCGGGCGGTTCCGGTCAAAGGCAGACGTGCGGGCCGAGGCGGAGCGGATCATGGATCTGGTCGGTATCGAGGAACGTCTGCGCGGTTCCTATCCCCATGAGCTGGACGGCGGGCGGCGTCAGCGTGTCGGTATCGGCCGGGCGCTGGCATTAAATCCCAAGTTCATCGTCTGTGACGAGCCGGTTTCCGCCCTCGACGTATCCATCCAGGCGCAGGTATTGAACCTTCTGATGGATCTGCAGGACCAGCAGCAGCTTACCTACCTGTTCGTTACCCATGACCTTTCCGTCGTGAGACATATTTCCGATAATATCTGTGTGATGTATCTTGGACAGCTTGTGGAAACATGTTCCTCAAAGGAACTGTTCGCAAAGCCGCTTCATCCGTACACGAAAGCGCTGCTTTCCGCAATCCCGTCCACGGACGTTGACCGCAAGATGCAGCGTGTGCAGCTAAAGGGAGAGATCACATCTCCGATCAATCCAAAACCGGGATGCCGTTTCGCGGCCCGTTGTCCGTATGCCACGGACGCCTGCCGGGAACCGCAGCAGCTTCGTGAGATCGAGCCAAAGCATTTTGTACAGTGCTGCCGGATTGAGGAACTGGGCTGATGCCTGCGGCTGTTCAGATGGCCTGAAGAGTCGGACTATGTTTATGTAACGGTTCGGACGCCTGCCGGGAACCGGTCCGTTTGAATCGTTACCATTTTGCTCTAAGTCAGGAGGAAACAATTATGTATGAACTAAAAGTCGGGGCATGCGAAGCCGGGATTAATCCGCCGGAAACATTATTCCCGTTTCGCAAGTATGAAAATTCCTTTTTCGAAGGTTCCATTGATGAACTGAAAGCCAAAGCGATTGTTCTGGATAACGGTGAGACGCGTTTCCTGATTCTGGGACTGGATGCCGGGGACGCCCTGAACGGGGAGCAGAAGCAGATGCTGACAGAGCAGTATGGGTTTGATTATGAGCACATTTTAAATTTTAACGCCCATAACCATTCCGCGCCGCATTGGGGTGACAATCCTGCCCCCAGAGGGAAAAAGCCGGAAGATCAGGCGCGCGCAGAGATCGAGTATGGGAAAACCGTTATGGCAGGGATCCATAAGGCGATTCAGGGGGCGATTGCCAATCAGAAGCCGGCACGCTATGGCTTCGGGACAGGGGAAAGCTACATCAATACCAACCGGGATCAGCTTTTTGAGGACGGCTTCTGGATGCAGGGGCAGAACTACGCCGGATTTTCCGACAAGACTCTTGCGGTCATGAAATTTGAGGACTATGATGGCAATCTGATTGCGGCCTTTATGAATTACTGCTGTCATGGAACCTGCGCGTTCACGAGACGTGATGCGGACGGCAAGGTAAAGACAACGCCGGAATTTACAGGCTATGCCTGCAATTATGTGCAGCAGAGATTTGGAAATAAACCGGTTATCATCTGGTCCTCCGGCGCAGCGGGCGACCAGAATCCGCTGTTTTCCTCGGAGGGCTTTCCGAGAACTTATGAGGCGGATGGATATTCCGAAAGTATTGACACGCCCGACGGGACTCAGTATATGATTCAGAGACACTGGGGCTTCCAGCACGGCATTGATGCCATCCGCGTAATCAACTCCATTCAGAATATGAAGGAGAAGATGCGCATTACCACTTCATCGACGATTGTGGAACTGGAGGGACAGAAGGCGCCGGAGGGCGCGGATATGCAGTACAACCGTCTCCTGGTGGACAATTTCCTGCGCGGCTACCGGCCGGAGCTTTTCGAGAACGGGAAACGGCCGGAAAAGAAGCTCGTGGAAATGGTTCCGGACGGTACGGTAGAGCTGCGGATGCAGCTGGCAATCCTCGGGGATACGGCATTTGTCGGGGAAGCTGCGGAGCCGTACTGCAAGATCGGCTACAAATGCAAGGAGGCGTCTCCGTTTAAGAATACTGTGATCGTGACACATACGGATAACAGAAAGGCGGGATATATCCTCGATGATGATTCCGTAAGCCATAAAGTATTCCAGAGCTATGCCAAAGTCCGCCCGGGCTGCAATGATGATAAAATCGTGGGCGGGATGCTTTGCATGTTTGACGACGCACTGAACAAATAGTATCGGGAGGGAAAGAAAATGAGAACAAAAAAGATGCCCTGGTTCGAATTTGCACCAAATACCTATGAGATTGATGAGTTTGACTGTGTTTCCGTGTTCCTGTTTGTGGGAACCGAGAGAGCGCTTCTTCTGGATACCGGGACAGGCGTCGGGGATATCCGCGGCCTGGTGGAGGATCTGACGGATAAGCCCTATGATGTCGTGCTCACCCACGCGCACATGGACCATGTCGGCGGAGCCGGATGGTTTGACGAGGTGTACATGAATCAGAAGGACTGCGGCCTGTATCCGTTCCCGCCGGCCCTGGAGCAGAGACGCTCCTACGCGCAGATGATTTCCAGACGTGAGCATAAATATTATGCCTATCATGTGGAAGAAGATATCTGCGAATGGCCGAAAACTCCGGTGATTAAGCCCCTGACCGACGGCCAGGTCTTTGACCTTGGCGGCCGCACGCTGACCTTCTATGAGTGTGCCGGGCATACGCCGGGCGAAATGGTCGCCATCGACGATCAGAACCGGATCCTGTTCTGCGGCGACGCCTGCAACAACCATCTCATTTTCCGGACAGCTCCTGGCGATGCGAATTTTGTCAGCACCGAGGAAGCCGGGAAGAATCTGGAGCGCATCTGGAATATGAGAGACCGCTATGACGTAATGATGAACTCCCACCATGATTACCGCGCAGTAGGCGGCCCGCTCTCTCCGACGGTAATGCCGAACGCGATTCAGTGCTGTAAGGATCTGGTCGCCGGGACGGCCAATATCATGGAGCTGGAAAATCCGATGAAGAAAATGCCGGGACAGGAGCCGACCATGACGGCGGCGTCCCTCGACGGAATCAGCTGGGTGCTGTTCAATCCGGACGGGATCCGCAGTCTGAATCCGGAAAAATAAAGAATATAACAGGGAAATTTTTGCAGGTGAGGGGCTGCCGGCGAAAGCCGGTTTCAGCCCCTTTCGACAGATTTGCGGTACGGGAGCACTGCCTCCTGGCTGTTATTTTTCGGAGAAGATACGGTCTACAAAGGCGGCGGCCTCCTGATTTCGCCGGAAAACGTATACTTTTTCGCGAAACGAGAGGAGACGCTTATAATGGATTGAAAGAGCTCGTCCCGTTCCTTCGGTGTACGCTTTACGTCTCCCTGTGCGGTTCCGGACCACACGATGTTGTCCTTTTCATAGCAGGGAATCTGGTAGTTTCTTGAGATAGATTCCGCCAATGTTGTTTTTCCGCTGGCTACAGAGCCTGCGATGTCTATTTTCATTTCTTTGCCCTTTCCTGTTTTTTGCTCACTGGTACGCATACCCGCCTGCTAATGGCTATACTCTGAAAGATCCCCTACAAGATACGACCGCATTCCCTGTTCGAGTACATCCAGGCAGTGCTTTAATGGAATGACGCCGAGATAGATATTGCGGAGCGTAAAGCCCATGAAGCGTTCGAGCTGATAGCGGTCAAAGATATCAAGCTCCGGATGCGGGTAAGCATCCTGGATTCCCTCATCCATGATCCGGAACCAGGGGTACAGATCCAGAATATCATATTCCGAATAAATCTGCCGATGCGGGGTAGTTCCGCCTAACAGTGTGAAGAGATATGCCTGCTCGTACCCGCACGCCCACTGAATATACGCCTCCGCGGCTTGGGGCTGGCGGGAACCG